>Ga0206903_10047_pt1 | contig 37976 bp, 37 predicted proteins | sample Alteio_BWOrgHeat_45_FD_152959 | JGI IMG/M metagenome (GOLD analysis project Ga0206903, IMG submission 152959) | Enriched cells from forest soil in Barre Woods Harvard Forest LTER site, Petersham, Massachusetts, United States -... | ecosystem: Environmental > Terrestrial > Soil > Temperate forest >... | reverse complement strand
GGTTGGAATAACCTTGGTATAGTTTATTACCGTATGACCATGTTTGCTTAAGGCGCCGGCATGTGCGATGGCCGCTCCCATAAATCCTCCTAACAGGGTATGGGAGGAACTGGAGGGTATGCCGAACCACCAGGTAAGCAGGTTCCAGGCAATGGCTCCGATTAATCCTGAAAATATCACTTCCAGCGTAATAAAATCCTTGTTGACTGAATTGGCGATGGTATTTCCTATCTTAAACTCTCCGATCAGGTATTTTGAAATGAAAAATGCGGCGAAATTGAACAGGGCGGCCCAGAGAACAGCCTGAAAAGGAGTCAGCACTTTGGTGGAGACAATGGTGGCAATGGAATTTGCCGCATCATGAAATCCATTAATATAGTCGAATATGAGGGCAAGTATAATGATGATTACAAGAAAACTCATGCGATTGAAGTTGGGGGAATTAAGATTTGCAGTCGGCCGGAATATAAAGCCCGGGGCTATGCGTATTTAATGATGATGGTTTCAATCACATTGGCTGCGTCTTCACACTTGTCGGTAACTGTTTCCATCACCTGATAGATTTCCCTCTTTTTTATAACTTCTTTGGCATCTGGTTCGCTTTCGAACAGCCGGTCAATACTCATATCAAAAATATCATCCGCCTGATTTTCGATGCTATTGATTTTCACCAGTGCATCTGTAATCTTACGCATATCGCGCATATTACGCAGTTCACTGATGGCAAGTCCGATCTGTATGGTTCCTTCTACGATCAGGTCGGCCAGTTTCTGGATGCCGGTATCGTTGGGATTGATCTTGTAAAAATTTATTTTTTTGGTGGTTGAATAGATATAATCACAGATGTCATCCAGTGCACTCGCGAGATAATGAATGTCCTCCCGGTCGAACGGTGTAATGAAATTACGCCCCAGTTCCGTGAAGACTTTATGTGTCAGATCGTCGTTCACATGTTCCTGTTCCTCCACCTGTGAAGCCAGTGCGGCGCGCTTATCTGCATCGGGCTCGCTGACCACCATTTTTAACAGCCGCCCCATCCTGACAACCCCGTTTGCCACTTCTTCAAAGAGCGAGTAGAAGATCCGGTCCTTGGGCATAAAGATCTTCATGATGTTATTCAATGCCATAATAAAAATTTGTGCAAAATTAGACCTATTAACGGCTGGATAGGGTTTATCCGGTATGGTAATAATTTCTTAACATTGGTTGTATTTCACTTATAATCAGTCGTTTATAGTGGACTAGTGAACGATTTTCAGCGATTATCGTGGAATGGTTGTTAAGAAATTGTAATGAAGGAGAAGTAAGAAACCGGTTGGAATCAATAAAAATAACGGGTACAAGCGTCAGGCGTTGTGCATTAAGAGTTAAGCCTCGAGAGGTGGATGGTGATATCGTCGGTAACCACGTTGAAGGCCTGTTTGGATTCCACCTGTGTGGAAACCGGAAAGTCTTTCGGATTATATTCAAACATGCGCCAATTGCTGTTTTCATATTCCAGTGCCGTCATATGTTCCACCCAGTCACCGGAATTAAGATATACTACTTTTCCTTCGGCGTTTTCGATGGTTTTCATGGAAGGCTGATGAATATGTCCACAGATTACATAGTCATATTTCTTTTTGATCGCTAGTTCGGAAGCAATCTGTTCCAGATCATTTACTTTAGCGACTGCCTTGTTTACGCCGGCCATGATTTTTTTAGAAATGGATACTTTCTCACGTCCTATAAAACCGAGTAACGAATTTACCAGGCGGTTAAATAATATCAGGAAACCATACCCGTTACTGCCCAATTTGGCAATCATCCGCGCACTTCCCTTCGTGGTATTATCGAATACATCCCCATGAAAGATCCAGGTCATCTGCTGATCAATTTCCAATACCATTTTATCGGTTAAAGTGAAATGACCGATATGCAAATCCGCATACTTTCGCAACATTTCATCATGATTGCCGGTAATATATATTACCCGTGAACCATTAGTAATAAACTGCATGAATTCTTTAATTACCTGCATGTGCAGGGAAGGGAAAAACCGCTTGCTGAATTGCCAGCCGTCGATGATATCCCCGTTTAAAATCAGCATAGCCGGCTGGATGCTGCGCAGGTAATTGAGAAGTTCTTTGGCCCTGCAACCATAGGTACCCAGATGTACGTCTGATAAAACCACAACATCTAAACTGCGTCTTTCCATTGCGGATGTTTTTCAAAGTTCTGAAAACAGTATTACCAAATCATTACGCAATAGTTAACTGTGCATGGTTAAATTAAATTGCTCTACCTGAGCCAGCTATCCATGCATATTTCACCACGATATCATTAACTTCAAAAATTAAAACCGGCGAATGGATACAAGGCGAGAATTTATAAAAAAGGCAGGATTGCTTTCCGGATTGGCAGGAATGAACGCACTCATTCCGGCATCCATCCAAAAAGCCCTTGCCATTAATCCAAAACCGGGAAGCACATGGATGGATGCGGAACATGTTGTGATTCTCATGCAGGAGAACCGGTCTTTCGATCATTGTTTTGGCGAATTAAGGGGCGTGCGTGGATTCAATGATCCAAGGGCCATACAGCTTCCAAACGGGAATCCGGTTTGGCTGCAATCGAACCAGGCGGGTGAGACCTATGCTCCTTTTCATCTGAACCTGAAAGAAACAAAAGCAACCTGGATGAGTTCCCTGCCTCATTCCTGGAAAAACCAGGTAAATGCGCGTAACGATGGCCGGTACGATCAGTGGCTGAATGAGAAAAGAAACAGTATTCATGAATATTCCGATATGCCGTTAACGCTGGGCTATTATAACCGGCATGATATACCATTTTATTATGAACTCGCAGACGGATTTACAGTCTGTGACCAGCATTTTTGTTCTTCGTTGACCGGCACCAATCCGAACCGTCTATTTTTCTGGACCGGCACGATACGCGCGGAGCAGAATGAAAATTCCAGGGCTTGTGTCTGGAACGAGGATATGGATTATGGATCACTACACTGGAAAACTTTTCCAGAAATTCTGGAAGACAACGAGATCTCCTGGAAATTTTATCAGAATGAAGTGAGTATTGACGTAGGATTTGAAGGAGAACAGGATGCGTGGTTATCAAATTTTCAGGATAATCCACTTGAATTTTTCTCCCAATTTAATGTGCGGCTTCACAACAGGCATATTATTCAGCTTAAAAGCCAGGTGCTTAATTTACCCGCTGAAATAGCGGAATTACAAAAGCAGTCCGCAACGTCATCGCCAGCTGATGCCTTAAAAAATGATATTCAAAAAAGGATCGATGCAAAAACAAAACAACTGGAGGCGGCCACCCTGGAATTAAAAACATTTAATCAGGAAAAATTCGATCACCTTTCTCCGAACGAAAAAAGTCTCCACCATAAAGCGTTTGTAACAAACCTGCACGATCCGGACTATCATGCTCTGGAAGAAATCGACTATGAAGATGATGACGTGAAGCGGGTTCTAAAATTACCCAAAGGAGATCTTCTTCATCAGTTCCGTGAGGATGTAAAAAAAGGCAGTTTGCCCACTGTTTCATGGCTGGCAGCGCCGGAGAACCTATCAGATCATCCCTCTTCAGCATGGTACGGTGCCTGGTACGTATCAGAGGTGATGGATATTCTCACACAGAATCCGGAAGTGTGGAAGAAAACAATCTTTATTCTTACCTATGATGAGAACGACGGTTATTTTGATCATGTACCCCCGTTCGTAGCACCCCATTCCGGAAAACCCGATACCGGTAAGGCGTCTGATGGTTTGGATACCCGTGTTGAATTCGTAACGGCAGAACAGGAGAAAGACAGGAACGGATTTCCGGTAGACTACGATCGGGAAAGTCCGATCGGTCTTGGATACCGGGTACCCCTGATTGTCGCTTCTCCCTGGAGTCGTGGCGGATTCGTGAATTCAGAAGTTTTTGATCATACATCCACACTACAATTTTTAGAAAAATTTCTGAGTGGGAAAACCGGTAAGCCAATCCGGAATTCCCTAATCAGTGACTGGCGGCGGGCAATTTCAGGAGATCTGACATCTATTTTCAGAACCGCTTCAGGAGACAAACCGGCAACACTGGGTTTTTTGAAAAAAGATTCTTTTATGGAATCCGTTTATAATGCAAAATTCAAAAAAATACCAAACGATTACAAAGCATTGACTGCGGAAGATATCAGTCTGTTTAAGAAAGACCCTTATCTTTCGCCATTTATGCCCACACAGGAAAAGGGCATAAAACCGTCGAACGGGCTTTACTATCAGTTATATGCTGATGGAGAACTGAATCCGGCAAAGAGTTCATTTGATATTCATTTTGAATCAAGTGATAAAGTATTTAAAGAAAAAGCCCTCGGATCACCCTTCAATGTTTATGCGCCGGGCAGGCATCTTCAAAATAAACAGGGTTCTCCGGTCTTCAAAGAACTTCGAACCTGGGCTGTAGCCGTAAAATCTGCAGATCGTTTAACGATTTCCTGGCCTTTGCGTGAGTTTGAAAAAGATGTATATCATCTGAGAGTGTATGGTCCAAATGGTTTTTTTCGTGAATTCAAAGGATCGAAGGATGACCCGGCTATTCATGTTGCCTGTGAATATCAAATGACCAGTGACCAAAAATTAACGGGAAACGTGGATCTTATTCTGGAAAATCATTCTGATATTCCGCTTGAGATTGATATACTGGATAACGCATACAAAAATCCTCCTTTAAAAAAAAGATTAGATCCGGGAGACCATATGGGAAGAACGATTATCTCTCTTGTTCTTTCCAAACAATTCGGATGGTATGATTTTACCGTAAGAGTAGCAGGCAGCGATTTGTTTCTGAAAAGATACGCGGGCAGGGTAGATACGGGCGAAACAGGCTGGAGCGATCCTTTTATGGGTCGGGTAGTTTAATGCTGCGGGTAAATTCAGTCCTTTCGGGACTCCAAAGTAAATCCCAGGCTTGTTCCCACATCCGGTGTACTCCTGACATGAATAGCCTGTCCATGGGCTTCAATAATATGCTTACAGATCGCGAGACCGAGGCCAGTACCTCCTTTATCACGGCTCCTGGCTGAATCGGTCCGGTAGAACCGTTCAAATATTCTCTGCAGGTGTTCTCCCTCAATACCAATTCCATCATCGGTGATTTCTACCAGTACATGCTTCCCGTCTGTGGTATATACACTTGCGGTGATACTGCCATTAAATTTACCATATTTCGACGCGTTCTCGACCAGATTGAGTAATACCATCCTGATCTTTTCTTTGTCGGCAAAAACAAGGATGGGATATTCGCAACCCTTTTTAATTCCGGTTCGCAGATTTTTGTCCTGCATATTTATTGACAGAGATTCAAAAACTTCACGGATAAGGTCCTGTATTATGAAATTCTGTTTCAGCAATAATTGCTCACCCCGTTCCAGTTTTGAAATCTCATCGAGGTCGTTTACAAGATTTACCAGTCTTTCCACATTTCGTTCTGCATTCTCCAGGAAACGGGTGCTTACTTTCGGATCGTCCATCGCGCCGTTCAGCAGGGTATCCACGTAACCCTGGATAGCGAAAATCGGCGTTTTGAACTCGTGCGAAAGGTTTTGAAGAAATTCTTTCCGGAATGCTTCGTTTTTGCGGAGCAATTCAATTTCCTCTGTTTGCCGGTTACCCCAGCGCTCCACATCTTCACGCACTTCATCAATGCTTTTCTTGGGAAGAATATACTTAAAATAAACCTCTTCTTTACGGGTGGCTTTTGTTTGATGAATGAATTTATAAATCAGCTTGATTTTCCGGTATATGAATTTTTCAAGTGTAAACTGGATCAGAAAATAAGCGCCGGCAAACACGGTCAGCATGGCCCCGATCCCGTATTTCCAGCTCGATGTCAGAAAATAAATGCCGATGGCTACGGCGGAGGCAATGACAACAGCCGTGAAAGCGGACAATTGCTTAGGCGTAAGATTCTGGGTGTTGAGCATTTAGTTCACAAACTTATACCCCACTCCTTTAACGGTGGTGATGCAGTCCAATCCGAGTTTCTGCCGGATCTTGCGGATATGCACGTCAATCGTGCGGTCTCCTACAATAACATCGTTACCCCATACCTGGTTCAGGATTTCGTTCCTCAAAAATACTCTTCCCGGGCGGGAAGCCAGCAGGTAAAGCAGTTCGAATTCCTTTTTAGCAAGGGTAACCTGGCGTTCGTCTACCATAACTTCGAACTTTGTAGGGTCGATACTGATATTTCCCCTTTTCAGGATTTTTTCAGCAGATTCTTTATTTGAGCGGCGAAGGAGGGCGCCGACACGACTTACGATCACTTTCGGACTCACCGGTTTGTTTACATAATCGTCTGCCCCGCTTTCTAACCCCTTGATATGGAATCCTTCATCACTGAGTGCCGTGAGCATCAGGATAAGGGTATCATGAAATACCGGCTGCGTTCGCAGGATCTCGCAAACCTCCACCCCGCTTTTTTTAGGCATCATGATATCCAGGATAATCAGGTCGGGATGGGTTGATTTCGCCTTAATCAGCGCATCATCCCCGTCTTTGGCGGTAGTCACTTCATAACCCTCGCGAACCAGGTTATATTGAAGCACTTCAAGGATGTCCGGCTCATCATCAGCAATCAGGATTTTCTTGCCTTTGGCATCCATTAACAAAAAATTTACGCAAACCTAACTGAAATATAGCGTCAGCCGGGATAAATGGTTCGAGTTTACAATTTTTTAATACTGAACTATCAATTAGTGGTCTGAAAACTAGAGTTTTCAGACAATGGAGTATACCATAAATGGCTGTATTTTTGTTATATAGCCCTTGGGTCACCTTAATATGCAAAAGCTCATCCGTTTTATCCTTATTCCGTTTTCCCTTTTGATGGTCCGGTCGCTTTCAGCACAAACGGCCAATCCGGCCTTCCGGATCCAGCAGGAGCGTAAGCTATGGCATGAAAACATAGATAAGGAACAAAAGCGGCTGCTGGCTCTGGATGGCAAACCCGACGAAATCATACAAGTTTCCAAAGATGAGAATATTAACCTCCAGATCGCTGACGTAATGATTCGTCAGGTGGATCTTCTACAGGAAAAAATAGAAACCGATTCCACGCTAAGCGGTCAGATGAAGATCAAGAATTTGCGTTCACTGGAGACCATGATTCGCGGATATAATAATAATTATCGCAAGAAGGACTACCCGCCTTCCATGGCCCCTGCGTTATTTGATGCATTTTTAAAAGCCATGGAGCTGGACCGGCATAATAAAAGTATCGAGCCGGTGATCGCGGAGAACAATTATGGTGTCGGAAAAATACTGGTGGAATGCTTCCTGCTACCGGTTGAAAATTCCGGCGTTAAAGCCTCGCGGCTCCTCCTGGTTCGCAAATACTGCGAATTACACCCTGAAGATATTTTTACCATCCTGAGCACGACTCCTGATATTCCCTTTGCTGACAGCCTGATCATTATCGGAGGAAAGAAGAATATCCGCAAATTATATGATTATGCTTCGGGCAATTCTGTACTTGCATCCCGGATCCGCAATAGCAGCGATTCCCTGATAAGTATGGTGGGAAAGATTGCGTCGAGTAAAAGCGGGCAGCTTTATCTTCCTTTTCTAGACAATCTGATTAATCACCGGATCACGATTTCCGACATTAACAAGGTAAAAGACGATAACCTTCTATATTACAAATTGCTGGTTCAAACACGGATGGACTATGCCGCACGGATGCTGCCGCCGCAACTCGATACCGCACTGGAAATGGAGGCACTCACGACGATGCTTGAAAGCAAGGGTAAAGACGTGTTTGTGCGGGAGATCAATGCGCTGCACGACAAGCCGGCGTCCATACGATTCAAAATCCTGGACCCGCTGACACCTGCTGAACTTTATTATCTGGTAGTCCTGAGTGAAGATGAAATTTATACCTCCAGTTATCTCGGCGTGTATGAACGGATATTTCAACGCATGCCGGTTCCGCGCGGAGATAGTCTGATCATTCAAATGCACGGCGACTATTTCCGGAAATTCATAAAGATGGCTGCAGCTTACAATAAACTGGATTATTTCCTGGCTACGATGGATAAGGATAATGCGGCGACCATTATGAAAGCGTTTATTATCGGGCTGGAAAGAGCCAATGAAGAAGACGCGGTCGACGTAGCCGATTCCTACAGTAGTATATTCGACAAAAATCCGCCATTGGCTGCTTTTGTTTTGAATGAAGTAAAATGGAACTATAAGAGAAATTTGCTTAACAGCGATAAACGGGGAACCGTGATCTATCACCTGATGGAGGCACTGTTTGAATCGGCCGATACCACGCAGGCACAGGCACTGGATCTTTCCGCCAGACTGGGTATTCCGCCCGTCTATAGTGTTAATTATGATTCACTCAAAGATGATAGCGGCCGTGTAGTACAACAGGTTTTTTTCTATGGCGATGAAGACAAGGATGGTCAGCATTCATACCAGGATTTTCTGGGCTTATTTCTGAGAAAACCGGAATGGAAAGTGACGGTCAACCCAACCAAGGAATGGATTATGATTGAGTCGGTAAAAGGAAAACGGGTGCTGATCTTTGCTAACCGACCGCTATTTGGTGAAGATGATCCTGATGACAAGGCCCAGCATCACCTGGACGATTACCTGTATGATAATAAAATCCAGCCTTCCATCTATATCCATCGGGGGCATAGTTACCATGTGCGATATACACTTAAACAGATTCAACCCTCGGCGAAAATTGTGATCCTCGGATCCTGCGGGGGATATAATAACCTGAGTGAAGTGCTGAGCATAAGTCCGGACGCCCATATTATTTCTTCCAAACAGGTGGGAACCAAATCGGTAAACGAACCTATTCTCCAGGCCATCAACAGCGACCTGCTCGAAGGAAATAATATCGACTGGTTGCCTATCTGGAAATCACTGACAGAGAGATTCAGCAAAGATCCCGTTGCACGCGAACGCTTTGATGACTATATACCTCCCTATAAAAACCTGGGAGTGATTTTTATAAAAGCATACCGGAATGCCATGGGCGAAGAAGATTAAAAAAATCTTCGCAACTTTACGTGATGTCCGACCAGACTCCAAAGAAAAATATATTCGATTTCAGTCAGCTTCGCCGCGTATTACAGTATACCAAACCATATAAAAAATGGTTTTATGGCTCCATTACCTTATCTATTCTGCTGGCGGTGATTTCGCCGCTGCGCCCCTTTCTTATACAATACACGGTAAATAGCTATATCCGTGGCGGTATCAATGCCGATCTGGCCATCCGCGACCGGATGATACAGATGCTTATTTACGTAACCATCCTGCAAATCGGAATCCTGCTGATTGAAACCGGATTGCGGTTTTATTTTTCATTCATTACGGCCTGGCTGGGCCAAACCGTTGTTAAGGATTTGCGGATCGCAGTTTACAAAAGGATTCTTTCGCTGAATCTCTCTCAATATGACAAAACGCCCATTGGCACGCTCACAACACGAACGATCAACGATATTGAAGCGATTAACGATATTTTTTCTGAAGGGCTGATTCCGATTGTATCTGACCTTTTATCGATCATCTCGATCCTTCTTTTTATGTTCCTGGCCAACTGGCAGCTCACATTGGTTTGCCTGATTCCGTTTCCCATACTGATTGCAGCTACCTATTTTTTCAAGGAATCCGTCAACAAGTCATTTATACGGGTTCGCAATGCAGTTGCGGCCCTCAATGCTTTTGTACAGGAACATATAACCGGAATGCAGATTGTGCAGGCATTTGCCTCTGAGGAAAGGGAGGCCAGCAGTTTCAGACAAATCAACCGGGAGCACCGGAATGCAAATATCAAAGCCATATTTGCTTATTCTGTATTTTTCCCAATTGTTGAAATTGTTCTCGCCTTTTCAACGGGCCTTCTCGTTTGGTGGGGCGCGAGTGAGGTAATGCATCTGCCTGAAAAACAGGCTGCTTCTTTAACCGGAGAAATTATCGCCTTCTTTTTATATCTGAATTTGTTGTTCAGGCCCCTCCGTCTGATTGCAGATAAATTTAATACGCTTCAAATGGGAATGGTGGCGAGTGAACGTGTATTCAGAGTACTCGACAATAATGACCGGATGGCGGATGAGGGAACCTATGCGCCCTCAAAACTCAACGGGAAAATCTGTTTCGAGCATGTATATTTCGCATATACCGATGAGCGATATGTACTTAAGAATATTTCTTTTCTGATTGAACCGGGAGAAACGCTGGCCATCGTCGGGCATACAGGAAGTGGAAAGACTTCTATCATCAGCATCCTCAACCGTCTTTATCCAATTCAGAAAGGCAGAATCCTGGTTGATGACCGGCCGGTCGAAACGTATCGGCTGGACGCATTACGGACAAATATTGCGGTTGTGCTTCAGGACGTGTTCCTTTTTTCAGGGTCCGTTCTTGATAATATTACCCTTCGAAATAAGGATATTCCTTTTGAACGGGTAGTCCATGCGGCTAAACTCATCGGTGTACATGAGTTTATTATGCGTCTGCCGGGCGGATATGATTATGATGTTATGGAACGGGGAAATACACTTTCCCTGGGTCAGCGTCAGCTTCTGTCTTTTATCCGTGCCCTGCTATTTGATCCCTCTATTTTGATTCTGGATGAAGCCACATCTTCCGTAGACACAGAGTCCGAAAGACTGATCCAGGAAGCCATTGGCAAGCTAATAGCAGACCGTACATCCATTGTAATCGCTCACCGCCTTTCGACCATACGGAAAGCGAGTAAAATCCTTGTACTGGATAAGGGGGAAATCCGGGAGATCGGCAGCCATGAACAGCTTATGGAAAAGGAAGGTTTTTACTTTAAGTTGCATCAGATGCAGTTTGAAAAAGCATCTCAAACCTAACGTATAAGCTCAACGCCCGGGGCATTTATTTCGCGACTCTGATAGTTAAAAAAACGTTCCGGTTTTTACCACAGGCTTTCAGTGTTAACTCCAAAAAACCCTTGCAAATTACCCCCCGACCCTTATCTTTGCGGCAAAATTAGATACCCCATGGTCTCGGGAAGGTTCAAATCTTTATTGGTAGCGGGTTTCAGCGTTTTTTTACTTTTTATTTCAGGTGCCATCCGGGCGCAGGAAAAGAGAACAGAAAAACCATCTGTGGAAAAGCCCGCTTTTGATGCCAATGAAGTCATTTTTGGCCATGTACTAGACGCTTATGAGTTTCATTTTTTTGCTTATAAAACGAAAGATGGGAAAGAACATTCGGTAGGCATCCCCCTGCCGGTGATACTTTATTCTCCGCAGCGCGGATGGGATGTTTTTATGTCGTCCCGTTTTGAACACGGCGAAGCGGCTTATAAGGGCTATAAATCACTTGGAAACAAGATCATTGCAGTAACGGAGAACGGTGTTCCGGATCCGCAGGTCAGGGTTTATGATATATCGCTTACCCGTAATGTGGTGCAGATGATTCTGGCATTAGCACTGTTGGTTTTCATAATGATTAAAATAGCCGGAAAGTATAAAACCGGCATAGGTATGACCTCCGCGCCCACGGGATTTCAAAATGCCGTTGAACCGGTTATCGCTTTTATTCGTGATGAAGTGGCAATACCCAATCTGGGAGATAAATATCAGAAGTACCTGCCTTACCTGCTTACGGTTTTCTTTTTTATCCTCATCAATAATATCTTTGGACTGGTTCCCGGTCTGGCCAACGTAACTGGAAATATCGCATTTACGGCGGTTCTGGGAGTAATATCTTTCATCGTCATAAATGTCAGCGGAAACAAACATTATTGGGGTCATATCTTTAATCCCCCCGTACCGGCCGGGATCAATGTACTGATGGTGTTGGTGGAAATCATATCTATTTTCACCAAGCCTTTCGCCCTGATTATTCGTCTTTTTGCAAATATGCTGGCCGGACATATAATTATAATCTGCCTGGTTTCTCTGATTTTTATTTTCGGAGGTATAGGCCGGGGGATAGGCTGGGGATTTTCGCCCGTATCCATTGCTTTTTCGGTGTTTATCTTCCTGATCGAAATTTTAATCATTTTTATTCAGGCTTACATTTTTACTAATCTGACAGCCGTATTTATCGGAGCGGCGATTGAAAATCCACCCGGACATTCCGGCGGTGGACACGATGACGCGGTCATCTTATAGCTGGCTTTTTTAAACCAATATAAATTTACAAGTATGGATTTAGCAAGCATTTTATTAAGTACAACACCCTGGGCAAATGCCGGAGGAGCCATCGGAGCCGGTTTGGCTGCCATTGGTGCCGGTATTGGTATCGGTCAGATCGGAAAGGGCGCTGTTGAAGCCATCGCGCGTCAGCCGGAAGCTTCCAACGACATACGTGCCAACATGATCCTGACTGCTGCCTTCGTGGAAGGGGTTGCACTGTTCGGCGTTATTGCCGGTATCCTGGCAATGTTCGTTTAGAACCTCTTGATACTGCATCTGAAGTACAGGACGGAGGATGCGGTATTTTTTTAGGAGAATCATTTTTACAACAAACTCTTTTCAAATGGATCTATTAATTCCATCCTTCGGCCTGATTTTCTGGACGCTTCTGGTTTTTCTGATCGTTCTCTGGGTGCTGAAAAAATATGCCTGGAAACCCATCCTGAATTCCCTGAATACCCGGGAAAAATCGATTTCAGATTCACTGGCAACGGCTGAACGGATCAAAGCAGAAATGGCGCAACTGAAAAGTGAAAATGAAACCTTGCTGTTCCAGGCACGGGAAGAAAGGGCTACGATATTGAAAGAAGCACGTGATACCAAGGACAAACTTATAAATGAAGCCAAGGAACAGGCTAAACAGGCAGCAGAGAAAATCATTGCCGATGCCCAGTTGACAATTGAACGGAATAAAATGGCCGCCCTTATAGAAGTTAAAAACGAAATCGGACTCATCGTGGTAGAGATATCGGAAAAAATCCTGCGCCGCGAACTGGAAAACAAAACTGAACAGGAAAAATATATTAAGAGGCTGGCCGAAGAAGTAAAACTGAACTAACATGTCTAACCCCCGACTTTCGGCGAGATATGCAAAATCCCTGATGGACCTGTCCATAAGCAAAGGCCAGCTGGAGCAGGTATACAAGGATGTGGTGTATTTAGTAAGCATATTCCGTAAAAGTGCCGAGCTTATTAATTTTTTGAATAATCCGGTTATTACCAGCGATCAAAAATTGGACGTTGTTAAGGCAATTGACTCGGAAAATACCGGTGAGATAACCAAATCTTTTAATCGTCTCCTGATCCGGAAAGGCCGGGAGAAATATCTGCCTGAAATCGCCGAGGCATTTATTGAACAATACAAAGAATATAAAGGAATATATACGGTTACACTAATAACGGCCATTCCTGTCAGTGACGACGTGAAAAATACCTTCATCAGTAAAATCAAAAGTGCAGGTACCATGAACGAAGTGGAATTAGTGAGCGTGGTACAGGAAAATATCATTGGCGGATTTATCCTGGAAGGCAATGGCCGGAGAATAGATGCAAGCGTGGCTTATGATCTGACTAAAATTAAAAATCGGTTTTTAACAAACGAATTCATATACCGGTTCCGCTAAAGATCAGCGAACCACTCAAAAGAAATATATGCCAGATATAAAACCAGACGAAATTTCAGGAATCATCCTTCAGCAGCTCAGTGTTTTTAATTTGACAACTGAAATGGAAGAAGTAGGTACCGTTCTCCAGGTGGGAGATGGTATTGCCCGTGTGTATGGATTGAACAATGTGGGAAGCGGGGAATTGGTTGAATTCGAAAATGGAATTCGTGCCATCGCGCTGAATTTGGAAGAAGACAATGTAGGTATCGTTTTGATGGGTGATTCCGGGGAGATAAAAGAAGGCGCGAAAGTGCGCCGCACGGGAAAAATCGCGTCTATCCAGGTTTATGAAAGTATGCTGGGCAGGGTGGTGAATTCGTTAGGTGAAACCATTGACGGAAAAGGCCCACTGACAGGAGAAAGTTATGAAATGCCTATTGAGCGCAAGGCGCCGGGTGTTATTTTTCGGGAACCGGTAAAAGAGCCACTGCAGACTGGAATCAAGGCGATTGATGCCATGATCCCGATCGGCAGGGGGCAGCGGGAACTGATTATCGGAGATCGCCAGACAGGAAAAACGGCCATTGCCATTGATACGATCATAAACCAGAAAGAATTTTATAAGGCTGGCAAGCCGGTTTATTGCATCTATGTTGCCATAGGTCAGAAAGCCTCTACAGTTGCAGGCATCATGCAGACTCTTAATGAAGCGGGTGCAATGCCATATACGGTTATCGTTGCTGCCTCTGCCTCAGATCCGGCACCATTGCAGTACTATGCTCCATTTGCCGGTGCGGCCATCGGTGAATATTTCCGGGATACTGGTCGTCCGGCTTTGATCATTTACGATGACCTGTCCAAACAGGCCGTTGCGTACCGGGAACTGTCTTTATTGCTTCGTCGCCCTCCGGGACGCGAGGCCTATCCGGGGGATGTATTTTACCTGCATAGCCGGTTGCTCGAACGTGCGGCCAAGATCATTCAGGATGACGGAGTGGCTAAAAACATGAACGACCTTCCCGAATGCCTCAGCAATAAAGTGAAAGGCGGTGGGTCGCTGACGGCCTTACCAATTATTGAAACGCAGGCAGGAGACGTGTCTGCATATATACCAACAAATGTGATTTCCATTACCGATGGTCAGATATTCCTTGAAGGAAATCTGTTTAACGCGGGCATACGACCTGCAATTAATGTAGGTATTTCGGTTAGCCGGGTGGGTGGTAATGCACAGATTAAATCGATGAAAAAAGTAGCCGGCACGCTGAAACTGGATCAGGCTCTTTATCGCGAAATGGAAGCCTTCTCCAAATTCGGTGGGGACCTGGATGCCACTACAAAACTTGTACTTGATAAAGGTGCCCGCAATGTGGAAATCCTGAAACAACCACAGTATGCACCGGTAGCCGTGGAAAAGCAGGTAGCCATTATTTATCTGGGTACCCAGGGCCTTTTGCGGAATGTAGCCGTTAGTAAAGTCAAGGCGTTTGAAGAACATTTCCTGTTGGAAATGGATAACAAACTGCCGGATGTACTTGCCGAATTCAAAAAAGGAAATCTTTCCGACGAGTCCATCCGCAAAACGGTACAGCTTGCCAACGAACTGATCCCGCAATATAAATAGGAAACCCTCTGCCAATAAGGATCTCCGGCCCAAATGCCGGAGATTTTTTTTTATTCACCAGGTTGGCCGGTATGCATGGTCATTTATTTTACTATTTTTTTTAAAACGCTTGCATTATTGAAAAACGCTTGCAATCTTTGTCTCGTCGTTAAGCCGTACCAATCTCCTCGATCAACATCCTTCCAATTTTCCTGTCCCGGATCTTTACTTTTTTTAAATAGTGTTTCCAATCCTGCAGAAGAATAATGTCTTGTTCCTACCACTATGGATGATCGGATAATCCGGATCAAAACAAGTTATGATGCAAAGGAACCTGAACAACAGCGGGAAAGCGACACGGGGTTTTATTTTGAGAATAACTTCAGTTCTTTATATATTTTTTATAGCAGCTACCACTCAGGCGCAATCGCTGATTCCTGAGCTCTCTTTTAAAAATCCGGTTTTAAAAACAGGGAAGGGATGCACAGGGGATGGCCTGGATGGAGCTGTTTATATTTTTGAAAACGTCGGATGGGGTATGGATGCACTTGTAACGATATTGGGCCGCAGCAGTACATTGGTGACATTGTCCGATGCTGATGTTCAGGGCCCGGAGCAAAATGCCGTTAGGGGCACGGGATACGACAATGCCTGGCAACCGGAGATTAAATACGCCGATGGATCTGCGCCGGCACATCAGAGCTGGTGGATGGAATTTAAGATTTCATTTGTACAACATTCCGACCAAAATGCGTCTATATCCGTGAATCAGTTCTTTGTAACAGGGTTGGACATAGACGGCGATGGAAAACAGCTGCATGAATTTCAATCGTATTTTAAAATGCACTCTTTTTCACTGGAACAGGAGACCGCCATTTTTGCTTCTTCCGTTCAGGGTTCAGAAACGGATCCGTTGCTGAAAGGCAAACGGTTCGACGGACCGGTAAAAAATTATGAAGGCATTTCCGTTTCGGCACAGGATGCCATGGTAAGTAATTATTATACAGGTTCCAGTACACTGATCGTAAGGCTGGGCGCCGAAACCGCATTGAGTGGCAGTAGTCAGGCAAACCGCAAGTATGGACTTTTATTTAAGTCGCTTGCCTATGATGTTCCGGTCATAAAAAAAATACCTGCCGGACTGATCGCTTCTAATCAAAGCAACCGGCCGGGGAAATAAATATTTTAAAATCATTTAAGATTTAGTTTTAAAGGGTACGATCAACAACGGCCGGGCTTTTCTAAGCCTGGCCTTTTAAATTATTATTTGGTTTATATCATAAACTAATTCATATTTGTATTCGGTTTACCTATAATATTAAATTGCCTGTATGTTTCCGGTTCGATACAAACCCGTTTTAAGGAAAATGGCTGCTCTGGGGTTTGCCTTGTTCGGGGTGTTTTCCGGCACTTTTTCTCAAACGGTCATTTCGGGTAAGGTACAGGACGGGAAGGGGCATGCGGTTCCAAATGCAAGCATTACGGTCAAGAACAGTTTTGATGGCGCAACTTCGGACTCACTGGGTCATTACTCATTCAACAGCTCAGATACCGGCTTACAAACGCTTACCGTAAGCTCGGTAGGGTTTCGGCCCATAGAAGTGACCATTCAAATTACGGGCAGAACTATCCGGATGGATCTGCAATTGAAAGAAGAGCTCAATGAACTCAAGGCCGTTACCATATCTGCCGGTTCATTTGCAGCCGGGGATTCCCATCGGGGCGCTGTTATGAGTTCCATTGATATTGCTACAACGGCCGGTTCAAATGCCGACATTTCTGCAGCTCTTAAAACTCTTCCCGGCGCCCAGCAGGTCGGCGAACAGGAGGGGCTTTTTGTACGCGGAGGTACCGGACAGGAAACAAAACAATTTATCGACGGAAGCCTGGTGAATAATCCATACTATACCAGTATTCCCGATATTTCGACCCGGGGCCGGTTTTCTCCTTTTCTTTTTAAAGGGACGGTATTTTCTACCGGTGGTTATTCGGCTCTTTATGGTCAGGCTCTTTCATCCGTTGTACTCCTGGAATCGGTTGATATGCCGGAACGTTCTGAAATAGATGCATCCATTTCTCCGATTGTTGTGGGTGTCGGAACCCAGCAGCTGGCAAATAATAAAAAATATTCCTGGGGAATGAGTTACAGCTATGTGAATGTAGGCGTGTATTTCGGCCTGGTAAGTCAGAAACCGGATTATTTCAGAATACCTGCCTTCCACAATGCAGATGCAAATTTTCGCATCAAAACAAAAGGAGGAATGATAAAATACTATACAACGTTTGCATATAATGACCTTGGTATGAGAAACGTTGATATCGATAGCCCGAATTTGAAAACGGCATTTAATCTTGCAAACCACAACTGGTATAACAACCTCAGCTGGCGGGAGATTTTGAATAATGGGTGGAAAATGACGCTGATGGCCAGTTACAGTACGAACCTGGATAATATACAGCAACAAACCCAGGGTTCGGATAACCAGCCACATTATTACCCGGATTCTGTCTATTGGATGAAGGCTAAAAATTTTGTTCTGGCAAACAAACAAAATCTCGCTACCGGGAAAGCCGTTTTTGAAAAAAAACTTTTCGGATTAAGTTCATTTCGGCTGGGAGGGGAATATTGGTATAATTATAATCCGCTTACCTATAACGATACGCTACGCGTTTTGCACGATCAACTGATTTCCGGCTTTGCCGAAACGAATATCTATCTGACCAACGAACTCGCGGCACAACTTGGAGTGCGCTATGAATACTCTACTTTGCTGAAACAGTCAGATATTGCGCCCCGCATTTCACTCGCATATAAAACCGGAAAAGATGCGCAGATCTCGGCGGCCTACGGAATTTTTTATGAGAAACCGGATAACCAGCAGTTGTTTTTTACGCCCAACCTGAAATTTACACAGGCGACCCACTATATCCTGAATTATCAGAAGATGAATAAAGACCAGATCTTCCGGATAGAAGCTTATTATAAATTGTATAATGATCTGGTAAAAACGGCCCCCCTGAGTTATAATTATTTTACTTACAATAACGGGGGCAGCGGATATGCCGATGGAATTGAATTATTCTGGCGCGACAAAAAAACATTTAAAAATTTCGATTACTGGCTAAGTTATACCTACCTGAACACAAAGCGGGATTTTATGAATTACCCGACGAAGCTTACACCCGACTTTGCTGCTACCCATACGGCGTCTCTGGTTATGAAACGGTTTATTAACGAATGGAAAGCCGGCTTCAATTTCACGTATACATTTGCCACGGGTCGGCCCTACTATAATTTCATGATCAATAACACGGGTAAATATTATACGGCAGATGAAGGCCATACAAAGGATTACCAGAGTCTGAATTTTAGTTGCGAGTATATTCCGAGCCTTGGTAAGGTGAAACCCAAAACCTTCATCGTACTATTTGCCAGTATGAGCAATGTATTGGGATATAACCCGATTTACGGATACCACTATTCATTCGATGGAACTACGAAACAGCCGATCACACCACCGGCCAATCGGTTTTATTTCATCGGATGTTTTTTAAGCTGGGGTGTCGACAGAACCCAGGATGCCATTAATAACAATCTTTAATTCTTCACATAAATAAACCTGATATGAAATCCATTCTCTTTTCCTTTTTGATGTTGGCTGCTATGGCTGGTTCGGCTCAAAGCGATAAGTACAATGCCGCAATGAAGAAAAATCTGGACCTGTTCGATTCAGCAAAAACGACCGCTGATTTCCAGGCTCTGGCCAATACATTCGAACGTATTGGAGATGCAGAAAAAACCCAGTGGCTGCCTTACTATTATGCCGGTCTGGCCCTTTCCACACCTGGCTGGAGTGATGCGAAATTAGATAAAGACGCAAATGCCACACGTATAAATACCCTTTGCGATAAAGCTGCAGCACTCGATAACAACTCTGAAATTTATGTGCTGAGATATATGTCGGCTACACAACAAATGATGGTGGATCCCCAAACGCGCTGGCAAACCTATGGTGTGCAGGCAACCAAGGATCTGGATGAAGGGTTGAAGCTGAACCCGGATAACCCCCGTTTATATTATATGCGGGGAGAAAGTATATTTAACACGCCGGAAGCCTTCGGCGGTGGCAAAGCGAAGGCAAAACCGTTTTTTGAAAAAGCGGTTGCATTGTATAAGACCGATAAGCCAAAACCGTTATGGCCGAACTGGGGATTGGAAAGAACGGAAATAGACCTCGCGAAATGTCAATAACGAAAATCCCGGTATGAACCCATTTAAGGATCTGGATCCAATTCTTCATTCGCAATTGCGCCTCGCCATCATTTCCCTGCTTATGCGGGAAAAGGAGGCAGAATTTACGTTGTTGAAAGATAAAACACAGGCAAGTGCCGGAAACCTCAGTGTGCAGATCAATAAGTTGCGGGAAGCGGGATATATCGAAGTGATCAAAGATTACAAGGACAACTATCCGCATACCATGTGTAAGATCACCGTATCGGGCTCCAAAGCTTTTGACCAGTACGTGAAAAGTCTGCAGTCGTATTTGTCAGTGAATGGCAAAAAAGTTTAAATTCCATATATGAGAAAGCCCTCCGCGTTGTATAACGGGAGGGCTTTACATTTCCGGCTTTCGGCTGCCGGATATATTTTGGTCAGCTATCCTTTGGCAAGTTTCATCGTCATTCTTTCCTTACTGTTCACCGTAACTTCCAGCGTGTACATGCCTGGACGCAGGTTGTGGGTGCCTTCCAGCGTATAGGTATTTGCGCCATTTTCTGCTTTCTGCCCTTCTTTCAGGATCAGGTTGCCATTTTCATCGGTTACTTTCATCATCACAAAGGAGTTTTCATGCAGCTGCACATTTACCAGAATGTCATTGGCCAGCGGGTCCGGTGTCACACTGAGGGAAGCCAGGGTTCGTGTATTAAACATTCTTGCGATCAGCACTTTGGAATAAACGGAATTCCCATTTGCGTCAATCTGTTTCAGCCGGTAGTAAAAATCATTGTTCACTGCAACAGACGTGCGGAAATGATCCCGGAAACTGAATCGGGTTTCACTGGCGGTGGCTGCTTTACTGTCAACGGTACCAATAGTTTCGAATTTCTGTCCGTCGAGACTGCGTTCAATTTCAAAACGATCGAAGTTTCCGGCAACTGTGTTCCAGTTGAGTTCGAAATAATTTTTGCCATATTCGGCATTAAAAGCGGAAAGGTTTCCGCGTAAAATCAGGCTTTTTGAATTGACCGCATTGTTGGAACTGGTATCGGTTAATTTTGCAACGGAAAAATGGTGCGCATTAGCGAATAAACTGGCCGGTACTACCAGCAACAGGTAAATACTGTACGGAATGATCCTTTTCATTTTGTAAAATTCAGGAAGTGAACAATTTGATGACGCTCAGCTTAAAGGGATAAACAGCAGGTCATTCAAAAGAAAGGGATCGGATATGATAAAATCTCAGATACTATTTGGAATGGATTCGCAGATAGTTTAGATAGGTAACGATCGGTTAAAACGGGGGTAGGTTTCAAAGATAGTTTGCAGTTTTCGAAAATGCAAGCATCAGGGAAAAATAACTGAGGAAAGTATGGGAGTATGGGAGTGTGGAAGGGTGGTAGTGTGGTAGTGTGGTAGAGTTTGGCACTCCCATACTCCCAAACTCCCATACTCCCATACTTTCCTTAGCTTTCCTCAATTTTCTCATCTTCAGCACCCGCGAGTACAACAGAACCCATTTTTTTCAGCGGATTTTTATGATTTTCAATGAACTCCCTTCTTTTACCCACAATATCCAGGCAGCCGTAAACAGAAGCCAGGAATGAACCTGTATCGGCCCTGTTTTTCCCTGCGATATCAAAAGCAGTTCCATGGTCAGGAGAAGTTCGAACGGCAGGTAATCCGGCAGTATAATTTATTCCTTCACCATAAGCCAGGGATTTAAAGGGAATCAATCCCTGGTCGTGGTACATGGCCAGTACAGCATCAAATTTTTGTTGCTGATTTCGTGCAAAAAACGCGTCTGCGCTGTAGGGACCATAAACCAGCATATTATGTTTGGCATCTTTAATAGCGGGTTTGATAATGTCTTCTTCTTCCCGGCCGATCAACCCTTCATCCCCCGCATGCGGATTAAGCCCCAGTACCGCAATACGCGGTTTATCAATTCCAAAATCACGCATCAGGGACTCTTTCAGGATGTTTAACTTCGACAAAATGGCTTCCCGGGTGATATTCCGGGCAATCTCACTTACAGGAACATGTTCGGTAACAAGGCCAACCCGAAAATTTTCTGAACTCATGAGCATCAGTACATCTTTTACACCGAATAACTGGCGCAGATATGGGGTATGGCCGGTAAAAGAAAAATCAGTGGTTTGCATATTTTTCTTATGCATGGGTGCGGTAATGAGTCCATCAATTTTCCTTTCCTTCAGTGCTTCTGCGGCTGCCACCAGCGATTTTACAGCATACGCTCCACCAGCATCGGTCAACTGACCGGGATTGATAGCCACCTCTTCTTCCCAGCAATTATAGAGATTCACCTGTTTATGGAAGGGCCGGGAGAGATCTTTAATATGTTGGTAGTTAAAGGTAGATTCCGGAATGGATTTGCGGTAGAAATTAATCAGCTTATTAGAAGCAAACAGGATCGGAGTACAGATCTCGAGAAGGCGGTTATCTGAAAATGTTTTGATGGCCAGTTCGGTGCCAATGCCGTTCAGATCGCCAATAGAAATGCCAAGTACAGGTCTTTGTTGGGGAATGCTCATGTATTATTTTTCGATGGATAAAAATACGATTATTAGCCTGAAGGATGGTTTATTTTTGCCTTATGGTGCAACTATCCCGGTCGCTGAATCTGAAGAAATCCCTCGGCCAGCATTTTCTGAAAGATGAGGCGATTTGCCAGCGGATCGTCGCCACACTGACTCAAAATCCTTTTCAACGATTACTGGAGATTGGTCCGGGAGCAGGGGCTCTGACAAAGTATATTCTCCATATAAAAGACATTCAATTTAAAGCGGTTGAGATCGACAGGGAAAAAGTAGCCTTCCTGAAAAGACAATATCCGGTCCTGAACGACAGCATTATCGAAACGGATTTTCTGGGAATGGAAAAACCGTTTGAAGGACCATTTACTATTATCGGAAATTTCCCTTATAATATATCAACCGAAATTCTTTTTAAGGTGTTGGACTGGCGGGACGATGTGCAAAGCGTAACGGGCATGTTTCAGAAAGAAGTGGCGCAGCGCATTGCCGCACCGGAAGGAACTAAAGTTTATGGCGTCACCAGTGTCTTGTTACAGGCCTTTTTTAATGTTGAGTATCTGTTCGAAGTGAGTGAACTGGCATTTAACCCTCCCCCGAAAGTGAAGAGCGCTGTCATCCGGTTAACACCGAGAAAGGACCCGCCGGCCCTGAGAACGGAAAAAATGTTTTTCCTGTTGGTAAAAACGGCATTTAATCAACGTCGGAAAACCATGCGTAATGCGGTGAAATCATTGTTCACGGAACAGGTTTTGAAAGACCCTTTGTTTGAGAAGAGGGCAGAACAACTGTCGGTAAACCAGTTTGCGGAATTAACCTGGAAAATGAAGTAAAAAATAAAAATAAAGGCAAAGACTATAGCCATGGGAAAAGTTCTGGTAACGGCAAAAGCACATCCCTATCTGATTGAACGGTTAAAACAGAATGGGTTTGAAGTGATTTATCTTCCGCAGGTAACCTATGATGAACTGGCTGTTATGATTCCGGATACGGAAGGCCTGATCATCACCACCCGTCTTAAAATTGATAGATCGCTACTGGAAAAAACGCGGAGTCTGAAATGGATCGGTCGTCTAGGGAGCGGAATGGAGCTTATAGATGTCGAATATGCAACGGAAAGGGGTATTCTTTGCGTAAGCAGTCCGGAAGGGAATCGGAATGCTGTGGCAGAGCACGCGCTGGCTATGCTGCTTTCACTGATGAATCATATTCCCCGGGCTGCGGCGGAAATTAAAGAAGGTAAGTGGATTCGGGATGCCAATCGGGGGATTGAACTAACCGGGAAAACGGTGGGCATTATAGGTTATGGAAATACCGGCTCTGCCTTTGCCCGTTTACTGGCTCCTTTTAATGTAACCGTATTGGCATATGATAAGTACCGGTTTAATTTCGGCGCCGGAAAGATCAAGGAAGCCAATATAGAGCAGCTTGGCAGGTATGCGGATGTCATCAGCCTGCACGTGCCTTTAACGGATGAAACCTTTCATATGGCCGGATTTGATTTTTTCAGAGCATTAAAAAATAGGCCCTTCTTTATCAATACCTGCCGCGGAAAAACGCAGGATACTGCCGCTCTGATAGAGGCATTGGAAACGGGGAAAATAGCCGGAGCTGCTCTGGATGTACTTGAAAATGAAAAACTTGAAACATATTCGATGGCAGAAAAGCAACAGCTCGACCAGCTGCTCGGTTTTGAAAATGTGCTGGTGACCCCGCATATTGCCGGTTATTCAGAAGAGGCTTTTTACGGCATGGCCAAGGTAATACTCGACAAGCTGGGTTTGTAAAAGTCCCGTCAATTGTTAAAGGTTTGCTCATGCCGGCGAATACCCCCCTGAAACTCTCTTTTTAATAGGAATCCTTATCTTTGCATAAATGCAACGCCTCCCGAGGGCGTTGTATTTTTTTTCTTTTATAATAAACAAGAGGAGGATTTATGAGTGGAATCACATATCTCACTAAGGAGGCACTCGAGAAACTGAGGAATGAGCTACAAAAAATGAAGAGCATTGACCGTCCTGCAGCCTCCCGGGCCATAGCAGAAGCGCGTGAAAAAGGTGACTTAAAAGAGAACGCCGAATATGACGCAGCAAAAGAAGCGCAGGGTCTGCTGGAAGCAAAGATACAGCGGTTTGAATCAGACCTGGCTAACGTACGCATTCTGGAGGAAGGAAATATTGATACAAGTAAGGTATCGGTTCTGACTAAAGTAACGGTTACGAACCTCTCAAATAAAAAGCAGTCTACCTATCACCTGGTTTCTGAAAAAGAAGCCGATCTTAAGCTGGGTAAAATCTCTGTTACTTCTCCCATTGGGAAGGGGCTGCTTGGAAAACAGGTAGGTGAAGTGGCTGATGTAATAGTGCCAGCCGGAAAACTGCAGTTTAAAGTTGAAAATATTACCGTGTAATATTCAGATCCCCGATTTTATTTTACTGATTTCGCGGGAAAATTTGCAATGATTTTTTCCTGAATAACCCTGAACTCCTGCTCGCTTAATTTCAATTTTGGTTTTTTGAAATCCATGTCGCCTACCTGATCGATGGGAATCAAATGAAGGTGCGCGTGTGGAACTTCAAGCCCCACGACAATTAAGCCGCAGCGATTACAGGCAAATGATTTTTCGATAGCTTTCGCAATCGGCTTTGCAAAAAGAAGTATGCGCGAAAGATAATTCTCTTCCAAATCAAAAAAATGATCTGTTTCCGTTTTAGGAATAACCAGCGTATGGCCATGTTTTAACGGATTGATATCCAGAAAAGCAAGAAATAGATCATCTTCTGCAATCCGGTAGGCCGGTATTTCGCCTTTTATTATTCTAGTAAATATGGTCATTGGGCAAAATTTTAAGTATAAGAGTATATGAGTGTGACAGTGGAGGCTCACTTTTTTCAACCCATCCTCGTAATCATCTCAAAACACATTAACTCCCATACTCCCATACTCCCATACTCCCATACTTTCAGATGATCCTTCCCGGGTTTTTCGTCAGAAACTCTCCCCATCCACTTAGTTTTTTACCGGTCGTTGCCGTTGAGCGAAATTGATAATGGTGACATAAGGCCACCGCTAATGCATCTGAAGCATCAAAGCGATCGATTTCCATTTTTATCCCCAGAATCTGCTGCAGCATTTTCCAAACCTGTTCCTTCCCGGCATTCCCGTTTCCGGTGATGGATTGCTTTATTTTTCTGGGTGCATATTCGGTCACCGGGATCCCCGACTGCATGGCGGCTGCGATCGCTACCCCCTGGGCCCGCCCGAGTTTGAGCATACTCTGTACATTCTTCCCGAAAAAGGGGGCTTCAATGGCAAAGTCGTCCGGGTTGAATTTTTGAATGAGCTGTTGCACTGTAAAATAAATCAGCTCCAGTCGTTGGTAGCCATTCATGCTCACAGGCACCTGGAGCACATTCATTTCGATGTATCTTGTTTGCTGTCCTTCTGCATGTATAAGTCCCCAGCCCATCATCAGAGTGCCGGGATCAATACCCAGGATTATTTTGGAGTTCTTTTGCAGAGGGAACGCTATTTTTGATTGTGGTGCTGAACAAAAATATCAAATTAATAGTCAATTATGTGGCCGGCCCGATCATTATGTTGTTTCTTTTCTATACCGTTGCCCGGCAATTGCAAAATCAGCCTAACTGGAGAGACTCGCTTCGCGGAATGCTGAAAGCCGCCACCGGCAGGCAACAGTGGAAATTGTATGGAATGATTGCACTTATGGGTATAAACTGGGCGTTAGAAACCGTAAAATGGCAGATTGCCCTTCGACCGGTTCAGCCGATTGGATTTATCCGTGCATTTAAAGCCATATTGGCCGGCACCTGCATTGCCTCGTTCACACCTAACCGGGTTGGAGAATATCTTGGCAGAATGCTTTTCGTTGAACCAGGAAATAAAATGCTTTCTGTGACACCGACCATCCTTTGTAGTATGTCGCAAATGCTGGTGACACTGATTGCCGGATCGGTTGGTTTGTACCTGTTTTCTGAATTACCCTTTCATTTCCAGGTATCCTGGCTATCACCTGCATTTTTCAGAACGGCCATGCTACTGACTGCTATCGGAGCAGTCGGACTTGGCCTCGTTTATTTCAAATTCGATCCGTTGGTAAGAATAGTAAACAGGTGGCTTAAAAAAAACCAGCGTAATTTTTCCATTCCGCAAGATTTCAACTGGAGGATGTTGTCGGCCATTGCCACGCTGTCAGCCCTCAGATACATGATATTCATACTGCAATATTTTCTGCTGTTTTCTGTTTTTGGAATACCCCTTATGGGAAAGCAGGTGTTCACAGGCGTTAGTGTCATGTTTGTATTGATGGCGATTGTGCCAACGTTAACATTTTTAACAGATCTCGGATTCCGTTGGGCTGCCGGGATACAGATATTTCAGGTCTTTACCTTCAATACGGCTGGAATTCTGGCCGTATCACTGGGCATCTGGCTTGTCAATTTAATAATCCCGGCGTTAGTAGGGAGTTTATTAATTTTAAGGATCAAACTATTCAGCAGCCGATGAGATCGTTTACCGGGATCGTATTCGTTTTATTAATAGGCCTTTCATTTCCATTAAGAGCGGGTGACGACCTATGCGGTCTGCCAAATCACGCATTTCAGGCAAATGAAAGTATTACTTTCCGGGTTTATTACACGGTAGCCAGCATTTATTTTGCAGCCGGTGAAGCTACTTTCACCTGTGTGCTCGATAACCTGAATGGCAAACCTGTATACCATGTAACGGGCGAAGGAAAAACGTATTCATTCTATGATAATTTTTTCAGGGTCAGGGATAAATATGAAACGTTTATAGATACTACTAACCTGCAACCTCTGAAGTTTATCCGGAACGTGAACGAAGGATCATACAAGAAATATGAGAATATCAGTTTTAATAAGACTGCCCATACAGCCATAACCAATTCCGGCGTCTTTAAAACGCCAGATTGTGTTCAGGATGTTTTAAGTTCCATGTATTATATGCGGAATATCGATTTCGATAAAATGAAACCTGGAGATAAGATTCCGTTTTCAATGTTTCTCGACAACCAGGTGTATAACCTCTATATCCGGTACATTGGCAAGGAGACCATCAAAACAAAATATGGTAAGTTTAAGTCAATAAAATTCAAACCGCTGCTGATCAAAGGGACTATTTTTGAGGGTGGAGAGAAAATGACTGTATGGGTGACAGATGACGCCAACCATATCCCGGTTAGAGTGGAGAGCCCGATCAGTGTGGGCAGTGTGAAAGTTGATATGATGGATTTTAAAAACCTCCGGACTCCCCTGAGCTCCCTGATCAGCCACCACTAACAATTCCTTAAATACCATAAACCCCACCGACATGAAAAAGCTCCTAAAGGTGCTTGTTGTTCTTTTGCTTTCAGTAATCGTTCTGCTTCTTCTGATAGTTGCCTATATTAAAATAGCGTTGCCGAATGTGGGGCCGGCTCCGGAGTTTACGATCGACAAAACGGCAGCGCGTATAGCACGTGGAAACTATCTCGCCAAATCGGTCATGGCCTGTATGGACTGTCACAGCGCACGTAGCCTTACCGAATTCACGATGCCTTTAATCCCCGCCTCACTGGGTGAAGGCGGTGAACGATTTGATCAGACGATGGGTTTCCCGGGGGTTTATTATGCGGCCAATATTACCCCGGCCGGCATTGGAAATTGGACAGACGGAGAAATCTACCGGGCCATTACCACAGGTGTACGGAAAAACGGCAAACCGATTTTCCCGGTGATGCCATATCATTCCTATGGGTTTGCCGATCCCGAAGACGTAAAATCCATAATCGTTTTTCTGCGTTCACTGAAACCAATAGAACATAAGGTTCCGGAGTCTTCTTCAGATTTCCCTTTTAGTATCATACTGAATACGGTGCCTGTGAAAGCTACACCATTGACGATTCCATCGGAGGCCGACAGCGTGGGAAATGGCCGTTACCTCGTGACCATTGGGGCCTGTCATGATTGTCATACCCCATTTGAAAAGGGAAAATTCGATGAAACGTTCTCGATGGCAGGTGGACGGGTTTTTCCGGTGCCTGGTGGTATGGCCACATCCGCAAACATTACACCTGATAAGGAAACTGGGATCGGGTCCTGGTCAAAATCTTTTTTCATTCAGCGATTTGCCAGCTACAGGGACAGCGTTAATGCACACCGTGTGATTTCAGCGGGAGAATTTCAAACCATTATGCCCTGGACCTTATTTGGTACGATGACCGACAAAGATCTGGGTAATATCTATGCATATATTCAGACACTCAGGCCTGTTAAACACATTGTTGGGAAATTCAGGAAAACCTAACGGTAGTTGAGCGATAGGCATTAAGCGCTCTTCGCTAAGTGTCCTGCGCAAAACCCTGTAACACGCGCTCCATTTCCATGCTTCGGGAGCCCTTGACCAGGAAAGCGGTATTTTGAAAATGCCTGGATGCAAGCCATTCCCCTGCTTCCCTGGCATTATTAAAACTCCGGAATGGATGTTTGATTTTTAGAAAATCGCCGCCAACCAACACCACTTCTTTCCAGTTGTTCGTGCTGATTAGCTGAATGATTTGTTCGTGTTCGTAAATACTTTCTATACCGAGTTCTGCCATGCCGCCCAGCAATAATACCTTATCAGTGGATGGAAAGCGGATAAAATTTTCAATGGCCAGTTTCATGCTCGAAGGATTTGCATTGTATGCATCCAATACGATGGTATTAGTACCTTTCTGTACCAATTGCGAACGGCTGTTTGAGGGGAAATAATTCTCAATACCTTTTTTTATGGCTGCCGGTTCCACCTGGAAATACTTTCCGACACAAATAGCTGCAAGCACATTTGGCAGATTATAATCGCCCGTTAAATTAGTCTGCAGGCTATCGGCCAGCATCCCCCTGGTAATATGCACTTTTAGAAAGGGCGTCTCGGATTCAGCATAGCCTGTTATGTCAGCATGATTGGTTCCATATGTAAAAACTTCCCGTATTCCTTTACTCATTTTCTGCAGATATTCGTAATCCCACATCACGAAGGCGTTTCCGCCATAGGCCCGCAGATAGTCAAACAGTTCGCCTTTTCCCTGCCGGACGCCTTCAATGCCCCCGAATCCTTCCAGATGTGCTTTGCCGGCGTTGGTAATCAATCCATGGGTGGGCTTCGTGTAAATACAATATCCGGCGATTTCGTCCCGGTGATTGGCGCCCATTTCCACAATGGCGATCTCCGCATCTTTTTTTATTTTCAGCAAGGTAAGCGGGATGCCAATCTGATTATTCAGGTTGCCTTCTGTTGTATATGTTTTATATTTTTCAGAAAGAACTGCATGAATCAGTTCTTTGGTTGTTGTTTTTCCATTGCTACCTGTAATGGCAATAAACGGTATACTGAACTGGTTCCTGTGATGCCCGGCCAACTGCTGTAGTGCATTCAGCACGTCATCGACGCGTACCAGCCGGCCGGCCTGTTTTTCTGCACCTTCAACATCTTCGTCAACGACTGCATAGGCCGCACCATTTGCCAAAGCTTCTGCCGCAAACAGGTTGCCATTGAAACGATCCCCTTTTAATGCAAAAAAAAGATCACCGTTTTTAACTTTGCGGGTATCTGTACAAACGGAAGGATGTCTTATATACAGCTGATATAAATTCTCAATCGAAAATGGCTGATGAAATTGTTTTTGAGAACCCGGTAATTCCATATCCGATATTATAGTTTCTATTTGACTAGCCTTAAGCCTTTAGCCTTTAGCGTTCAGCCTTCATTGCAAATCTAATAAACAAAAAAGCCATCCCGTTGAATCGGAATGGCTTTTATAAATATTGAAACAGAATTATTGCTTACGGGCGTTTTGTTTTCTCGACTTGTACATGATACCGGTTTGTCTGCCGTTACCAGCTGCACTACCAACGCGGTCCATAGCACAACGGAAACCAACCGTAGAACTCGCCTGGTCTTCTTCCATAAAACGGCGTGTACCGGGTCCGAGCCAGTAGGCACGATCGTTCCAGCTGCCTCCTTTGATAACCCGGCTCTTATCGCTGATCAGTGTTGTTTTTCCATAACCATAGCTTACACCTGCGATCAGGGAGTCACCATCCAGGTAGTTAATAACATCACCCTTCTGGTAGTTTCTCCTGGTTTCACTTTCCTTGTCTGTTACTGCGCGATATTTAATTCTGCCCAGGCTGTCTCTTTCGGGCTTATTGTCTTTACCCAGGTCCATGGTTTCAAATTTATTACCACGGAAAGGAGCTACATCATTAACGTCCTGAGAAGAAAGTGGACGGAAAACATCTTCAACCCACTCGCTTACGTTACCGGACATATTATATAAACCAAAACCATTTGGAAAAAACGAAGTTACATCTGCAGTGTACACGGCGTTATCATTCAAACCACCGGCAACACCCATATTATCACCGCTGCCTCTCTTGAAGTTGGCGAGGAATGTACCCTGCCATGTTCCGCGGCGTGAATCACGTAATCCGTTTACATTCTGACTCCAGGAATAAACCTGTTTGTTAGCAATCAGCTCTTCACCTCTCTTGCTGTCTTTTGTACTGGCTGCCGGATTCTGATTAATATATCCAAGCGCTGCATATTCCCATTCTGCTTCGGTCGGTAGGCGATAAGCAGGAAGCAGGATACCATCTTCAAACGTTACTGTTGTACGCGGTGTTCCGTTTGGATTTTTAAGTGTATTCTTTTTTGATTTCGCTGCAGGACCAGGAGTTGCCTGGTATTCACCTACGAGATAAGATTTTGTATTAAAATTTTCCTGACCCAGACCCTGAATGTTTTTCAGGGAATTTTTGTTAATGAAACCACGGTCAACCAATGCTTTTTCATTCACACGGTCTGTTCTCCACAAACAAAAATCATGAGCCTGTTTCCAGTTAACACCCACAACCGGGTAATAGTTATAAGAAGGATGACGGAAATAATATTCCACCAACGGTTCATTATAAGCAAGTTCACTCCTCCATACCAGCGTATCGGGCAGGGCACCATTACGCACAGCCTGGAATTCATCTCCTTCAAAAACATTATTTATCCAGTACAGGTATTCCCGATAGTGCACATTCGCAACTTCCGTTCTGTCGATATAAAAGGAGTTCACAGTAACCCGGCGAGGAATATTGTTCCAGTCGCTCATTACGTCTTCTTCAGTCGCACCCATCGTGAACGTACCCCCCTGAACAAACACCAGACCGGGTCCGGTACGCTGTTCCTTTTCTTTGGATACCTGGTAACCGCCCATGTTCTTGTCGTTGTAATTCCACCCTGTTACAGCAGAAGACTGTGTTTTAGGCTTGCACGACGCCATTCCTGCGGCACAGGCACCAAGGATAACTAGATTTTTGAGATTCATAGAAAACGCATTTAACCGTGATATGTTAAGTGTAGAAACGTGGTTTTGAAACAAATATTGTAAATCCGACCCCTCTTAAGTCTAATACGAAGGGCGAGCGAAATTAGTTTGTTTACTGGAAAAAATCCCATTTTGGGAATGTTAAAGCGTTGGCTAAAAATGGCCGTCTTTTTGCTTAGTTGTCGCGATTCCGGGAAACCTGTAACTTGCGCAATATTCTGGTTGTGTTTCCGTTGGATATCATTCAGAACAGTCTGGTCGGGAAGAACATGACCTTTGGGTTGGATTTTGCCGGCTTCCATTATTGGAACTTACTAAAAACTAATTGATTAGCTATTGAAAATTTCTACCTTCTAAAAGTTAAAATGTTTCCGCAGGCCACTTTTTTAAGGGTCATGCTGTCATTTTAAGGTCAGTTCCTTTTAAAGCTAAATTAAATTTCATGAAAAGACTGTTTTTCCGCCTATCTGCTTTACTCTGCGGCTTATTTTCTGTTTTTCTGGTCAACGCTCAAACACAAACTGCTCCTATTAATGTGGTGACTACAGCCGTTCCATTTCTGAGGATTTCCCCGGACGCGCGCGCCGGTGGTATGGGTGAAGAAGGAATTGCCACCTCTCCGGATGCGAATTCAGGCTTTTATAATCTTTCCAAAACGCCATTTTCCGATTATAAAACGGGTATCGGCCTGACTTATACTCCCTGGCTTAAAGACCTGGGTTTGAATGATGTATACCTGCTGGCTGCATCCGGTTACCATAAGCTGGACGATAATCAGGCCCTTACAGCCTCCCTTCGTTATTTCAGCCTGGGAAATATTCAGTTTTCCGATTATAACGGGAACAGCTGGGGTGAAGGTAAACCCCGCGAATATGCTATCGACCTGGGTTATTCCAGGAAGCTGTCAGAAAAATTCGGGATTGGAATGGCCATCCGCTATATCAATTCAAACCTGACCCTGGGCGCGGTGGGCACACCGGGTCTTTCTTCCTATAAGGCCGGAACAGCGGTTGCGGCGGATATCTCCCTGACCTATAAAAATGTCGCTGCCAATAAAGAAGGCTGGACCTTCGGCTTTGTTTTATCCAACCTGGGTACCAAAATTGGTTATACCAACGATGCTACACAAAAAGAATATATTCCCGCCAATATGGGGCTGGGTGCAAACTATACCAAGGTATTTGATGAAACCAACAAAATCAGTTTCGGTCTGGACCTGAACAAGCTGCTGGTGCCGGCACCTCCTTCGGATACAAGCGCTGCGGCATTGGAAGCTTACTATAGCGAAAGCGTTGTGAGCAGCTGGTTCAAATCATTTAATGGTCAGTTTAACACCATCAATGCGTCTGTTGGAGCTGAATACACTTACAACGACCAGTTTGCTTTTCGCCTAGGATATTTTTATGAAAGTAAGGACCAGGGTGGGCGGCAATATTTCACGATGGGTGTTGGTTTAAAATATAATATGATCGGTCTGAATTTCTCTTACCTTATTCCTTCCGGATCCGGTATTACGAGAAATCCGCTTTCGAATACAATTCGCTTCGGTTTGATTTTTGACCTCGACGGACCGGCCGTTGGTACAAGCGATTCGGATCAGTAATTTGAGTGGCGGCATTTGAAAATTCGGGAAAAGGTTTCGAATTTTCAAATGCCCAAATTTTACTCTTATGGCTTACCGGATCGGATTTGGCACGGATTATCATCAGCTCGTAACAGGCAGAAAATTATGGCTGGGCGGAATTGAAATACCGCACAGCAAAGGCGCCCATGGGCACAGTGATGCCGACGTGCTGCTGCACGCTATCTGCGACGCCCTGCTGGGTGCACTTAATCTCGGAGATATCGGCGTTCATTTCCCCGACACCGATCCGGATCTGAAGGATATCGATAGCAAAATACTGCTCGAAAAAACAATAAAGCTTATTCATGAAAAGGGATACCAGGTTGTCAATCTGGATTCCATGGTTTCTCTCGAAAAACCAAAAATCATGAGTTTTGTGCCGCAGATGCAGTCGGTCATTGCCCGGATTCTATTTGTGGGACCGGACGATATTTCAATAAAGGCGACAACAACTGAAAAACTTGGTTTCGTTGGAAGGGAGGAAGGGCTGATGGCGCAGGCAGTTGTATTGCTGAGGAAGCCGGATTAATTACCTTTGCGCCCATGTCCATTTTGGTTAAGATCATAAATCAATCAACACATCCTCTGCCTGCTTACGCTACACCCGATGCCGCCGGAATGGATCTCAAGGCTGATATTGCGGATCCGGTCACCCTCCGGCCATTGGAGAGGAAATTAATACCCACTGGTATTTCTATCGAACTGCCTTCGGGTTATGAAGCCCAGGTACGACCCCGGAGTGGCCTGGCTCTGAAACAGGGGATTACCTGCCTGAATTCTCCGGGCACGGTTGATGCAGACTATCGCGGGGAGATCAAAGTTATTCTGATTAATCTTTCGGATACCGATCAGGTCATACATCCGGGAGATCGAATCGCACAAATGGTAGTCGGTTCAGTTGAAAAAGTTGAATGGAAGCCGGTTACTGAATTAAATGGTACAATGCGGAATGAAGGCGGATTCGGACACACGGGAAAAGCATAGTCCGGCCGTTAAAAATGTTTTTTAAAACAGAATTTCGAATATGGAAAGAGCCGGTAAGATTTTTTTCAAGGGAAGCGTTGGATTATTGCTCGTATTATTCGTTATAATGGTAACCACTTCATGCCGGTCGACAAAAAAAATCACCCGCGCTATCAGCAAAAAAGACACGACGATTGCAAAAAAAGATTCGGCTTCACCGGAAGACCTGCATACTGATTCCCTGCGGTTTATCCAACAGGTGTATAACCAGGTCCGGTCAAATATGATTGACTGCAAAACATTTTCAGCCAAACTGAAAGTGCACTATGAGGTCAGTGATGGCAGGGACTACAATTTTACGGCATTTATACATTTACAAAAGGATAAGATCATCTGGGTTTCGATTACCTCGATACTTGGAGAGGCTTTCCGGGTTATGATCACGCCCGACAGTGTAAAGGTTTTAAACAAACTGGATAAAATATACCAGTTGAGATCTGTCAGTTATATTAAAGAAATCAGTCATCTCCCTTTCGATTTTAATGAATTGCAGTCGATCATTCTGGGCAATCCTATTTACCTGGACAGCAATATTCTTTACTACCGGAAAGACCCTCAGGGCATATCTATGCTGGCTATCGGAAAGGTATTCAGGAACTATCTGACGCTTAATACGGGTGATCTGAGTTTAAAACACAGTAAACTCGATGACGTGGATCCGCTGAAAGCCCGTTCCTGCGACATCACCTATGGTGATTATGAAAAAAAAGATACGGTGCTATTTTCCACGTATCGTAAAATAGTAGTAGCGGAGAAAGCAAGGCTCGATGTGGAACTGAGTTTCAACAAATTTTCTTTTAACGATAATTTAGATTTTCCTTTTTCCATTCCAAAAAATTATAAACGGAACTAGTCGTTATATATTAACTTCATCCCGAACGTAAGACCCATGCGCAAACTGGTTCTCTTTGTTATTATTTTTAATTCGGTAACAGCCTGCCTGGCCCAGTCCCCCTCACAGAATCGAAGCGATCTTGAAAAAGAAAGGGCCTCCATACAGAAGGAAATAGAAGATGTAAAGCGTTCCCTGGATATCACCCATAAAAACCGGAAACAAACCCTGGGACAGCTCGCCCTTCTTCAAAAAAGATTGCGCCTGCGTCAGGCAGCGATTGCGAATATCAACCAGCAGTTGAATTTTATTCAGGCAGATATGAATACTTCCTGGCAGGAAATCATTAAACTCAAAAAAGAACTGGATACTCTTCGCAAACAATACGCCGAGAGTGTCGTGTATGCATATGAAAACAGGACAAACTACGATTACCTGAATTTTATTTTTGCTGCCGGCAATTTTAATGACGCCCTGAAGAGGGTTGAATACCTGAAATCATACAGGGCATACCGGGAACAGCGCGCCGATAATATCCTGAAAACGCAGGTGCTGTTACAGAATAAAATCGACGGCCTTAAAATAAAACGGGTGGAAAAGGATGAAGCGCTGGTAAAACAAAGTAAGGAAAAACAGGTATTGGAAGTTGAGAAAAAAGAGAAGGATCAGGTGGTTGAACAGCTTCAGAGTCAGGAGAAGGAATTGAAAAAACAAATGAGCCTGAAGCAAAGACAGGATCAGAAACTGGGCAACGCCATTGCCGCCGCCATTCGTCGTGCCAGGGAAGAAGCCATGCGGGAAGCGAAGAAAAAAGCAGCGGCTGATGCGGCGAATGCTACCACTGTTGCAACGCCTCCTAAAACAGATCCGGCGAAAAACCCGGGTAGCCCGGCAAATGCCGGAGCTAATCCTGCTACCGCCAAACCGGTTATCAAAACCTCGGCCCCCGTTGTTTTTAACACGACTGCTGATATTGCACTGTCTGGAGATTTTGAAAAATATAAAGGACATATTCCCTGGCCGATCGCCTCCGGAACGATCTCCATGCGGTTTGGTCCGCACGAATATCTGAAAGGGCTTGTTCATAACAATCAGGGTATTACTATTGAAAGCCCTCCGGGATCCTCCGTGATGGCTGTATTTGAAGGGGTTGTTCAAAGTGTATTTATCGTTGGGGACGTGAATGCCGTTATGATCCGGCATGGAAAGTATTTTACCACATATTGTAACCTGGCTTCTGTGGATGTCGCCAAAGGACAACAGGTGAAAACCGGTCAGTTGTTGGGTAAACTGGCAGAGATCGGCCAACTGGACTTTGTTCTCTCAGATGAAAAGGATCGTCTCTTCGATCCTGAAAAATGGTTAAGAAGATAACCGGCGCTGCTAATGATTCAAATTTTTTCCGGGGAAAGCTTTTTTAAAGGCAGTGGCTTTATCAGAAAGCGGTCATACAGTTTTTCATAAATGGGAACGATATGATGGATGTCGAATTTCTTTGCCTGCTCCGCCGCATTAATTTTAAAGGCTTTTAATGTATCGTCGTTCTCCAGAATACTGATGGCGTTTCGACTCATGGACACCACATCGCCAACTGGGCTCATATACCCCGTTTTCCCATTGATATTTATTTCAGGTAATCCGCCCGCATCTGATGAGATCAGGGGTACTCCGGCAGCCATGGCTTCCAGCGCGGCCAGACCGAAACTTTCATATTCTGACGGAAGTATAAACAGGTCTGACACGGCCAGGATCTCTTCAATCTGTTCCTGTTTACCAATAAACCGGACGTCTTCCGTGAGGCCAAGCTCACGACTCAGATTTTCCGCATCGTGACGGTCTGGTCCGTCACCCACAAATAATAATTTAGAAGGGATCTTTTTATTTACTTCTGAAAAAAATCTGGCGGGAAATGGATATTGACAGCTATCGCTGGTTTGTGATCCATAAAGCGGAAGCCGAAGTAAAACTGGAATTCCTGCAACAAATTAAAGAGGGAAAAAAAATCGCGATACTGAGCGAGGCGGGTTGTCCGGGTATCGCCGATCCTGGGCAAATGCTGGTTGCTGCAGCACAGGATGCGGGGGCCGTGATTAAACCACTAGTAGGGCCGAATTCCATTTTACTGGCCCTGATGGCCAGTGGCATGAATGGTCAGCATTTTCAGTTTCACGGATATCTTCCGATCGATTCAGCCGAACGTGGAAGGCGTATACGGGAACTGGAAATAATTTCGCGAAGAGATGGCTCATCCCAGATCTTCATCGAAACTCCTTACAGGAACATATCACTTTTGGAAAGCTTGCTGAAAAACGGCGCTCCCGATACGCGTTTATGCATTGCCGTTAATCTGACCGGAAAATCGGAATCTGTTCTTACCAAAACCATAGATTCCTGGCGGAAAACCGTTCCGGAGATCAATAAACAACCGGCAATCTTTATTTTACAGGCTTCATAAAGCTTAAGCCTTCTGCCTTAAGCTTTATGCCTTAGGCCTTGAGCGTTTCAAGGATGAAACAGTTCAGGCACCGCCTTCGTATCGCGCATGGCGTATATGCTGTCTACTACAAACACCGAAACTCCGCGCCAGGGAAGGGCGCCCATATATTCTTTGTAATGCAACTCAAATTCCTTTCCGCTGTTTGACATCAGCGTATTAGCCACCGTTTCATTTACCACCGAAAACCGGAATTCATTTGACTGAACGGAACCTGCCGGTCCGCCGCCCTGAAGGCCCGTCTGGATCAGCTTCCCTTCATAGGTTTTAAAGATGTAACCCTTTTTGGTGATATTATTCAACTGACCCGCTTTCACACCTTCACCCAGAACCCAGTAAAAATGCCAGGCAAACCATACAGCAGTGATGATGATTGCACTGGTGAGGATAATGATCAGGAATTTTTTCATGGTTGTGTTTTTACAATCCGTATTTGTCGATCAGATATATCAGGGCGGCCATATTGATCGCACCCAGCTCCACCTCTCTTTTATTTACTTTTTCAAAGACATCATTTGCTGCATGATGATAATCGAAATAACGCTGTGAATCCGGGATCAGTTCGGCGGCCAGGGCTCCGGTAGAATCATTCAGTGGTTCCACATCTGCCCCGGCTCCGCGCATCGAAAAAGCCGTTACCCCATATGGCACAAACAGGTGAACCAGTGG
>Ga0206903_10046_pt1 | contig 37991 bp, 32 predicted proteins | sample Alteio_BWOrgHeat_45_FD_152959 | JGI IMG/M metagenome (GOLD analysis project Ga0206903, IMG submission 152959) | Enriched cells from forest soil in Barre Woods Harvard Forest LTER site, Petersham, Massachusetts, United States -... | ecosystem: Environmental > Terrestrial > Soil > Temperate forest >... | reverse complement strand
CGCCTGCAACAAGGCCGGCATAAAAATAATGCGCATTGGTTTTTAGGGTTTTGATTGAAGGTTGTGTTGCAACAGCATTATTGTTATGATGCGTTGCAGTATCATTTATTAAAGCAGGTAAAGTATTTTTTGTTTCGTTTGCTGCCACAGTCTTATCAGATGAGTTACTTACATTATTGCTTTCATCACCGGGGGCTACATTAACCGGCATGGTAGATTTTGATGAAGCTTGTGGCTGGTTACTATCAGATTGTTGGGTTTGCAGGAGAGTATTGTTACTATTTAACTTGCCATTACTGCTTGATGACGTCGCATTATGCGAATTTGTATTTGCAGTAAAATGCCTTAACCCAAACCGGACAGTTTGTTTTCCTGCTGCCGGACTATTTTTTTTTGCAGCATTATTATTTTTTACATTATCAGTTTTTAGATCGGTCGGGGCAGAAGCGAGTTGTTGATCATTATTATTTGTTTTTGATTCTGCTGCCCGTGAACTGACTACCTGTTTTATATGTGTATCCTTAATCTTATTGTATTCAGTATTGGACACCCAGCCAAGCGGAATCAGTAATAACCACCAAAACGCAAAGCGGCGTTTCCTTTTTTTCTCTTCAGGGGGTGGGCTGTCTTCACTTTCGTGAACGGCTTTATACACAGCGTGCCAGTCAGCAGCCCCTTCTGCATCCACTTCATAGTTTTCAGCAGCTTTACGCATCATTTCATCCATATCGTCTTCTTTCATGTAAAGCATAGTATATTGCCTTTGTCGTCCTTTACTAAATATTTTTGAAGAAATGCCCTTGCCTTTGAAAGATTCGATTTGGATGTGCCCACAGAAATTCCAAGCATGTTTGCGATTTCCTGGTGTGTGTATCCATCAATAACATATAAATTAAAAACCACTTTATAGGCCGGACTTAATTTTTTTATAAGGGATATTAATTCTTTATATACAATACTGTTTTCGCCGTTGTTATTTACGCCCGTATGCTCATGGTGTTCCTGGAGTAAGACGCCGTTGGTGGAAACCAGGTTTTCCCGTCCCATGAAATCTATCGATGCATTAATAACAATTCTTCTTATCCACCCAAGCAACATACTTTCTACATGTTCATAATCTCTTATCTCAAACTTTTTGAAGTTCTTAAAAATTTTTACGAACGCATCATTAGCGGCGTGTGCAGCGTTTTCAAAAGAATGTACGTAACGATACGAGATACGCAATGCATAGGAAAGATACCTGTCGTAAAGCATCTTTTGGCATTTTGGATCATTATCCATACAGCCCTGCATAATATGTAAAAGTTCATCCAAGCCGGCGCTAAATAATTTTTATATTGATAAAAACCAGTATAAATGTAAAAAGGTTGCTTTTTTTTATAATAATTCCATTGTAATTGATTTCCATTCCTCCTGAAGATTTACGGCAGGTCGTTGTACATGTGCGCGATTGTACCAATAATCCGCATTAGAAATATCGCCCTCTTTCCGATGTAAATATGCATGCACATGGCAGGAATTTTTATCATCAAGCGAATCAATTAATGAGTGCGCTTTATCCCAATCGCTTTTTGCATCCCACCATAAAGCCTGTATGTACAAAGGTTGATCCGATGGCAACTCATCGTTTTCAATGGTTAGTAAAAATTCATCGTAGGTCATAAATATTAGCTGGAATATGAAAAGCCTGTTCCGCAGGAATACCGCTCAGCAAAAATAAAAAACCGCCGTTAGAAAACAGCGGTTTTTTGCACATGAGAAAAATGAAAGTATTTAGAGATTTACTGTTTTTAATTCTTTCGGAAATTTAACGTCAACAGTTTGTGTTTGATTGTTGCGTTTGTAAGTAATTTTTACCGTGTCTCCTTTTTTAAGATCATGCATGCCTTGCTTAAGATCTTCGGTTGATGTAATAGCTGTTCCATTTACCTGTGTAATGATATCGCCTTCTTTTAAACCGGCTTTTGCAGCAGGAGAATCATCGTCATCCACATCAATAATTTTTACACCGTTTCCTTCTTCTATATCCTGAGCCGAAATACCGAGGCGTGGCCGGTCGCCGCCGTTCCATGAATAAGAAAAATTGTATGGTTCGCTATTTTTATAAAACTCATCTCCACCGGGTGCATTCCAGGAGTAAACCCTTACCTGTTCTGATTTACCCAATGTAGCGTTTGCGGTAGATTGTTTTCCATCTCTTAAATAAGTGATCGTTACTTTTTCGCCGGGTTTATGTTTGCCCAGAGCTTTATACAGATCATCAGGCCCGGCAACTTTATCTTCACCCACTTTGATAATAATATCGCCTTCTTTTAAACCTGTTTTTTCCGCAGCACTTCCGTCAGTTACATCAGTTACTTTGGCGCCCTGATCATTTTTTTCAGTCATAACCCCCAGGAATGCTGAATTAGATTTTATACTACGCATCATATCTTTATTAAATGATCTTGCCTGCGGAGGGGGCGGCGCCATCATATGCATATCTCCATCGGCTAACATTTCAAAATCATTATCGGCCATATCCTGTTTTATGATATCAATGTCTTTGCTTTTAAAATCATCTACAGGTTTGCCGTTTACAGTAATATTATTACCGTCAATGACCACCGTAATTTTTTCGTTGGAAGAATTTTTTTTGTGGATGATGATGTTTTGATCTTTAGATGTATCAGCCGAAATGCTTGTACTTTGAGCATACAGCATGGCTGCATTGGAATAAAAAGTAAGCAACAAACCGAGCAGCTTTAATGTCTTTGTCATAACGAGTGGATTTTATAATCTACGAAATATTTAGTAGATCAAATATAGAGAGAAAAAATAATTACGAAGTATTTCGGAAATGTTAAACTGAAAATTTATTTTTTCTGCAAGGGTTGCCAAACTATTAAAATTTCGTTTATACGGTTACGAACAGACTCAAATATCTTTTCTTTGCAAAAAAATTCGCTTATGAAGAAATGGCTAATAGCTTTGGGAATCTTTATATCGGCTGCAGCTCACGCGCAATTTGGTTTTTATGGACAAGCAGGAGGAAATTATTCACATTTAGGTATTAAAGGAGCCGGAGACATAGATAGTAAAGGCGGTTTTGGCGGACAAATAGGTGGCGGTGTTGAATACTACACGCATTTTAATTATTTTCTTTATTTAGGAGCGAATGTTACCTATCAAAACTTTACGCTGGATTCTTCAGCAACAGGTTTTTCAAGCGTGACTACTACGGCCGACTATAAGCCGTTGTTTGTTTCTATACCTTTTGGAGCTGCTTACCAATTCGATTTTTCAAAAAATTTAGGGCTGAAGTTATATGGCGGTATGGATGTTCAGTTTGGTATTGGAGGAAAAATAGATAAGCATTCTACTTATTATGTGCAGGATTCCGTGACAGGTGAGCCTGTGAAAGTGAGAGAATCTTCCGATTCGCATTCTATAACTTATGGCAGAACTTCCAATAAAGACGCCACTTTCGACCTCGCAAATGCCAACATGGGATTTGATATAGGCGCAGGGCTGAACTTTAGCAAATCAATTGAACTATATGCAACCTACAGGTTTGGGTTAAAAAATATTCTCCCCGGAGGTGAATCTGCTTCTGAACAAAGCTGGCTAAGCCTGTTACAATTAAATCTAAAAATTTATATTCCGCAGCATTATTATCACACAGCAAAAGAAAAGCCTTACGCACACGGATCTTATTTCTGATCAATATATTGTAAGAGTTCAGGACTATCTGGCGTAACCTTACTATCAAAGTGCTGAAGAAGGTTTCCATTTTCATCAATAATGAACTTGTTGAAGTTCCAGGAAATGGTGGCATCTAAAACGCCGTTCTCATCCTTATTGCATAGATATTTAAAAACAGGCGTTGTATTGGGACCTTTTACATCTACTCTTGTTGTAAGTGGAAAAGTGACACCAAAATTTTTCTTGCAGAATGAACTAATGGAATCATCGTTGTGATATTCCTGGTTGGCAAAATTATCGGAAGGAAAGCCTATAATTACAAGATTGCCTTTGTGTGCCTCATATAATTTTTCAAGACCGTCATACTGAGGAGTAAACCCACATTTGGAAGCCGTATTCACAATCAATATTTTTTTGCCTTTGAATTTTGAAAAGTCAATAGTGCTGCCATCTATTGCTTTGATCTTGAAATCATAAATAGACACTGGTGCAGGGTTAAATGAGAGAGATACAACAGCAACAGCTAAAGCTACCAGAAGTGATTTCATACGAGATTTTATTTTAGTTAGTACAAAGTTATAGCTTTGAATACTTGATAGGCAAACTAAATAACGTGAGCTCGGATAAGAAATTTGAATTCCTGTTGAATAATACGCTGTTTGTTTTTCGTTATAAAGTTAGACCGTCAACCTCTACGTCAGGAGAGGCCTCGTGAATTTTTGAGGAGTTAATATTGAGAGATTTATTTCGTTCATATTTGTTTGTATAAGTCTTAATGATTGCTTCGCAGTTCCCCCTCGTAGCAATTATCTTTTTTATTTAAGTGCGGCGACATTAATGGCTTCATCTTTATTTGCATGCTGTTGCATTCCGCATCTTGCTTAATATATGCTGCCATAGCGATCCTTCTCCCGAACCTGTGGTATATATCTTCAGCACATCATATACTGCTTTGCTTGCTGCATGGATCGTTTCCGTTTTCGCAACATGTGCTGCCAGGTACATCATTTGGCTTTCTGCCCAATAGTTTATTTTTCCTGGTTTTTTTTGCCATTCCGGGCTTTATAACTTACTTTACATACCACGATATCCTGTTTGTAAATAGCTGTATAAAATTATATATTCTTTTCCATCCTGCTTCACTTTCATGGAGACCTTATAGTAACCTTATAGTAACCTTATAGAGACTTTATAGTAACCTTATAGTAACCTTACCCCATACCAAACCCCTGTCAGCTCCATGGCAAAAGGTATCCTGGGTATAGCCACGCCTGTATTATCGCATACTAAATAACGTGAATTTGGGATAAGCCTGGAGGGCCTTAATATCATGATCAATTAATTAAACCCCTGTGTGGTTCAATGTCTTTACACATTTATTCGCCCATAATTCTTACGGGGCTATTTAAATTTAATCCTTTCAGGATTATTTTATGCTTAAACCGGACTCACGTTAAATAGTATACGCAAGGGTTGCTATGCTTAGTTTAATTCCGGGAATTTTTAAAATTGTCTGGCCGCATGCTTCTAATGTTGAACCCGTTGTAATCACATCATCAACCAGCAAAATATGTTTGTTTGCGATAGCTTCCGGTTGGCTCACAGTAAAAACCCCTTCCATAGTTTTCCATCGGTCAACACGGTTTTTATGTGTTTGCGTTTCGGTAAACAAAACTCTTTCAACAACATTGGCAGCAACCGGTCTATGCCAGATTGAAGCAATGCCTTTCGCAATAATTTCAGCCTGGTTATATCCTCGCTTATAAAATTTTTTATCATTCAACGGTACGGGAACGATGAGGTCAACATCATCAAATCTTGTGCTTTGGGCAATTTGCCATCCCAATAATTTGCCGAGAAAAATGCCTGCCGGTTTGTTATTCTTATATTTAAGTTGAATGATAGCATGCTGCATCACTGAATTTTTAGTAAAATAAAAAGCGCTTCCCGCACGTTGAATATTTATTCTGCCATAGAATATTTTTTCTACCGGATTACCCATAGCAGCTATAAATCCTGTTACGGGAAGATCATCTATACATTTAGCACATAAAATATCTTGCGTATTCAATATATCAGAACCGCAACCTATACACAGGTGCGGAAAAAAGAGATGCAGAAAGTCGTTGACATAATTTTTTGCAACCTTCATAACAAGATTTAAAAAAGCAACCGATACAATTCATCCACTTTGCCTACAGCAACAACATCTATGTGATATTGAGATTTGTTCAAGGCTTTTTTATTGAAAGGCGAAATGATAATTTTTTCAAAGCCTAATTTTTCTGCTTCAGCTATGCGTTGCTCGGCACGGTTAACGGCTCTTATTTCGCCGTTCAATCCAACCTCTCCCGCAAAACAAATGTTTGGAGAAAGCGATGTATCATCGTACGATGAAAGCAATGCGCAAATAATAGCAAGATCTGTTGAAGGATCTTCAATTCTTAAACCGCCTGCAATATTTATGAAAACATCTTTAACACCAAAATGAAATCCGCCCCGTTTCTCCAACACTGCCAACAATAATTGCAATCTTCTTGCATCCAATCCACTTGAAGTGCGCTGTGGTGTTCCATAAACGCTGGGCGTAACCAATGCCTGCGTTTCAATTAACAAAGGCCTTAATCCTTCCATGCCTGCGGCAATTGCGCTTCCGCTTAATATTTCTTCTTTTTGATTTATCAATAATTCAGATGGATTGGTTACAGCACGCATGCCTGAACCTGTCATCTCATAAATACCTAATTCTGATGTACTGCCAAAACGATTTTTTAATGTACGCAGAATACGGTAAGCATAATGCTGATCGCCTTCAAATTGTAAAACAGTATCAACCATATGTTCCAGGATCTTCGGGCCGGCTATGCTTCCGTCTTTTGTTATATGACCAATTATAAAAACAGGAGTGTCAGTTTCTTTAGCAAAGCGTTGTAAGGAAGCTGCGCATTCTCTCACCTGTGCAACACTTCCTGGTGTTGCATCAATATTATCTGATTGCAATGTTTGAATTGAATCAACAATAACCAATGATGGTTGCAGTTTTTTTATCTCGCTAAAAATTACAGACAAAGATGTTTCGGTTAATATATAAAAATTTTCGCTTTGAATGTTTAACCTGTTAGCGCGCATTTTAATTTGCTGTTCACTTTCTTCGCCGCTAACATACAGTATAAGAGCATGGTTTAATTGCAAAGCATCCTGTAGCAGCAAAGTACTTTTACCAATACCCGGTTCACCTGCCAGCAATACAAAGCTTCCCGCAACAATGCCACCGCCTAATGCACGATTCAGTTCTGTATCATGCGTTATTATTCTTTGTTCTTTTATGTTTTCAACAGCATCAAGCAATTTTGCTTTTGATGTTTGCCGTTCGCCCGCAATATCTTTCCAGAAATTTTTTTCTTTTGAATTTCTTTCAACTACTTCTTCAATAAATGTATTCCATTGATTGCATGAAGGACATTTACCCAACCATTTCGCGCTTTCATATCCGCAGTTAGAACAAAAGAATGCTGTTTTAACTTTACTCATTAAGATAAAGATAATCTCATGTACAATAAAAGTTTGTTGAAGTAGATCAAATAAAAAAGGCCGGTTAATTACCGACCCTTTTTTACTTACTAACCCATTAAATTCAGCCACTAAATTACAATAATGGGCTACATAACAAAATAAATTTTTCGGGTTGTTGAAAACTTTTAGCTGCTGTTATGCAATTTTTAAAGGGCATTTTGGCAGAACTTAGCTTGCGTTTTCAAAATTTAAGTCAAATTGTCTTTTAAATTAGGGTGTGGACTTTATTTTTTTACTGATTTTTAATTGGTTATAAATTTGATCGCCGGATAAAAAAATTTAAATGAGTTCCATATTTCTTGTTTCAATAATTTTTTTAGGAATCAGTTTCCTTGTTTCATCTACGTTAAAAAGTAAATTTTCAAAATACGCACAAATTCCTCTTGCAAAAGGCTTAAGCGGTAAGGAGGTTGCAGAAAAAATGCTGCGTGACAATGGTATCTACGACGTGCAGGTTATATCAGTAAACGGCTATTTATCAGATCATTACAATCCTTTTAATAAAACCGTTAACCTAAGTCCTGGTGTATATGAGGGCCGAAGCATTGCGTCAGCAGCCGTTGCGGCACATGAGTGTGGGCATGCAGTACAACATGCAACGGCTTATACATGGCTTATGCTCAGAAGCAGGTTAGTGCCTTTTGTTCAGTTCAGCAGTAATATTCTGCAATGGATTTTGCTTGCCGGTATTATAATGATCAATGCTTTTCCTGCCCTTCTTCTTACCGGTATTGTGTTGTTTGCTCTAACCACAATTTTTTCTTTGATCACCCTGCCTGTAGAATTTGATGCAAGCAACCGTGCACTTTTATGGCTTGAAAGAAGTAATGTAACCTTACCACAGGAACATGATAAAGCAAAAGATGCTTTGTACTGGGCGGCTCTTACTTACGTTGTTGCAGCCTTAGCTTCTGTTGCAACATTACTTCAGTATATTATGATATATTCAGGAAACAGGAACAGGCGTTAATTAAATTCTTCATCGCGTTCCAACATCAGGATGGCGCTTTGCGGAACAATAAAATATTTTTCGCCTTCATACATTACTTCTGTTGCGCCGCTTAATAAGAATATGGCAAGATCGCCTTCGCGCGCTTGTAACGGAATATATTTTACCTGTTCTTCTTCAGATTGCCAGGGTTCATTTTCCACAGGTAAAGGAATAGCATATCCCGGTCCTGTTTTTATTATATAACCTTGCTGAACTTTTTCTTTTTCCTGAACGCCCGGCGGAAGGTATAAACCGCTTGATGTGCGTTCATTGGGTTTTGAAATACGGATAAGCACTCTGTCACCAATGATGATCAATTTTTTCAACTTATTATCCTGCACTAACATCATAATCAATAATTATTCAGAAAGTAAAAGTATAAACATCCGTTAAACTGACCTTGCATATTAAATTTCTTTTAATCATTCTTATCTTTAATCAAATAATTAATGCATTCAATGCATTTAATTGTTATTAACTTTATATATTAAAATACATTCTATGGAAGGAAAAAAGTATAAAATTTTGTTGTGTGAAGATGATACAAATCTGGGTATGGTACTTAAAAATTACCTTGAATTAAATGATTATGATGTTATATTGGAAAGAGACGGAAGGCTTGGCCTTGCTGCATTTCAACGCGAAAAATTTGATATCTGCCTGCTTGATGTTATGATGCCGAATATGGATGGTTTTACGCTTGGTGAAGAGATCCGTGATATTGATCCTGATATCCCGCTTTTCTTTTTAAGCGCCAAAACAATGAAGGAAGATATTATACAAGGATATAAATTAGGTGCTGATGATTATATAACTAAACCCTTTGACAGTGAAGTGTTGCTTCTAAAAATAAAAGCCATACTTAAACGTAATGAAGAGCTAAATAGAGAAAGCGAAAACATTGAGTTTGATCTTGGACGTTTTCACTTTAATCCTAAGCTGCGTGAGTTGGCGCATGATGGAAAAACACAAACGCTTTCTCCAAAAGAAAATGAGCTTTTAAAAATGCTTGCTGAACATAAGAACGATCTTCTGCCAAGAGAAAGAGCGCTAAAGAAAATCTGGGGCAGCGATACTTATTTTAACGGGCGCAGTATGGATGTATACATTGCCAAGCTTCGCAAGTATTTAAAAGATGATGAGAATATCGAAATAGTAAACATTCATGGTAATGGCTTCAGGCTTGTTTCACCTTAATAAAATTGAATACTGATTTTAATTATTGAGAGTTCAATCAATTTATACAGAGCTTCTGAAATTTTCAGAAGCTTTTTTATTGCTTAAATACTTCGGGTATAACTTTTCCTATACAACCGCTTGGCATTTGAATATGAAGCAGCGCAGCTACTGTAGCAGCAATGTCTGTCATATAGGTTTCTCTGTTGGTTTTACCTGCTTTAATATTCCATCCATACCAAAGCAAAGGAATATGTGCATCGTAAGGATTCCATAATCCATGCGATGTACCCAGTCCATCACCGGCAACATAACCCGGCGCCAATATCAATTGTATATCGCCGCTGCGTTCAGGAAAATAACTATTGCTGTACATCTGTTTTTGAACTAAGGTCAAGGTTGTATTGCTTATATTGTTTAGCGCAAACGCTCTTGCTATACCAGGCCTTTGTTCTGCAAAGGCAGTTATGGTGTTTATTACTTCGTCCTTATTCAAATGCAGTGAATCTATTACATCATTATTGAGCAGGATCTGATCTTCTACCAGGCCTTTGACAATATTTGCCGATGCATATTTTACCAACATTAATTGCTTAACACTATTCACAAACATAGTTTCATTAAAAGCACCTCCGGGTAATTTATGTTGTTGTGCAAATCCCGGGCTGTTTACTACACCATGATCAGCAGTTAGAAAAACGAGGTAATTTCCCGCACCTACCTGCGCATCTAAAAAACTAAAAAATTTCCCGAGTGTTTTATCCAGCTTTATGTAGTCATCCATCTGCTCCCATGATTCCGGTCCAAAGCTGTGACCGATATAATCAGGTGCGGAGAAACTCACCGTTAAAAAATCTGTAGCTGTACTATTACCTAAGTTTTCACCGGTAACAGTACTTTCTGCAAGCGCTTCCAGTAAAGTATTTCCATGAGGAGTAACAGAAATTTTTGTATAATCTTTTTTTACGAATGAAGTGAGTATATACGGGAAGTGAGTTTGATTATCTCCAAAAGGTTTTCTTTCATATGGTTCATCATCAGCTCCGCAATATTGCCGGTAAACATTTTCAGGAAGGCTTAAGGTCCAGTTGAGATTATAAAGCGAATCAGTAAGCTTACGCTTATTGAAATCTTTCATCCAGCCGGGAAGGTCATTCATGTAATAAGAACTGCTGATGAAGTTTCCTGCTTGGGGATCAAACCAATAAGCAGCATTTGCCAAATGACCCGCAGGAAAAATGGCAGCCCTGTCTTTTATAGATATGCCGATTATTTTTGATGAGAAATTTGTGGCAAGCCTGAGTTCATCTGTTACTGTTGAAACAACAAGATTTTTTGGGCTCATTTTGCCGCCGTCATCTGAAGCGCCGATTGTTTTTGCGGTATCATCATCTGCACAATACACGAGTTTGTTTTGCACCTTGTCAAACCACGTATTACCAACAACTCCGTCAACTGCCGGTACAGAACCTGTATAGATAGAAGTGTGGCCTGCCGCTGTTACAGTGGGCGAGTAAGGTATCAATGTATTTTCACAACTGAAGCCGTCGTTGAGTAATCTTAAAAATCCGCCGCTTTTATCAAAGAAAGGATAGTATTTATATAAATAATCCCATCGCATCTGATCGATCACAATACCTACAACAAGCCTGGGGCGATTTACATTATTAGCTGTGGATTGTGCAAAGGTTAATAAACAGAAAGTTAAAGCAGGTAGCGTTAAAAATGCACGTTTCATTTTACAACTGATTATGTACAAATGTAAGTGTAAAGCTTGCAATGATTTTTCTGCATGGTCAATTAATAATTGAATAACAGGAAAAGCCTACTTGTAAAGTTTCTCATAATATTCATGCGCCATCCTGTTGCTATCGAACTGCACACGAACATCACGCATACCATTCTTTCTTATTTGCCTCCAGGTGTCAGGGCTTTCATAATATAAAGGAAGAATTTGCTGTTCTAACATTTCATACATCTTTTCAAGATCATACTTGTCCTGTTCACTTACACTCATATTTTTATAATCAACTATTGGCACAACAAAACCATTGTTACCGTTATTGATGAATTCCGGTATCCATCCGTCATCTGTTGAGAAATTTACAGCTCCATTCATAGCCGCAGTCATCCCGCTGGTGCCGGAAGCTTCTCTTGGAACACGCGGATTATTAAGCCAGATGTCTGAGGCTTGTTTTAATCTTTTGCTCAGCCCGAGTTCATAACCTATCAATACCGCAACATTTTTATAGTTCTTACTTAACTGAACAAGATTATTGAACTGGGTAATAGCAGGATAATCTACCGGGTAAGGTTTACCTGCCCAGATTATCTGTATCGGATATTTTTTATTTGATATCAATGCATTAAATCGTTCCAGGTCCCAGGTTAACATATCTGCTCTTTTATAACCTGCAAAACGCCTTGCCCATACAATAGTTAATATGCTTGGGTTAAATATTTTTCCTGTTTGATCTGCAACAATTTCAAATGCGCGTTTCTTTAAATACCATTTACGATCATCAAAACGCCAGTCGTTATTTTCATCCATTGATGCATACAATTGTTTATCTGCCCAGTATTTCCAGTTTTGCGCATTGGTAATGGAAATGATAGGACAAACGCCGCTGTATTTGCTCCACATTTCAACCGCCACTTTCCCGTGAAGCTGCGAAACAGCATTCGCAAGTTTTGCGAAACGTAAAGCCACCAGCGAATGATTGAATTGGTTATCTTCAATGCCGGTTAATTTTCTTACCTCATCAACACTAAATCCGCAGAAGTAACTCATTTTCTGGCAGAGGTAAATATCATGCTTTTCATTACCCGCTTCTTCAGGTGTATGCGTTGTAAATACAAGATGATTTTTTAACTCTTCTGCACTTTTGTATTTATGCAACAGATAAAATGCTGCAGAAATGCCATGCGCCTCATTCAAGTGATACAGGTCAGGATTAAAATTCAATTCATCTATCAGTTTTGCACCACCTATCCCAAGCAACATAAATTGCGCAACCTTTGTTGAAACATTTGCATCGTACAAACGATGACAAATGGTTTGAGACACGTAATCATTTTCGGGAAGGTCAGTGCTCAATAAAAACAAAGGAGCCGTATTGAAGATCTCCGGCCTGAGATAATAAGCTTTAACCCATACAGGCACATCATGCACAGTGATCTGGTATTTGATACCGGTATCTTCCAGGAAGCTGTATATTTTTTCCATCCAGGTTACCTGTAATGTTTGGTCCTGGTTGCGTGCCTGGTCGTAATAACCATATTTCCATAAAATACCAACGCCTATAAGATTTTGTTTCAATTCATAAGCGCTGCGTAAATGTGATCCTGAAAGAAAACCAAGTCCGCCGCTGTAAATTTTAAGCGGTTGATGTATGGCAAACTCCATTGAGAAATATGCAATCTTTTTGGCGTAGCGTTCGTCTGGTGTATAAGGAACTTTGAAATTTTTAAAATCCATAGCATTCGTTTTGAAAAGCGTCGCAATATAGTGCTAAATTGATTAAACGTATTTTTTACACGATAAAGAAAATTATTGTTGGTATAACAACAGGAAATATGCTTATGTAGATTTTATATTCACTTTCTTTTTTGGTTGAACTTTCTTTTTAAAGCTCAGATCGTAAGGGCAGGTTATACCACGATGATTGCCGCAGTTCCCTTCTTCCCGTATCTTTATTGTATTGCCGGCAAATTTAAAATTGATAACGCAGGGATCACCGCTTTCACTAAACACAGCACTCTTATTGTCTTTCAATGTCATCGCACCTTTAAGTTCGCCCACACATGCTCCGTTGTTTTTTTCAAAGTGAACAAAGAATAAATAAGTAAGCGAATCCTTACCATTTCTAACAGAAATAAAATTCTTTTTATCGCCAGCATAATCGCCGCTGAATTTATTGGTTGAAGGAAGTGTATCAATAGGATTGATGATCTCGTTGTTGCGGGATGTATCTTCATTGCTGTCATGTAATACCTGTTCAAAATTGTTCTGTGCACTGTTGTAGGCAAATCCATTCCTGCTGTATAAAGAACTATTGTTGCTAGTTGATTTTTCCTTTTTCAAAATGAAAGTAGGCTCCTCTGTAATAGTAAGGCTACGTTTATAATCATCTTTTTGGAGATTGCTTAAAAGCGGGAAAGAAACAAGGAACTTATGTTTGTCATCAAGCACAAAAACACCCAGTTGTATTTTTTTATCCGAGATGAATTTAGCTATCAAAAAATCTTTTTCTTTTTTATGAATAATGCCTGCCGGGTAAATAATAAAACTGGCGCCGGTATTATTTGCAAAAACATCCAATGCAGAATCGGCAATAAACTGTGTAAACACTGCTTTGCTTATTTTGATCGTGTCTCCAAAATTTTTTAAAGAAGTATCTGTTATTGATGCAGGTAATTGTATTGCATTAAAAGCTTTTAGAAAATCATCTGCATTTACTTTTTCGTTTCCGGAAAGATCAGGAGCAGCATTCCTGCAACCATTCAAAATTAATATCGCTAAAAGACAGGATAAGATATGTCTCATGCAGATTCTTTTGCTAAAAATAATTTTAAAATACAAATACTTTAAAATATTTTTTTTAGGTTTGCCTAAAAATTATTTACGTGTCGCCTAATTTTTCTATTGCCGAAGAAAATTATATCAAGTCAATATATAACCTGCAGCAGGTGAATGACGCAGTAAGTACAACTGCACTGGCCGAACATTTAAAATCAAAACCGGCTTCTATAACAGATATGCTTAAAAAGCTGCAGGCAAAAGGTTTGCTGCTTTACAATCCTTATAAAACATTCCGGTTAAGTAAAGAAGGTATTAAAGCTGCACTCAGTATTATACGCCGCCATCGCTTATGGGAATCTTTTTTGGTTCACAAACTGCAGTTCAGTTGGGAAGAAGTGCATGAAGTTGCAGAAGAGCTTGAGCACGTGCGCAGTAAAAAATTAATAGATAAGCTGGATGGTTTTTTAGGTTATCCGAAGTTTGATCCGCATGGAGATCCAATACCTGACACTAACGGAAAAATAAATATACAACAGCAATTGCCTTTATCAAGCTTGCCTTTAAATAAGCAGGCAATTATAACTGCCGTACAGGATCAATCCAGTGAGTTACTTTCTTTTCTAAGTAGTCTGAAGATAGTTATTGGTACAAGGCTGGAGATAAAACGGCGGCTTGCTTTTGATAATTCACTCGAAATAAAATGCAGGAACAGGCAACCGGTAAATATTAGTGAACAGGTGGCAAATGCCATACAGGTAAATCCTTTGTAATAATGGCACAACATAATGATACCCGTTCTTTAAGCGATGTGCATGAATCAATAGATGCAACGCAAAAGCAAAAAGGATGGAGAAAAGTATTGGCTTTTTTAGGCCCGGGTTACCTGATAAGCGTTGGATATATGGACCCCGGGAACTGGGCTACCGACCTGCAGGGCGGAGCAAAATTTGGTTACCGGCTTATATGGGTTTTATTAATGAGTAATCTTATGGCTTTACTGCTGCAAAGCCTGAGTACAAGATTGGGTATTGTAAGAAGAAAAGACCTTGCACAGGCCAACCGCGAAATGTATCCGCCCTTGGTAAATTTTTGTTTATACCTGCTCGCTGAACTTGCTATTGCAGCCTGCGATCTTGCCGAAGTATTAGGTATGGCATTAGGCATCCAGTTGCTCACAGGATTGCCGCTCGTATTCGGTGTATCAGTTACGGTGTTGGACACTTTTCTGCTGTTTTATTTGCAGAAAAAAGGGATGCGCACTATGGAAGCATTTATCATAGCGCTGGTGCTTATTATAGGCATATCATTTATGATCGAAATACTTTTTTCAAAGCCTCACATAGGCGAGATAGCAAAGGGTTTTATTCCCACTTCTTTAAACAGTCAGTCATTATATATAGCTGTTGGTATTATTGGCGCAACAGTAATGCCGCATAACCTTTACCTGCATTCGGCACTGGTGCAAACGCGAAAAATCAGCAACAATGAAGAAAGTATCCGGAAAGCCATCAGGTACAATATTTTCGATAGCACAATAGCACTTAACGCAGCTTTTTTTGTAAACGTCGGCATACTCATTCTTGCAGCTTCTGTTTTTTATTTTCACGGCCAATCTTCCGTAGCGCGGATTGAAGACGCGCACAGGTTATTGCAACCAATGTTAGGCACTTCACTGGCGCCGGTATTATTTGCTGTTGCATTAATCGCATCAGGACAAAGCTCAACCATAACAGGCACGCTTGCCGGCCAGGTTGTTATGGAAGGTTATTTGCATTTGCGTATCAATCCATGGCTGCGCAGGTTGCTTACACGATTGCTCGCTATTGTTCCCGCAGTAATTGTTATTTTACTTTATGGTGAATCGGAAGTAGATAATATGCTTGTATTCAGCCAGGTTTTATTAAGTCTTCAGCTTGGGTTTGCGATTATTCCGTTGATACATTTTGTAAGTGACAAGACCACTATGGGTAAATTTGCCATTGGAATTATAACAAAAACGGCCGCCTGGCTCGTTGCCGCTGTACTTATTTTTTTAAATGTAAGGCTGGTTGCAGGTGAATTGACCGATATTTTAAAACAGAGCAACAATGTTTTTTTGATTGCTGTTATTGTGATCGTTACACTGGCATTTGCTGCTTTGTTTTTCGTAATGACCTTTTATCCATTCTATTTTAAAAGAAAAAGATCACGTGCCGATAGTATCCATGGGGTTATTCCCCAACTCTCTCACCTTACTGTTGAACCCTTCAAAAAAATTGCAGTTTCACTTGATTTTAAAATGCTTGATGAAAAACTAATTGCCCATGCACTTAACCAGGGCGCAAAAAATTCTACCTATTTATTGCTGCATGTAGTGGAAACAGTTACTGCAACATTTTCCGGCACAGCAACCGACGATGACGAAACAAGAACAGATGAAGAACGTTTGCATGCGCATGCCACGCAATTAAAAGAATTAGGCTACAACGTACAAACGCAGTTAGGTTACCAGCATCGTGTAAACGAAATTGTGCGTATGGTAAAAGATTTCAATGCAGATATCTTAATAATGGGTGCGCACAGGCATAGAGGTATAAAAGATATTGTTTACGGTGAAACTGTAAACCAGGTACGCCACAAACTGCCCATTCCTGTTCTGATCATTAGCTGACAATTTAAATTAACGTGAGTTCGGGTTAAGTATAAAGTAATCCTGGAAGGATTTAATTTGAATAACCCCGCAAGTATTGCGGGGTAAAAAATGGATACACAACATTTAACCCTGCAAGGGTTCAATTGATTAATCACGATTTTATCTTCCGGTTACACCCAAGGCTATTTATATTAAAGCCTTTCAGGCTTAAACAGAACTCACGTTAAATTAATAACTATATATAAGTTGGTACAATCGCGGTCTATAATGGAAAATTATATTTGGTCACTGGAAAATAATTTGACAAAAGAAAAGTTTCATTGGACGGTCAAATGACCATAACATATGGTAATGACGGGAAAATTATATTTAATGGTCATCGGGTAGCCGAAATAGTAAGAAAATACATTTCTAATTTGCAGGATTCTGCGATTGTTCACCAGCTTTCGTTAATTCTTCAATTGCTTCATTCTTTATGTATCCGGCCCTTGCCGGATGAACGGTAGTGCCGTAATGTTCTGCAAAGGTTTCATTTAAGGTAGGTTCATACCTGTTGCTTTTGAGTACCGCTGATTTTATTAAAGTATCTGGATTTCCTAATATTTGTTAAATTAGGAAATATTACCCTAAATATTAGGCTTAAGCTGTAAACAGCAACTAATCTTTCCCACTTATATATAGTTACTTGAAATTATAGCAGTATACCTGCTTGCAACTGAAAGCGGAACAGGATTTTTAGGTAATATCAGTCTATAACGAATGACAGATGTATAACCGCAGGCTGTACCGGTCATTTTATTCTTTAATTGATTGCTTAATGTTTACCCGGTAGCTTATTTTAACGAAAAATAATCGAAACAAAGCCGATATTTCTTCGATCCAATAGATCGAAGAAATATCGAAGTTATACGAAGAAATAAACTTACTGTCTGAACATCTTTTTTATTTTAACTGCAAACACATATTGTGCTTATAAAAATATTTTAAAATTTGTTGAATGCACACTCAAAAAAAGCCTTGTAACGTTATTGCGTATATAAAATCCGGGAACACAGAAATGAAGAGACTCAATATCCTTGCTGCTTTTTTGTTTATATTTTTTTGCTGCACCTCATTTCATTCAACGCAGGTTTATGATTCGCCCTACTATATTGTTGTAAATAAAGCGAAATATGAATTGAGTGTTTATGATCCCAAAGGCTGGCTGGTAACTTACCCGGTTGTGTTCGGCAATAAAGATCTGCGGGATAAACTATGCGAAGGCGACAGAAAAACCCCTGAAGGAACCTTTACCATCATCAGCAAAAAAATACACTCCAAGTGGGACAGGTTTATGCTGTTGGATTATCCTACACAGGAAAGTATTGAAAAATTCAATGAACGCAAAACGCAGGGTTTGATACCCGCAAATGCCAGAATAGGCAATGGCATCGGCATTCATGGCACCTGGCCCAATGATGATTTTGATGTAGACAATTACCGCAACTGGACTGATGGATGTATCAGTATGCGCAATAAAGATGTTGAAGAATTGTACAACATGATTCCTGTTGGAACAAAGGTTATTATCAAGCTTAATTAATCACATCCGCTCCAAAATAATTGTGCAGCACTTCGGGTAATATAATACTGTTTTCTGTTTGATTATTCTCAAGCAAACATGCCAGTATTCTTGGCAATGCCAGCGAGCTTCCGTTAAGTGTGTGCACCAGTTGCATTTTACCTGCTTCATCTTTATACCTGCATTTCAAACGGTTTGACTGATAGCTTTCAAAATTGCTTACACTGCTTACTTCAAGCCAGCGTTTTTGCGCGGCACTGTACACTTCAAAATCGTAGGTGAGCGCGCTGGTAAAACTCATATCGCCACCGCATAATCTTAATATGCGATAAGGAAGCTCTAATAACTGAAGCAACCGTTCAACATGATCCACCATTTCTTCAAGCGCTTCATAACTTTTATTTGCTTCAATAAGCTGAACAATTTCTACTTTTTCAAACTGGTGCAAACGGTTTAAGCCGCGCACATCTTTTCCATAACTACCTGCCTCCCGCCTGAAACACGGGGAGTAAGCAGTCATCTTAACAGGCAGTTCCTCCTGCTTCACAATTGTATCGCGGTAAATATTTGTTAGCGGAACTTCAGAGGTTGGAATAAGATAAAAGCCATCCTCATTCACAAAATACATCTGCCCTTCTTTATCAGGCAATTGTCCTGTTCCAAATGCACTGGCTTCATTCACCATAAACGGCGGAATGATTTCTTTGTAACCTGCATTGGTATTATAATCGAGGAAGTATTGAATTAATGAACGCTGCAGCTTTGCGCCTTTGCCTGTGTAAACAGGAAAGCCGCTGCCGGTAATTTTTGTACCGAGATCAAAATCTATCAGCTTATATTTTTTTGTAAGCTCCCAGTGCGGCAAGGCATTTTCAGAAAGCGTTGGTACTTCATTTTGCTTTACTACTTCATTGTCTTCTGCTGAAAAGCCTTTTGGCACTCTTTCAGAAGGAAGATTAGGCAATAGCGTTATTGTTTCTTCTAATTTTTTTTCTGTTTCAGCAGCTTGTTTTTTTACAGGATCTAATTGTGATTTCCATGTTGCCACATCAGCTTTTAATTGTGCTGCTTCTTTTGTATCGCCTGCAGCCATCAGCGTACCAATATTCTTACTTGATGCATTTATCTTAGCCTGTAATGAATCAAATTCTGCCTGTAATTTTTTGCGTTCATCATCCAGTGCAATAATTGCATCAACCAGTTCAGGCTGCTTAAAATTTTTAACGGCAAGGCGTTCTTTTACAAATTGCGGGTTATTGCGCATCACATTTACCTGTAGCATGATAACTATAGTTTGCGCAAAGATATTTTTACAGGTGAATAGGCAAGAGAAAAATTATATTCCCGTTTTCATACTTTTAGATTTCAAATAAAATGTCATGATTGATCAACAATGGTAAGTACCAATGTGGAATTGAACGGCTACAAAATAACAGGATCACTTGGCGTGGTACGCGGCATAACTGTACGAAGCAGGAGCGTTGCAGGAAATATTGCCGGTGGTGTGCAGAGCCTTTTTGGTGGCAAGCTTTCTGTTTATGTTGGTTTATGTGAAAAAGCCCGGGAAGAAGCTTTTTAGTACATGTTTAAACATGCAGAAGAAAGAGGCGCCAATGCAATAATTTACATGCGCTACGATGTCAATGAAGTGATGCAGGGCATAACAGAAGTACTTGCTTATGGCATAGCCGTTAGAGTTGAAAAGATTTAATTACAGGATAGTTAAACATCATCATCATCTTATGTTTAAAACTTCCTGCAGCAACTATATTTGCAAAATATGATTGCAGCAGATGATTTACAGCAACGGTGGTGGAACCTTGAAGCAAAGCTGGCAGAACGCTTTGATAAAAAGCCCGACATGGAAGGCATTTTGTTTTTAATTGGTATGCAGGAGACAGGGTTTATCAAAAAAAAAATTACAAAAGAACAAAAGCAGGACCTGATGCATGTAGCTATCTGTACCGTGTTAAGTGTTAGTGGCTATTATGAATTGGAAGGAAAAGATGATGATGGCTGGCCGCATTTTAAACAATTAAAAGAACATACTTCCATGTCTTTAATGGAGCAGGAAAGTTTTTTAAAAGATCATATTCTATTCTATTTTGAACAACAGGATTTTTAAAATTTAATCATGAGAAAAATTGCATTACCCGTTCTCGCTATCATACTATGTATTAATTATTGTTGTACACCTGCACACAAAAGCAGCACATCAGTAATACAGCCAAAACCTGCGATTGATACTGCAAGGCTTGTTGAAATTGAGACAGACTCCGGAACAATAGTTATAAGACTTTTCGATTCCACTCCATTGCACCGCGACAATTTTATTAAGCTTGTAAAGCAAGGGTTTTATGACAGCCTTTTATTTCATCGCGTAATAAAAGATTTTATGATACAGGGTGGCGATCCTACAAGTAAAGATGCAGACAGCACTGCAATGTTAGGCAATGGCGAAGCGCCCGGAGATATGATCCCTGCTGAATTTCATTCAAACCTTATTCATAAAAAAGGAGCGCTCGCAATGGCAAGAACTGATAATCCCGCAAAAGCAAGCAGCAATTGCCAGTTTTATATTGTGCAGGGAAAAGTTACGGGTGATACTATGCTAAACCAGGTCGAATGCAGCATTCGGCAAAGCAGTAACCCGGGATTTTACTACACCGATGCGCAGCGAAATATTTATAGAACGATTGGAGGCACGCCTTTTCTCGACCAGAATTATACGGTATTTGGTGAAGTAATCAAAGGCCTTGATGTGATTGATAAAATTGCTGCTGCACAAACTAATGCCAATGACAGGCCGCTTAAAAATGTACGCATGAAAATGCGCATGCTTAATTAAGATTGTTTGCTAATGTTTTTTGAATAATATTTGTAGTCAAAATTTTTACTATGAGTTTTCCGGCCGGATTAAAATATACCAAAGATCATGAATGGATTAAATTGATCGATGATAAAACCGCTCTGATAGGTATAACAGATTATGCGCAACGCGAATTGGGCGATATTGTATTTGTTGATATAAACACCACGGGTAAACAATTGAATGCAGAAGAAGTATTCGGTACTGTGGAAGCAGTAAAAACGGTGAGCGATCTTTTTTTGCCTGTTACAGCAACAGTGGTTGAAGTAAACAAAGCGCTTTCCAATAATCCTGAACTGGTAAATAATGATCCTTACGGCGAAGGCTGGATGGCAAAAATTGAAGTAAATGATCCTGAAGAAATAAACAGCTTACTCAGTGCTGAAGCCTACGAACAACTGGTAAGCTAATTGTCTCTTAAATAGCAAATGTCTCAAACATTATCATATACCGAAAGTGAATTGATAGCGCTTTTAAAGCAGCGCTCTCAAGCTTCTTTTAGTTATTTGTATGATAATTACGCTGCTGCTTTATACAGTGTTATTTTTTCTGTATTACAGGATAAAGAACTTGCAAACGATGTTTTACAGGAGGTATTTATAAAGGTTTGGAAACAGATCGATCAATACAATCCTGAAAAAGGAAGATTATTTACCTGGCTTGTTAATATCAGCAGGAATGCAGGCATTGATACGCTGCGCAGCAGAAGCTACCAGGATCAGCAACAAAACCGTGAACTTACATCGAACGTAGATACTGCAGCAGGAAGCACGCATATTGAAACTGACAAGATTGGTTTACGCAAAATTGTGAATAATTTAAAAGAAGAATATAAAGTGCTTGTAGAGCTGGCTTATTTTCAGGGTTACACACAGGATGAGATCTCAAAATTTTTAAATATACCGTTAGGTACCGTTAAAACAAGATTACGAAGTGCACTCATTCAATTGAAAGATTTTTTAAAGAAGTAATGGATATTAAGGCATACATACAAAGTGGAATAATTGAACAATATGTTCTTGGATTGGCAACTGCCGCCGAAGCAGCCCAACTGGAACAGTTGCGTGTTGAATATCCTGAATTAAATGAGGCTATATCAGCATTTGAACAAAGCCTTGAAATGCATATAAGGGCAAATGAAATTGCGCCTCCTTCTCATTTAAAATCTTTAATTGAAAAAGAGCTTTTCGGTGAGCAAAATAAATCAACCGCAATTATAGTTGAACCGGTACAAACACAACAACTGCAACAGGCGCCTGTATACAATATGGGTATATGGAAATATATGGCAGCAGCCTGTATTATATTGCTGATAGCAAGCACAGCGCTTAATTTTTATTTCTATTCCGGATATAAAAAATCTGAAGATCAATACGAGGCATTGCTTACAGAAAGAAATACCCTGCAGGCAAATAATGCATCATATAAACAAAGTCTTCAAATGTTGCAGGATACAACCATGCTGCACATTCAAATGAAGCCATTGCCCGGAAAGGAAAATAATATTGCAATGGTTGTATGGGATCCTCATTCAAAAGATGTGTATATCTATACAGGCGGCATGCAGCAAACACCCGAAGGCAAACAATATCAATTATGGGCAATTGTTGACGGCAAACCGGTAAGTGCCGGTTTAATAGACAATAATTGCATCGGCTTATGTAAGATAGGTAAGATAGATCATGCACAGGCTTTTGCTATTACCCTCGAAAAAGAAGGTGGTAATGCAACCCCTACCTTAACTGCAATGTATGTAATTGGTAAAGTATCATAAACATAAAGCTTATCTGTAAAAAAATCCTGCATTAAAAAAGTGCAGGATTTTTTTTGCTAAAATTATTTTTAGCAAAACCACTTTACGTATGCTATCGTAAGTGAATGAAAATATTTTATGAAAACAATCTTGAGAGTAAGTTCATTAGTACTTGTAATATTTATAATGAGCACTGCTCATGTATTTGCACAGGAAAAAACGGTAATGGTTGGCGGTGCTGCAATGTATCCTTCAAAAAATATTGTAGAGAATGCAATGAATTCAAAAGACCATACAACATTGGTTGCTGCAGTAAAAGCAGCAGGGCTTGTAGAAACGCTTGAAGGAACAGGACCTTTTACTGTTTTCGCTCCAACGAATGAAGCATTTAATAAACTTCCTGCAGGCACGGTAGACGGTTTATTAAAGCCTGAGAATAAGAACAAACTTACTTCAGTGTTAACTTATCATGTTATTGCGGGGAGAATTGACAGTAAAAGTTTAATGGACTGGATCAAAAAGAACGGTGGCACTTATACTGCTACAACCGTACAGGGTGGTAAACTCATGTTTAGCATGAAAGGAAAAGATCTTATGGTGATGGATGAAAGCGGCAACAGCGCCATGGTAACCATAAAAGATGTGTATCAAAGCAACGGCGTTATTCATGTGATAGATACTGTATTGCTTCCCAAAAGCTAAAGAGGGGTTTTAGGGTGAACAAAAGGGCCGCTGTATGCGGCTCTTTTTTTATTTTTGCCCGCCATGAAATTAAAACTACTTCAATTTATTCCCGCTGTTATTTGGTTTATTATCGCAAACATTTTGTTTTTAATGCCCGGGCCCGATGTTCCAAGTATAGGGTTTCTTGATAAAATTTATTTTGATAAATGGGTCCATGCCGGGCTTTTTTTCGGGTTAACAGTTTTAACAGCATACCCGTTTATAAAAGTGGGGCGCGCATCAAAAAAATTGTTGATTAAATTCAGCATTGCCTTTGCACTTTATGGAGTACTAATAGAATTTCTTCAGAAATATGTTGCGTTTGAACGCGACTTTGATGTGAATGATATGATAGCAGATGCTTTTGGATGTGCACTAGGTTATCTGGCCGCAAACTGGCTTGCCCAAAGGATTGCAGAAAAAAATAAGCCCCTGTAGAAACAGGGGCCGCAACCAAAACTAACTGCTTATGAGAAAATTGACTACTTACGAATTGTAGTTTAATATATTCAAACTCAATGCCAGAAATTCTGTTTTGTTGTTAAAGACTTTTTTCTGTTTTGCATTGAATATTTATTTTAAATATCAGACACAAAAATAATAATAAGTTTCAGATATAAGTGTTAAGTTATAGTTAGATATTATCTTCCAAAATGCAAAAAAATTTTTCATTACAACTCAGTCCTGAACAGGCTTTCAGCCATCCTGCAATTGAAGAAGCCTTTCTTCAGCAAAGCGGCATTAAAAAAGATTCTTTACAGGGCTTTTTCATCACCAGGAAAAATATTGATGCACGTGGAAAACATCCCCGGGTAAACCTTACCATCAATGCTTTTATTGATGAGCCATATATTAAAGGTAACTATGGAGAAATGGGTTTTAAGGATGTTCGCAATGCAAATGATTCTGTGTTGATTATCGGGGCCGGCCCTGCAGGATTGTTTGCAGCGCTCAAACTGATAGAACAAGGTATTAAACCCGTTATTATTGAAAGAGGCAAAGATGTAAGAGCACGCAGGCGCGATCTTGCTGTCTTAAACAAAGGAGGAATAGTAAATCCGGAAAGCAATTATTGTTTTGGAGAAGGTGGTGCAGGCACTTACAGCGATGGCAAATTATACACCCGCAGTAACAAAAGAGGCAATGTGCAGCGCATCTTAAACCTGTTTATGCAGTTTGGCGCAGAGGAGAAAATTTTATATGAAGCACACCCCCACATCGGCACAAATAAATTGCCTCATATAATTACCGCGATGCGTGAACAGATACAAAGTTCCGGCGGCATTTTTTTGTTTGAAAAAAAGCTGATTGATTTCAGAATCTCGAATGATCATATCGAAAGCATCATTACAAGTGATGGCGATATTTTAAAAGCTGATGCATTTATTTTGGCAACAGGTCATTCTGCACGCGATATCTTTTTATTGTTCCATCAAAAAAAACTGCTGATAGAACAAAAGCCATTTGCGCTCGGGGTAAGAATTGAACACCCGCAACAAATAATCGATTCAATACAATATCACTGTGCTGTTCGTGGTCAATACCTGCCGCCTGCATCTTACAGTTTGATCGAACAGGTCGACAGCAAAGGCGTGTTCAGCTTCTGCATGTGCCCCGGTGGTATCATTGCTCCTGCATCAACTTCGCCGGGCGAACTCGTTGTGAATGGCTGGAGCCCGAGCAAACGAAATAATCCTTTTGCCAATAGTGGCATAGTGGTGCAGGTAAACAACCATGATGCGATCAATCATTTTAAGAAAACAGGATCAGAAGTTTTAAAACAAAAGAACTTTGAAACATCGCCCTTATTGTTCATGTATTTTCAGCAGGCAATTGAAACCGCAGCTTACAATGCAGGTGGCGGAAATTTTATTGCACCGGCACAGCGCATGATTGATTTTGTAAACAACAAAACTTCAACTGCATTACCGGGTTGCAGTTATTTGCCGGGAATTAGCAGCGTTGACCTTAGTAATGTACTTCCTTCATTTATTCATCAATCTCTGCAAAAAGCATTTGCAGGGTTTGGGAAAAAAATGCGGGGTTATTTTACCAATGAAGCTGTTATTGTTGCAACAGAAAGCCGAACATCTTCACCGGTACGCATTCCACGCCACGAAAGAACTTTGCAACATCCGCAGCTTAAAAATCTTTATCCCTGTGGAGAAGGTGCTGGGTATGCCGGCGGTATTGTAAGCGCTGCCATGGATGGCGAAAGAGTTGCATCAACCATTACAGAACAATTACACGCAAGGTTGCATAAAGGCAGAGCACTACACTGATTTTTTTAAGGAGTTGATACTTTTGTTGTTATATCCTTTATATATAAATTTGATATGGCTTTGCGATCGTATTGCCGAAAGTGTAGTCTTTATTTTGAAAAACATCTTGCTTCCTGTTACTTTTTAAAACAACCAAAATGAGTATCCCGAAAAACTTCATCAGTTTATCAGCCAGGTCATTCCTGTTTTTATCATTATGTTTTATCTCAACAGCATCAATTGCGCAGCATGATTCATTGATCTTAAAAAACGGTAATGTTATAGTAGGTGAACTTAAATCACTCGATAAAGGCGTTATTGTCATTGAAACAGATTACAGCAAAAGTGATTTTACCATAGAGTGGAGTGGCCTCAAAGAAATTTACTCCGGTTCAGCTTTCATTATAACTTTAAAAGATGGCGAACGTATTAACGGGGTACTTCGTTCTGCAGAAAAAGGGAAAAAAATTATCATTACAGACCTTGAGGGCAAACAAAAAGAAACCACACTTGACGATGTTGTTTACCTGAAAGGGTTAAAGTCAAATTTCTGGAGCAGGGCACATGCAAGCGTTGACCTTGGCTTAAGCATAACAAGAGCAAATAATCTTGTACAATACAATATGCGCAGTACGGTAGGTTACGTGGCTGATAAATGGATGACTGAAATTTTTTACGATGACCTGCGCTCAAAACAAGACAACGTCCCGGAAACAAAACGAACTGAATCCGGCGCTTCCTTCACCTATTTTCTTCCGAAAGATTTTTATGCGATAGGCGCCCTGAATACATTATCCAATACAGAGCAGGCTTTGCAACTGAGGCTTACAGCAAAAACCGGCATGGGTAAATATTTTGTGCATACCAACAGATCTTATTTTGGTGTAGGAGCCGGCCTTTCACTTAACAATGAAACATTTACCAATGAAACCCCAAAAAGAACCAGCCTTGAAGGATATATAGGATCTGAAGTGAACCTTTTTGATATCGGGGATTTCAGCTTATTGAGCAACCTGTATGTTTATCCCAGTTTTACCGAATCAGGCAGATGGCGTACAGATTTTAAGCTGGATACAAAATACGACCTGCCTCTTGACTTTTATCTAAAGTTTGGAATAACCGTTAACTACGATAGCAAGCCCGCCGAAGCAGGAAAAGAAACTGACTATATTTATGTATTTTCAGTTGGTTGGTCTTTATAAAACAAAAGGAATTGTTTGAGCTTTATGAAAGCGCAATTGATAATAAAAAGAATTTCATAGCCGGAGTTTTATATGCAGCATCAGGTTAAATACGCATTTATTGTTTACATAACTGTAAGCTGGATGCGGGTTTCGAAGAAGTTCACGTTTCCTTTCAAACCATACCTGTTAAGTATGCCGTAACCATAAATAAATTCCACCCTCCAGGCTTTTGAAACATACCAGTTTACCATAGGTGTAATACGGGTAAACTGCCCGCCCTGAATATTATTATCATTTAAATTAAAAGTGGATACATGCAATACACCTTCCCACTCGCCCCATCCGCCTTTAAACACAGATTTACTTACAGGTACAAATCCGAAAACAGTGCCTTCTGGGTTATAAGGGCGAACAGCACCGGAGAAGATGTATGAAAACATTATATCACCCCCATTGAATTGGTGATTACCACCTGTTTTAGAATAAAAATTATGCGACATTACTTCTGAGCCTACCATAAAACTACCGGTCCGGTAAAATATTTCGCCGTCATACGTAAAGGCTTTATCTGCGGGAAATTTTCCTGTATTTATCAATTGGGGAGTAGGATTGGATTCCGGGCGCGACTTTATGGCAAACGTATCATTCAGCGGTTTTCCATACTGAAAATTGCCGGCTATGTAAAGCAATTTGTTATTATCCTTATTATAAACAGGCAGCCATCCAACACGGGCAGCATATTGTGAAGAGAAAGTAGAAAACGACTGTCCCTTGGATAAAACATCATTATAATAGCCCAGGTTTAGTAATATCCTCGATTTTGGAAAATAGCCGAAATATTTAATACCGTCGGCTAGGATAGGTATGGGATCTAAAGCCATCTGTCTTTCATTGGTTATACCTGAATGCCCGTTCATTACTTTGATCATTGAAAACCCTTCTTTGGTGCGGCCAACGAATATACTTCCCTTTAACTCGGGTACACCAATGGTAAGACCCGTTTCACGCACCATCCATACCTTCTTGTCCCCGTCGTACATATAGGCGAACTTATAAGCAAGATATCGTTTTGACTTAAGGAACCTGCCGCTGCCGAGTATACGGAAATCCCTTGTTTGATAATGAGGTGTAAGGTCAAGATTTGCGGAGTCCATTTGTTGCTTAAAAACCTTATTCTGGGAGTATGCCGTAAAATCCCCAATGTAACCGAGTCCTACTTTAAAGGTTGCATTAGTACCTTCAAATTCATTCGGCGCCAGGTCTTTCTTTTGGTTGATGAATGTTGAATCAGCGGCCCGGGGTGTAAAGGTTAAGCCATCAGTACCATTGAGAAGAATGGTGTCTTTCTGTGCATACAATGTGCAGGGCATCATGTATAACATAAAAATCATAAACCATATAAAGATCGCTGAATGCTTTTTGCAGGGTGAAAAGCATCCGGAGGTCAACTCACCGGATGCTTTTACTTTTTCATAAGATGGGTAGAGCATAATTTGAATAATGATGGTAAGTATTTGGCTAACCTCGCTTAATAACTCCCCGCCTTAAGTTGTAATCATTAAATCAAAATGTAAAGAAATAGTTCTGAAGTTGCTTTTTGTCCTTTGTCCTGGTAAGGCCAAGCATAAGCATTATCCTTGCCTTTTGAGGCGTAAGATCATCTGAAACGATAGTACCCAGTTCATCATCATTGATCTCATCTTCCAGCACCACCCTGCCTGATGGAGTACGGCTTGCGCGGCATACAATAACACCGGCTGCCACTGCACGTTTTACAGCATCCATATAAGTTTTGTTGAAATTACCGTTGCCCACACCTGCTATCACAATACCGTCTACCTTTTTCGCAACCAGCATATCTATCATATCTGAAGGTGCATCTGCATACATGTAAACAATATCCACCCTCGGCAATTTTGTATCTGCTGTTATTTTGAAAGGCATTTTGCTGTTTTCTTCGCGGATAGAGCTCATGTAATATTCAACTTTACCATCGTATACCTGGCCTACGGGGCCGGAGTTGGGTGATCCGAATGCCTCTACTTTTGTTGTACTGAGCTTCATTACTTCTCTCGCATCATAAACACCTTCGTTAAAACTTACCAGTACCCCCTTGCCTTTGGTTTTTGGATCAATGGCTACAAGGATGGCATCATATAGATTTTTTGGCCCGTCTGCACTGATGGCTGTAGCCGGGCGCATTGAACCTGTAAGCACAACAGGCATATCGGAAGGCGTTACCAGGTCAAGGAAATAGGCTGTTTCTTCCTGTGTATCGGTACCATGCGTAACAACAACAGCATCTGCTTCCTTGTTTGCATAGATCTGGTTGATGCGCACTGCCAGTTTTTGCCAGATATCAATGGTCATATCCTGGCTGCCGATAGATGAAATTTGTTCACCTGTAATATTAGCTACTTTTTTTACTGAGGGTATTGCACCGATAAGATCATCTATCGGAATTTTTCCTGCAGTATAACCCGCCCTGTCGGCAGAGGCGCCTGCCCCGGCAATAGTACCGCCGGTTGCTAAAATTATTACCCTGGGTAGATCTTTTGCCTGGATCTGTATGGCAAAAGCGAGCAACGTTAAAAATGAAAGTAATTTTTTCATGGCTTTATTAGTTTGTGTTTTATAAAAATTTATTTATGTTCTTTTATGAAGTTTGTTTATTTCATTTAATCATTGTCGTGATCTGCAGCCTTTTCATATTGCTGGTTAACATTGGTTGGGCCGTTTGGAGATGTAAGTTTTACTGGGTCCAGCAATTCTTTTATTTGCTGTTCGGTTAATAGTTTCTTCTCACGTATCAACTCAAGAATACCCTTCCCTGATTCCAATGCTTCTTTTGCCAATTCAGTGGTTTTTTCATATCCCAGAACAGGGTTTAGTGCGGTAACAATACCCACGCTGCGGTTCATATAAGTCTCCTGTACATCTTTGTTTACAGTAATGCCATCTATACAATTCTTACGGAACAATGGCAAGGTTCTATAAAATAGTTGCTGTGATTCCATAATAGAAACAGCTACTACGGGTTCGTATGCATTTAACTGGAGAAGCCCATCTTGTGAAGCGATAGTAACGGTAGCATCGTTGCCAATAGCTTTGAAGCATATTTGATTCATCAGCTCTGGCATTACAGGGTTTACTTTGCCCGGCATAATGGATGAACCCGGTTGCAACGCAGGAAGATTGATCTCAAAAATGCCTACGCGTGGGCCTGTAGCAAGAAATATCAGGTCGCTCGATATTTTTGATAAGGTTACTGAAAAGTTTTTCAGAGCGGAAGAATACATTACAAAGGCCTGCATACTTGAGGTAGCAGCAATCAGGTCGTGTGCCAACACCATTGGTTTGCCGGTAATTTTTGCGAGCTCTGCAACACATTTTTCAGCATATCCCGGAGATGCCGTAAGACCTGTACCGATTGCAGTAGCGCCCATATTTACTTCGCATAAATAAGCTTCTGATTTTTGCAGTACATCAATAGCGGCATCTAATTGATTACCGAAAGCATGAAATTCCTGGCCTACCGTCATTGGCACTGCATCCTGGCCTTCTGTGCGCCCCATTTTCAGAATGTCTTTAAACTCGTCCCCTTTTTTATGAAATGAAGCAGATAAGGCCTTTGCTTCCTGTAACACTTTATCGTTATACAGCAGCAAGGCAACATGAATGGCAGTTGGGTAAACATCGTTTGTAGATTGGCCCATGTTCAGATCATCATGTGGCTCGATGATAGTATATTCTCCCTTTTTGTGGCCATTCATTTCAAGGGCAATATTGGCGATCACTTCGTTGGAATTCATATTGGCAGAAGTACCCGCACCACCGTTGTACATATCTACTAAAAACTGGTCGTGGTATTTGCCATCCAGAATTGCCTGGCAAGCCTTTTCAATACCGGCAAGTGTTTCAGGTTTCATTCTGCCCACTTGTGTATTGGCGCGTGCTGCCGCCAGCTTTACCATGGCATAAGCATTCACATAATCCGGATAATCTTTGGTAAGCACTCCGCTCACCTGGAAATTTTCCAGCGCTCTTGCAGTTTGTACGCCATAATAGGCAGTGTCAGGAATTTGTTTGTCGCCTAAAAGATCATGTTCTGTTCGGGTTTGTTGCGCAATAAGGCTGGTATGGCCAATAAAGAAAGCAATTGATATGGCCATTATTTTGGCATGGCTGTTTTTCATTTTTATTTTTTTTGATAAATGGACGTCTAAGTTAATTATATAATATGATTATATGGCGAAAATAAACCTGCTTAACAGTTAAGTAATCTTCTACTTTACGGTGAAAAGTTCTGCCTTGCAGAAATATCAGATAAAAAAGAGGAAATTAGGTTTTCAAAGCGCGGGCTTTCCAATAATAAACAAATAATAAATAAGATGAAGGAAACCGGTGAAACTAACAGCAAGCATAAAAGCCTGAAGTCGCTTTATTATTTTTTTGGGTCATTGGTAGTTGCCCTGGTATTGACGTGGCTGCTTAAAGAACCCACATTCACCGCCTCTCAGATATATGTATTGTTTCTATTGTTTTTCTCCGTTGGATTATGGGTTACCGAAGCCATTCCACCTTTTGCAGTAGCGCTTTTTATTATGGCATATCTTGTTTTTACGCTGGGCAATCCTTATTTTAACCCGGCGCCTGAAGTAGTAAACCGGTATGTAAATACTTTTTCAAGCCGCATTATCTGGCTGCTGCTGGGTGGTTTTTTTCTTGCTGCTGCTATGACCAAAACTCAATTGGATAAAGCGCTTTTACGGTTTACATTGAAGATATCAGGAGCGAAGCCAAGGAATATCGTTATTGCTTTTATGTCAACCGCCATGTTCTTTTCTATGATCATGTCGTCTACTGCTACCACGGCTATGATGGTTGCTGCACTGATGCCGTTGCTGAAAACATCAACCAGGCCGGGACTTAGCAAGGCTTTGTTGCTCGGCATTTCTATGGCTGCCACTATGGGCGGGATGGGAACTATTATCGGGATTTCTTCCAATGCTGTCGCCGTAGGGATATTAGGAGACAGCGGCATTAAAGTAGATTTCTTAAGCTGGATGTTGTATGGCGTTCCGCTTGCGGTTATTCTTACTGCTTTAACCTGCATTGTGCTGCTTTGGGTTTTTGTTAAAGACCAGGCTCCGGTATCGCTGGAGTTCCTCGAAAATAAGAAAGACGAAACACAAAACGAATCCGCTTTTCAACGCAACCTTGTATTGATTGTACTGATCATAACGGTACTGTTGTGGTTAACAAGTTCCCTGCATGGTGTTTCTGTTGCCGCCATAGCTGCCATCCCGATCGTAGTGTTTACACTTACCGGTATTATTAAAGCAAGTGATGTAAACAGCCTGCCCTGGGATACCCTGTTCCTGATCGCCGGGGGATTGTCTCTTGGTGAAGCGCTTCAGTCTACGGGTATATTAGCACACTTTGCGGGCCAGATGAGAGCAATGAATGTGAGCTCCACTGCACTCCTTTTAATTCTTGCTTATGTATCCATGATCCTCGCCAATATCATGAGCAATGCCGCTACCTGTTCGCTGTTGATCCCGCTGGGGTTTGCACTGCTTCCGGGTATGGAGCTGCAGTCGGCATTGTGTATAGCCCTCGCTTCTTCTACGGGTTTATTACTTCCTGTATCAACACCTGCCACCTCTGTTGCATACAGCACCGGTTTCTTAGAACCAAAAGATTTCAGGATAGGCGGCCTTATAGCAGGAATACTCGGGCCATTGCTGTGTGTTTTGTGGGTGTTACAACTTAGCCGTTAAATAATTTTTAGTGAAGCTTCGGAATTCCTTCATACACCCTCCGTACCTGCGTCATACTTCCTCCATACCTGCACTATATTTACTGCGTGGTCTTTGTCTTTTACTGAAAAAACTTTACACATTCAGGGTTATTGCCGAACAGGCTTTACAGTGTTACAATATTACTGAATAAACTTTACAATACATTTCATTTGCGGTAAAAAAGAGGTGAGTCTTTGCTTTGTTACAGCGTCAATCATATCCTGCACCAGCAAATTGTCTGCCCGCTTAGACATATTGTATTTCTTCTTTTATAAAATCAAACGTTTTTTCTCTCAAACCTTTGCGGGAAACCAAGTCAACTTTGCGTTGAAGTATCTTTTCAAGATCATCTGCAAGCTCAATAAATTCCATACCCACAGGGCGGGTAAATTCAACGATTACATCAATATCGCTTTGGGGTGTAAAATCATTTCGCACCACAGAGCCAAACAGCCCCAGTGTTTTTATGGGATAGGCTTTTAGCAATTGTTCTTTTTGCTGGGAGAGGATTTGTTTATATTGATGGAGATAGAGCATGAAAGAAAATTTAAAGAAAAAAGCGACTTGCGCCGCCTTAAATGTTTCACAACGGAATAATCCTTATTGTGATTTGCTTTCAAATAGATTGTAAAAATAAAAAGATTCTTTATTCAGAAATAATTATTCTTAATTGGATGAACAATTCGTTCAAATAGTTGTAAAGTCATTTCTTACAATAGAACCAAACAACCCCGATGTTTTTATAGGAGAGGCTTTCAGCAATTATTTTTTTACCGGAAAAGGATTGTATTGTTGGAGATTGCGCATGCGATTAAAGTAAAACTATTTACTTGCATTCATAATTTAGCTTCAAGTATCAAAAAAGGGGAAATTTCCCCTTTTTTCAAAGTATTACTCTTCTATATTTATCAATTGGAATACTGCCATTATGATTGCCGAAATTAAATCGGGCTGTAGAATAATTTTTCCCAGTATATAATTCATATCTGGCATTGAAGAAATGTGATATAAATAAAAAAGCGACTCGCGCCGCTTTAAATGTTTTCACAACAAAGTATAAATTAATTAAAAATGAATAAAAAACAAAAAGCTCCACAGAGCGTAAACGATGCAGAGCTTAAGAAATTAATCTTCGGCTTATAGCCTTATTGTGATAAGCTTTCAAAAATAAATATAATAAGAAAAAACAAATCACAACATACACACTACTTAAAAAATTAAGTGATATGGAAAAAAGGCTAGGCAATTACCCGATAACAGTTTTGGACGCTGAAATCTATACTTAGTGCACCAAATACTTCGCCCTTGTGCATGCAAATATATGTAGTGTGTATACAACCAAAAAATATTAATTTTGTAAAAATGGAAAAAATCTTAGGAATTGACCTTGGAACCAATTCAATAGGTTGGGCAATTAGAGATATTAATCCCGAACTTGAAAATCAGATTATTGACAAAGGTGTGCTCACTTTTGATAAGGGAGTAGGTGAAGGGAAGTCTGGCGAATTTCCTTTAGTACAAAAAAGAACTGAAAGCAGAAGTAAAAGAAGAATTTACCAGGCTGAAAAATACCGCAAATGGAATTTGCTTGAATGTTTAACTCAAAACAAAATGTGTCCGCTTGATATTAATGAATTAAATGAATGGCGTCATTACACAAAAGGCGTCGGCAGAAAATATCCGCAATCAGAAAAATTTATACAATGGCTTCGTTTTGATTTTGATGGAGATGAAAAACCAGATTTTGAGAGACTTGGTTTTAGCAGACATGAGAGTTATTATTTATTCCGAATGTTAATTGTAAGTGAGGAAGAAAGTCACAAAAAAATATTTCAAGACAATCCGCATATTTTAGGAAGGATTTTATATCAATTAGTACAACGCAGAGGTTATAGGGGTAGGGATGATGAAAATGAAGAAGCAAAAACAATTTTAAATGGAAGTGAAAAGAACGGAACCAAAGGTGTTGAAGCAATCAAGCCGTTAATTAATGAGTACAAAACATTGGGCGCTGCATTATACTATTTGAATAAAAATAAAAATGAACGAATACGCAAACGTTACAATCTTAGAACTGATTACGAACATGAATTAAACACAATTTGTAAGGTGCAGAATATTGATGAAGCAACACAAAAGAAATTCTGGAAAGCAATTGTTTGGCAACGCCCGTTAAGAAGTCAGAAAGGATTAATTGGCTTTTGCACTTTAGAAACCCCGGCAAAAGATGAGAACAATAAATTTATTAAAGCCGGCAAAAAAAGATGCCCGGTTAGCCATCCTTTGTACGAAGAATTCAGAACATGGGTTTTTATTAATAATCTTAAAATACAATTACCTGAAGACATAGACAGAACTATTGTTTTAAATGAAAATATTTACCCACTATTTTACAAATCATCAAAAGATTTCAAACTCAACAGCATTAATAAAGAGCTAAGAAAACTTGGTGGAAATATTTTATCAAAGCACAACAAAGGAAGCAAAAACAAAGAAGATGATACAAAGGTAATTTCATGTACATTACTAAATAGTTTTGAAGAAACTTTGGGTGATGATTGGAAAGAAAAGTATGGATGGAAAGAAGATTTATTTAGTAAAGCCAAAACTTGCAAATATTCTGTTGAAGATATCTGGCATGTATTATTTACGTTTGATTCTAAAGAAAAATTAAAAGAGTTTGCTGTCGAAAAATTAATGCTAACTGACGAAGAAAAAATTGAAAAATTTTCAAAAATAAAGTTACAGCAAGGTTATGCTACACTTAGTCTTTCTGCCATAAAGAAAATTCTTCCTTATCTCTACCAGGGTTTTATATATAGTGAAGCAGTTTATTTAGCAAACCTGCATAAGGTATTAGGCAAAGATGTAAAAATTGATGACAGTTTAATTGAAACATTTTCACATGAAGTAAAAAAAATTATTCAACAACAAAATCATGAAAAACAATTAATAAATATTGTAAACAATCTGGTAAGCGACCAAATAAATAGTGGTTTTTCTTTTAGCACTGATGCGAATTACCAGCTAACTAACGATGATAAATATGAAATTGAAACAAAAACAATTTCAGCGTTTGGCTCTGCAACATGGGATAATAAAACTGAAACAGAAAAACAAGAAATAATAGATTATATAAGTATGCAATACTTGACTTTTTTGCAATCTTATAGAACTAAGGAGAGAAAGGAAACATATTTAAAATCAGAAAAGTTACACGATAAAATTTTTGATTATTTACAGGATACTTATAATGTACCGGACGAGAACAAAAAACATCTTTGGCATCCATCAGAACAAGAAACATATGAAGCAGCTACAACAAAAAATGATATATCGGTTTTAGGTAAACCGCAGCCAATCAGTAATGGTTTTAAAAATCCGATGGCTCTTAAAACATTACACAAACTGAGAGGGTTAATGAATTATTTATTACAAGAAGGCAAGATAGATGAAGATACAAGGGTAGTAATAGAAATAGCAAGAGAATTGAATGATGCCAACAGGAGAAAAGCAATAGAAAAATGGCAACGTGACCGGGAAAAAGAAAACGATGAATACAAGAAAATAATAGATGAAATAAATGAGGAATGCAAAACAAGTTACGACCGGGAAGATAAAATATTGATAGATAAAATCCGGTTATGGAAAGAACAAGAAATGCATTGCCCTTATACAGGTGAGATGATAAATGTATGTGACTTGTTCAATGGCGTGAAATATGATTTTGAACATACAGTGCCTGCAAGTATGAGTTTTGATAATGAATTAAAAAACCTAACTATTGCTTCTTCAAAATATAATAGGGACATAAAGAAAAATAATATCCCTTTTGATTGCCCAAACTATACAGAAGAAAAAACAATTTTTGGTATTACATGCAAACCAATATGTTCAACTTTGGAATTAATATTTGGCAGTATAACTATCGAAGAAAAAACCATCAAAGGAGAAAATAAGCGCATAGTCACTTCAGAAAGAACAGACCAAATAAATGGACAAATAGATTTCTGGATTAATGAATCAAAGAAAGCTTCAACAAAAGATAGAAAAGACTACTGCATACAGCAAAGACATCTATATAAATTTGAATTAGACTACTGGCGCAAAAAGTTAGAAACGTTTACTATAAAAGAGTATAAAGCCGGCTGGAGAAATAGTCAATTAAAAGATACGCAGATAGTTACTAAATATGCATTGCCCTTTCTTAAAACAGTTTTCAAAAAGGTGGAAGTCGAAAAAGGTTCTGTAACTGATGATTTTAGAAAGATATATAAAATACAACCACGATTAGAGAAGAAGAAAAGAGATAAACACAGCCATCATGCTGTTGACGCTATGGTACTAACTTTGATACCTCCCGCTGCAATCAGGGATAAAATTTTGTTGCGATACAATGAAGCAAATGACAAAAATCTACCTTATCATGAATCAGTAAGGCAATGGAATTCTTTTAATGGACAATCGATAAAAAAATGGATTGAAGATGAAAGCTTAATCAACTTTCAGGCTGAACATAGAACTATTACCGATACTTATAAAAAGGTTCGTAAACGTGGCAGGCAGCAATTTGTAAAAGAGATAAAAGAAGATGGTAAATGGCATTATAAGTTGGATGAATCAGGCAAAAAAATCCCAACCATTGCCAAAGGAGATACAATCAGAGGACAACTGCATAAGGAAACATTTTTTGCGGCTATTAAGCAACCACAATACAAGGAATTAAATGGTAAATTTATTCCTGAAACAGATGGTGACGGCAATTTCATTTTTCAACAAAATCAAAAAAGAGGCGATGCTGTTTTTATAGCAACAAAGATGCTTCTGTCAGATTTTGAAAAAATGGAAGACCTTGAAATAATCATTGACCCTAATCTAAAGCAATATTTAAAAAAGGAAATTCAAAGCCGGATAAATGAGGGAAAGACATTTGCTCAAGCAATAGAAAACTTATTTGCATTTGGGAAACAAAAAGATAAGAATGGCAATCAAATAAATCCTTTACGACATATTCGGTGCAAAGTTAAAAGCGGTGGCGGAGGTTTTCTTAATAATCCTGCAAGCATTAAACCTTTCAAAGCATTCATTTCAAAACAACCACATAAGCAATACATCTATGCACAAAATGGAGAAACTACTATTTGTGCATTTTACCAGTCCATTATTAATGAAGAATTAGTTAGAGAAATCGTTCCTTATTCAATACTTGATATTTCTAAAGTAAAGGATAAAACCACTTTAGATGATGCAGTGGAAAA
>Ga0206903_10014_pt2 | contig 38559 bp, 32 predicted proteins | sample Alteio_BWOrgHeat_45_FD_152959 | JGI IMG/M metagenome (GOLD analysis project Ga0206903, IMG submission 152959) | Enriched cells from forest soil in Barre Woods Harvard Forest LTER site, Petersham, Massachusetts, United States -... | ecosystem: Environmental > Terrestrial > Soil > Temperate forest >... | reverse complement strand
CCCAATTCATCAATCCGACTGCAATTCCGACAATCGAACTATAAAGAGTCCCTTTTCTTCCAAAGGTCGCTAGAAACCACGATAGAAGGCTGAAAATGAGCGCAAATAGCGCGGAGAGTGCATAGACGGCCGCATTGGACCAGGAGAATGGATAATGTTTACCAAGAAGTTTGAAGTACAGAAAAACAATGACCATGAGAGCGATCGAAAGCGGCAGGACGGCCAACAACATTGTTCGGTTCATCTTACGCAATAGTACACGTTTGTCAGGTGTGCGTGACGCTAAAGGAAAAAAAACTTGGGAGATGACCGATAAAAGGACTGTCGACACTTGCAGTGTCCCGGCTTGATAAGCAGACAAAATGCCCACATCAGAAAGGGGCAGATACCGGTTTGCGACCAAACGACCGGCCGACTGAAGTAAGGCTGTCACAACGGTCCCCAGGCTGGCGATCGATCCGTAAGTCAACATCCTGGCCGCGATTGTCCTGATTCCCGAACCTGGCGGAAGTTGGAAATGTTTGACATGAGAACTCACACCAAGGATGCCTCCCAGGGCGTAGGCGGAGCTCATACACGCCAGGTAGGATAATGGGGTGAGGCGCCTGGTATAGAAGCTGACAGCCAATCCGCCGAGATAGAGAACCGTAAAGAGCAGGTCCAGTGCAGCTCGAAAGTGAAATTGTTCCCAGGCATTGGCGGCCGCGGTTGCAGAGCTAAAGATGGCAAAGCCCGCACACCAAAGGAGCGCCCAGCGGAAGGCTTGTTCAGGAATCCCCTGAAGTTTTGCCCACGTTGTTGACCACGTCATTCCGATGAAAAGTGTGAGCCCAGCGCATAACAGCATGAGGAGTAGACCCATCGACGTCCATGCGTCCTTCTTTTCCGGGGGTGCCGAAGGGATGTAATGCATCAGAGAAGTGGGAGTTCCCATAAATAGAGGGATCTGGATCCACAAGGCGGCAGCAAACGCCAAGCTGATGAGTCCAAAATTGGAGGGTCCAAGGAATCGGGCAACGGCAATGCTGGCGAGCCCCGTCAAGAGTCGGGTGATGAAGGCTACAGGGAACATCCATTGCAGGCCTTTGAAGAAAGTTTGTGTTCTTTCCCCACTCGGCAGACCAAGCTGGTTCAAACCGTTGTTCAGAGACGTTTTGATATTCCACGCCATCGGGGCAAAGTATAGCAACCATTTCGTGATGATCGACACCTCGTCGGTTTCCTTCCACAAGGATAACGAGTTGGTACAATCTCCCCCATGAGCGAGCGTGATAATTGCCCTTTGTGCGGACAAGCCAAGGCCGTCGATCTTTGGGCAACGCGCTCCTTACAATTGCGTCGTTGCACTCACTGCGAGTTGCACTGGGCTTTGTCGCTGAGAACAGTGGACGCGTCGAGTTCCTATGATTCAAACTATTATCAGCGAAATTATCTGGGTGACGAGAGCATTGCTCAGAAAGAATTTTTTAGGAAACAAATTCAAAAGATTGGAGCTGAATTGTCTGGCCGGCACGTTCTCGATGTTGGGTTTGGGACCGGCTTCTTTTTGGAAGAAGCCCTTAATCAGGGATGGACGGTCAGCGGAATAGAATTATCCGAGTCAGCATTGAAGATTGCGCACACGCAACTTGGCGATCGCGCGATTTTAATTTCTGGTGATCTGCGAACCGCTCATTTAACATCGCAGACATTTGACCTGATTACATTTTGGGACGTGCTTGCCCATGTGTCGGATCCACGCGGGTATTTGCTTCGTGCCAAGGAGCTCCTAAAGCCTGGCGGGGTGCTTGTGATTAAAACTCCCCTGCGATCCGGGAGTTTTTTCAAAGGTTTGGTATTCATCCCAGGCTGGATTTGTGAATCTCTTCTGCACTGGCCGTGGCAGATCTTCTATTTTTCGGAATTCACTCTTCAAAGGTTTTTGGAATCTTTAGGTTTTTATGGATGTGAAATAAAAATATCTCAAGATTTACCCAGGCCTCGCCTGTCCTGGAACGATTATTTCAAGCACCCAAAGGGCGCCATTCTTGCCGCGTTTCATGGGATCTACAATCGTCGGATGGATACTCGTTCCCAACTTCTCTTCGCAAAAAATAAATCGTCTCTTTTTGCGATTCGGAGGCTTCGGTAAGGTTGTGAAATGAAAGGCCCTCTTTGGAGAGACCAATAAGACCTAAGATCCCAACGAAAACAAATTGCGTTCCATGAATGGCAAGAACAACCGGCAATCCCTGTACTTTCGGTATCCCAAGAAGAGTCAAAGCGGTTACTCCAAAGAGTTCATAAGTTCCGACATAGCCAGGGGCTTGCGGAAGAGTCACCGATAGTCCAAGTGCGAGTAAGAGAAAAAACGCCCCAGCGTATCTCAGATCGACGACAAATGCTTGCGCCATTAAATAAAGAAACGTTCCTTCAATCACCCAGATAACCAATGAGAGGAACATGGCTTCGATCACATACCGAGGCTGTGTGATGCCGGAGGTGCTGTGAATAAAGTGGGCTGTTACATCACGGATAGGAGTTTTCCAACCTGCTGGCAAAGGACTTTTCGTCAAAAGAGTGTAAAACGTTTCCTCATGTAACCGTATAAGTATAAGAACGGCGATTACGATAAGACAGGATCCGCCCAAAAGCCAAGCACCCTTTTCCATGTAGTGAGGAAAAGGATAAAAGAGGGAAGCCACCAGAAATGTAGTGAGAAAGCTCAGAGTGTCACAAATACGTTCAAGGAGGATCGTTCCCAGACTGGCCGTTCGTGAAATTTTGAATTTTGTGCCGCTAATATGTGCTCGTACGAGTTCGCCCATTCGAAGAGGAAGTACATTATTGGCAAAAAAGCCGATGACCATGGGCCAGAACAGAGCAGAAGCCGACAGGGGACAAATCGGGCGCATCAAAATAGCCCACCGCTCTGAGCGCAGATAATATCCGAAATAATAAATGAGAATGGCAATAAGTATGGGCCAGGGCCGAGCACGCATAAGAACAGCACCAAATTCATGGAAAGAAATTCCCCGGAAGGCAAAATAAAGACAAACAACTGCGAAGAGTACTCCGAACCATAGATGTTTTTGACGCATAAGCTGGGTTATTCTACACCATTAGCGACTTAGCGGGTGCGTAGGCGGGAGAGTTCACTTTCAACGACCGAGCGATCAAAGCTAAGAATGGCTTGTTCGTAAGGCGATTCGGGCTCAGGGTGAGAAACGTGCAGAAATTGCTCATATCGCCCGATGAGTGCGATCAGGACCTGTCTGGCGCGATCTTTATCCCCCATACGCTCAAAACAACGGGCGCTCCATAGATCAGATTCCCAGTAATAAGGTTCAAGAGCGCGTGCTCGCGTCGTCCATTTTAAGGCTTCTAGGGGTTCTCCGGCCCGCCAGAGAAGACGAGCAACTCCTAAATAATTGATGGCGCGCCCAGGTGCCAACTGGATTGCACGCAAATAGTTCTCCACAGCACCCGACGCGAGATTCTCTGCAAGCAAGCTTTCTTGTGCCCGAGCGAGTGCCTCCACATAATAAACTTGGTGGGGACTCTGACTCACGGCTCGTTCGTTCGCTAATAGAACCTCATTTTTGTCTGAGGAGGCGTAGGCTAGGTTGTGCCAAGCTTCTGCGTCGGATGGATTCCAAGACACAATGCGAACCCATTGCCCGTTGGCCGCCCAAAATGAACGGAGACCACACCATAAAACGAGAACGAGAATCCCGGCAGGGATTCCGGCCAACCAGAATCCGCGAATATTGGCGGGTTGTTTCAAAGAAGAATTGTTGTCCGGCATCATCAGACATGAGGACGCAAGTATCGCCAAATAGGGAAAAATCGGCATTTTAAAGATTGGATTAAAGAAGGAAGCCACTCCCAATACAATCAAAATTGACCGCGCTGGCGTGGCAAGCGGTCGATCTTGATTTTTTGGAAAAAGAATTAGACCCATTAAGCCGCTAACCAGCAAAATCGTCAGAGGCCATCCCAGTTCGACCGCGGCCTGCAGGTAATCATTATGCGCGAACGCGGTGGTGTGACCATAAAGAACAAGAGTGCCTTCTGGAAAGGCATGCTGCTGGTAGGCAATCTCAAAATTTCCAGGGCCATACCCGGTCAGAGGGTAGTCCCAGAACGCCCGTAAAGCCAGCCACCAGATTCTTAGTCGTCCTGGTTCTTCAATCAGGCGCAGCCGGGTAACCAACCAGTCATGGGGAATAAGGGCTAAAGCTACCGTCATAATGATCAGGCCAGCGATAATCTTTCGATGGGTATAGCGCTGAGACAGAACGTAGGACATGCCGGCAATCAGGGCTATCAAGCCGCTACGAGAGAGCCCCAAAAGGACCAGAACGGACAACATGACAATTAATACAACGTCGAAACGCGTTTTTTTCGTCTTGGCTGCGAAGCCGCATGCAAGGGCTGCCATCCAGGCGGCGTTAAAATTAGGATTTAGCGGAAAGGCCCCATAGGCTACTAAATTGCGGACAGATTGAACGACGGTCAAGACCACCGTAATCGTAGCGAGGCCCGTTAGTACACACCAGAATAAGTGCGACTCGGCATCTAAGGATACCCCGCGCAGCGCGAGCCAAAGGCAAGATAAAGTGAGGTATTCAGTGGTCCAGAAAAGACTGTTGGACGAGTCGAGCGAATAGACCTGGGTTAATACGAGACCGGAAATTAGGGCTATGAAATAAAGGACAGAGCGATTGTTAAAACGGCTGGTTATCAGAACAAAGATCGTATAGATCAAGCCAATTATTGCCCAGGAACAGAAGGCCAAAGGCGTTTTGGCTCCGCCCAGGACGAAAGCCAGCGCTAAAAACAGAATTGGGAGGCTATTTCGTTTTTTCACTATAGGATAGGGTAATTTGTTTCAGTTGAAGAGCCGCATTCGCCCACAGCAAAGAACGGGAAATATCTAAAAGTGAATGCGATATTTCATAACGATGCATGCTTAAACGTGCCAGTCCTCGACAGCTGTCGTCTTCATATGGATTTAAAGCATAGGCTTGCTCGAACGATTTTTGTGCCTCTGAAAATTGACCGGTTATTTCATATTTCAAGCCCAAAGCATCAAATTGGCTTGAATAAAAGGGCAAATACCAGGTTGGGATAAGGAGTATGAGGGCTATAGTCGACCAACGTACACAGTTCGCTGAGATCGAGAACCCTTTGAACGATGATGATGAAAGAGCAAGCGAAAGAACCATTACGAGCATTAATTTCGAAATAAGATACTCCATGAAAATGGTGGTCAGGCTAAAGGTCAAAAGCATCAAAAGGGTAGCTAGATAGGTGCGCGATTCACTAGTCGGAGAAGGCTGGGACGATAATCTAAACCAGGAGACACCGACAATCAGAAGGACTCCCACAAGCCCGATGAGGCCAATTTCTGAGACAATCTGGACAGGGAAACTATGCGCATATAAGGTGTTTTGAGCCACCAGCGGCTTAAAAAATGGGAATGCTGTTCCATAGGCTCCAAGGCCAATCCCTACCCAGGGGTGCGCAAAGAACATCCGAATTCCGGCTTTCCACCACCCCAATCGTGAATCAGCGATGTATGAAGGATCGCGTCCAGGTCCAAATTTCATGAACAAGGCGATAGAAAATACGGTTAATGACACAATGGCTGATATGTATGTAAATGATTGTGGATAAAAGCTTTTATATTTTTTTCTATAGTAAAACATGAATCCAATCGGTAGAGATATAAATGCCCACCAGGATCGGGAAAGAAGAAGATTCAATACACAAGCGGCGAAGACCCATTGAAAATACCTCTCCTTGCGACGATCCCAAGCCAGCAGAATCCAAGATAGAGAAAACCCCGCCAGGAGAGATGAATTCGTAAATGTTGATGATGCACTCCAGTGTGAAAATGAAATAGACCTCAGGAGATGAAATTCCCCCCCTATGAACGAATTTTTACTGAAATATTGCATGACAGCAATGGCGGAAAGAGGAAAAACAACGAAGCCAGCATATTGGATAAGCTCATTTCTTGCGGTTTGGGTCTGGAAAAGGTTGCTAAAGAGGAAAAAGGTTGCAAATGCACAAACAAAACTAGTTATTTCTAAACGTGTTGTGTTGATATCGAATGAATATCTTGCAGAAATTAGAATTCCAATAAGAAGTACTACGAAATGCCAAATCAGGGGTAGGACAATGGACTGCTTATGCTTATAGTTGAAGTAAAGAAAAGTACCTAGCAGAAGGGATAGCCAGCCACAAAGAAATGAAACGGCCCATTGGTCTTGAGCGCCGCGTGCTAAAGCTGCAAACCAGACAACAACAACGAGGCCGATCTGGAGAGATCGCCTGGGAACAACTGTCATTCTGCGGCAATTTTCGGGGTGATAAAAACGATAAGTTCGTCTCTTGTCTTTATGTCGTCAACGGTCTTAAAGAGATAGCCAATAATGGGGATCGACATTAGAAATGGTACTCCAGTAGTCGATTTATTGATATTTTCCTGAATGAGCCCACCAATGGCGATGGTCTCCCCGTCGCGAAGGACGATCGTGGTTTCAGCGTCACGCGTATTGACTGTGGGCGGTAAGGTTGCACTTCCGGTGCCTACAGCGTTACTCACCTCGGGTTTAACATGAAGAGTAATCCGGCGGTCAGCATTGACCGTTGGCTTAACGCTCAATTTAACGCCGGCCGAGATGAATTGGACGGCGCTTTGGGAAATACCTTGGGAAACCGTCGTGACGGTGTAAGGAATTTGATCGGCCACGCTGATATGGGCCTCTTCGTTATTCGTCGTGACAATATGTGGTGTGGAAAGAATTTTAACTCGTCCTTCGGTCGCCAAAGCCGAGATTTGAGCGGATAGCAGATAGGTCCCCTGCTGAGTAAGAAAGGAAAATCCTACGGGTGTTGGCCCTCCGACAATCTGATTAAGACCAACACCTGTTCCGCCGCCCCCGGTACCTGTCGCTGGCACGCCAGGACCTTGCACCTGAACTCCAGTATTATCAGTCGGGCTGACGAGGCCACCGAAGGTGCCATTGGAGTTCTTTGAGGTACCAATGTGGTAGGCGTCATTGTTTCCAACGTTCGCGGCATAGGCCCAGGAAATGCCAGTCTGCGTTTCATTGTTGAGCGAGACTTCAACAATCTTGGACTCGATGTCCACTTGTTGCGGCTTTTTGTCCAGGACTGGAATCAGTTCTTCCACTTCTTTCAAGCCCTCAACGGTATCGGTAATAATCAATGAGTTGGTCTTTGGATCAACGGTCGAAACACCTTTTCTGCCGGCAGAGGTCCGAATGGCATCAATGGGTTTTTTAACATCTCCAGCATCCGCATAATTCAATTTGAAAACGCGAGTAAAGGTCGCCGCTTGAGATTGTTCCGTGGTGAGCGTTGATGAAGTAATGACGCGGATAATTTTAGGCCCCATGGGAAGAGCGACCAGTGTTCTCAGTGTGAGAATGGTCTGAAAAGCCTGATCAAAGGGGACATGATCAAGGTGGACAGAAATTGGCCCTGTGACATCGGCACCATAAATGATGTTCAGGCCGGACTTAATGGCCAAAAGATGTAGTACGTCGCGGACATCGGCATCCTGGAAATCCATGGTAATCGGGTTTCTGGGCAAATTGAGGTTCAAGGTGCCCACGCTTGAGGCTTTTGTGGCTTCTCCCGGTGAGAATGAGGCGGCGCTGGCAGAAGCATCATTCATCGCCGGCGCTGCAACATCAGCAGCCGAGGGCTCTTGCGCCATCGCGAGAGAACCCCAGGGTTCAGCGATCAGGCACAAGACGACAGCGATTCGTAACGATCCTAAGTAAATTGTTTTCATAAGTTTCCTCCGCGGTAGTCGCATTATATAGGCGCCTTTGTTTTTAATTCCCTGACGGTGCGATCCGCTCCAATGATAACGACACTGTCTGTTTTGATCACGCCTGCAAATTTCTTAACCATTTTGTTGCGTCCATCGTAGAGGCGCCCACCCTTGAGGATGTAACTGCTCACTCCACTGGTGAGAAGTGCCATACGACCTTTCGCATCTTGCACAATCCCCTTCAAAACTAAAGACGCAATTTGAGGGGGTCGGTCTAGAGCCAGCGGATCGCTCCGGAAATCGCCGTTCAAGGGGATAAAAGGGTCACGGTAACGATCCCCATAATAGGTGTAATTTTTGTAAGAGGGAAGAGTTTCGGAGGACACAGCAGGGGCGGCGACCGATCCCAGTGAAGAAGCCGGCATTTGAAGCCCAGGATTAGGGTTTAACTCAACGGCAAAAGCCGTGACGCCGCCAAGCCCCGCGCTCCATAAAAATATGGTCAAAGGAATAAACAAGTTCACCCTATTCATGATATTTGAAAGCCACCAGTGTAAAAGTGGCGTTAACGGTTTTTGAAGGGTCCGCTTTGGTAGCGGCGGAGGTCAGTGCTAAATTGCGTGCCGCAAAAAGGCGATCTCCTTTTCCCATCGCCGTTAAAAATCGTCCCACGCCATTCAGGTTCGAGGTTGCTGAGATGTCATAAGGCACCTCATCGTAAAGGCCCTTCGAGACAGGTTTTTGAGGCCGTAAAGAATTTAAAGTCAGTCCATTGGCTTCTGCGCGATGGGTCAAAACGCGGAGTAAGGACGGCAGTTCTCGTGTTTTGGGCAACAATTTCTCCAGTTCCGCGACATCGATTTGAAGAGATGCCATTTCGGCCTGAACTTTACTGAGCTGGCCGGCTCTTGCTTTAGCCACCACCAATTTCTGGCTTAATTCCTGGGAACTCTTGCGTTCAGCCAAGATGGCCTGATGCACCGGAGAATAGATGAAACTCCAGTACATGTAAAAGACTAGACATACCAAAAGACCGGCGACGCCGGCGATCACGGCATTATGATTTTTTATTGGCATCGGAAACAGTGGCCGCCTTTCGATAATTTGTGGTGATGTGAAAGGACATTGTCTGACCTGACGTTGCATTGGTGACGGTAATGGCGCCGAGGTCCACATCAGAAAAAAGCTGAGAGGTTTCCAGGTTAGCAACCAGGTCCGCGATGGCGTAATTGTCCAGCGAGGTGACATCAAGATTAAGAGTCATCGTGTTGTCGTTGGGTTTGCCAATCGTCGTCATATTGGTCAGCCAGAGATTGCCGGGCAGAAGTTTAAGAAAATCGTCGAGAAATTGAGGGTATCTCAAGCGCTCGCTTTCCAGCTGTTGAATGACGCTCTTTCGCTGCGAAAGCTGGACTTTTGCAGATTCGAGGGCTTCAACCTGCGCAATGATGGGTTGGTATTGCGCGAGCTGGCTTTTAAGGGAGGCCGTTTCGGTCTGAAGCCGTTTGCGCGTGGCCATCTGTCCAAGATGAATGGGTGTCAGGACTAAAGCTGGAATAATCACGGCGATCGATAACGGAATGGCCGGATTAATTTGTGCAGGGGCCGACTCCATCTCCGCCGGAAGTAGATTGATCCGGATCATTGCTGGGAATCTCCTTCGCGTCGCGTAGCCAATCCGACGGCGACAGCCATTTGTGGGAGAAGGGCTCTTTGTTCTTCCGAAAGATCTGTGGGCGCATTTTCGAGAAGTGTTAAAGGATTGAAAATTTCAACTGGGGTTTTGAGCTCGTTCGATAGAAACTGGTCCAAAGATTTTAAATTCGCACTCCCTCCGCAGAGAAAAATCTTGGTTACCGATCGATCGGAACCTTGGGATAAATAAAAGTCGATGGATCTCTGCACCTCGGCGAGGAGATCGCGGGCAATGGGAAGAAGAACATCATTCACTTGTTGGGCCTCAGGATCTGTGGGGTTTTCCGAAAGCCCATACGTGATTTTCTTCTGCTCAGCCGTCTTTACATCACACTGAAACTGCTGTTGAATGGCTTTGGTAAAAGTATTGCCCGAAATAAATACGTCTCGGACAACGCGGCTGATGCCCTTTTCAATAATGGACATGTTGGTAAAGCTGGCCCCAATGTTCATAAAAAGCACCGTTTCCGTTTGGGCCGAAGGATACACGCTTTCGTAGGCATTTTCAAGTGCGAAGGCATCGACATCCAAAATGACCGGCTGTAAACCAGCTTCCCGAAGAAGCTCAACGCGCAGATCAACGGAATCTTTTTTGGCGGCGACCAGGACCGTTTCAATCTGGGGTTGGCCGTTTTCCGTAGTCTCACCAATGATGGAGAAACTCAAGTTCACTTCATCGATATTAAACGGGATATAGGGTTCTGCTTCGAACTTAATTGACTTGGCCAATTCGGCGGGAGAGGTTTTGGCCATTTTGACATAGCGGACGATCACGGAATTTCCGCTGACGGAGGCGGCGGTCTTTTTTGTCGGGAAATCGGCGGTACGGAGATAATTCTGAAGTGCCATGGAAGCCTGTGAGCGACGATCCACGAGGGGTGTGTCGAGAGGGATTTCCTCGCCGTAGGGAATAATGCCCCAGCGCACCAAAGACCACTGTGAAGCTGTCCGACGCAGACAAACAAGCTTAATCGCATGGGTGCCAATGTCGACCCCTATGAGATCATGCTTCCTTTTTAGAAACTTCAAGCCTTTAAGGTCTTGTAAAGAGATCATGATTTACGCCACATTTCAAGTCGAAGTTAATCTAACAGGAGAGGTTGTTATTGTCAAGGGATATTAAGAATCTTCATTGTGGATAAATGAATGACAGCCACCAGTCAGGAAAAAGACAGGTGAAATAGATCCCCAGACACAAGAATGGGCCAAAGGGAAGAGTTTCGCCAAATCGTTTCTTTTTCGCTAGCAAGAGAATACAGGCTGCCAGGCCCCCGGAGAGCGATCCGAGAAGAAGAGGGCCAATGATGCCGATCCACCCAAGAAAAGCACCTGAAGCAGCAACCAGTTTGACATCTCCACCTCCAAGAGCTTCTTTCTTGAAGGCCTTTTCTCCGGCATAGCCCAAACCATACATAAGTAGCCCCCCTCCCAAGCCGGCGCTTAGGCTTTTTAGAAACCTCATCCAGGCCACCCCTCCTATATAAGGACTAAAGAAGGAAAAGCAAAGTCCGATGGCTGCCATCGAGAGCGAAAGTTCATCTGGAATAATACGATGGCGGTAATCAATAAGAGTGATGCAGATTAAATAAAAGCCGAGGATGTCAGCCATGATCATGCGCAGATCGCTGATAAAGAACCACGCATGGAATGCAAATAGGGTTGCCATAAGGGCCTCAATGAGAGGATATTGCCAGGAGATCCGTGCCTGACAGAATCCGCATCGTCCGCGAAGTGCTAGATAACTCAGGACCGGGATATTATGGATGGGTTTGAGCGGATGTCCGCAGGCTGGACAATGAGAGGCAGGGAAAATCACGGATTTATCAGCAGGAAGTCGCAGAATGCAGACGTTGCCGAAACTGCCAAAAAAGAGTCCGATGATTATGGACAGTAAATATCGCATCAAACAATCGCCAATCTTATGATAAAGGAAAAGCGACCGTCGGTGGTCTGACGGTCGCTTTTCTGTGTAAGACGATTTTCCTTGATCTGAACTAGTACGTACTCCAGACTGAAGCTCTCATGTCCTGGTGGGTGCAGTTTACGAGGACTTGACCCCACGAGGAGACGCCAGTGCCTACCAAAGAGCCGTTATTATACGCCCAGCCGGCTGTGTCAGCGACACCGGTTAGTACGACGTTGTTGGTGCTCGAATGACCAGCACTGTTCGTTGTTTTCGGCAAGTCCGCGTTTGGAATGACCTGAAGATACCGGCCATTTGTCGCGAGACTAGCTAGATTATCTACCGGATACCATCCTTCCAAGTCTCCATAATAAATGGAGAGCGCTGAACGAACGGTTCCTAGGTTCGCCTTGGTCCGGCCCTCTTGTGATTTCGCAACTAGGTTCGCGAATTGAGGAATCGCGATAGCTGCGAGGATACCTATGATAGCAACAACGATCATGAGCTCGATCAAGGTGAAACCCTTCTTTGTTCTAATTATTTTCATTCTAATTCACCTCCCATGGTGTATGTCTACTACTTCGGAAGTCTAGCACTCGAAGAAGCAGCTGTCAAGCTTAGTTTAGATGCCGAAATCCGATTTTACATGCTGAATCGGCCTTATTTAACAGCTTGTTTTTAAATAACGTACTAGGAGGTCTTGTCGACAAGAGAGCTCATCTGGAAGATAGGCAGGAACATGCAAATGACGATGGATCCGATCACTAGGCCCATAACACAGATGATAACCGGTTCAATGAGAGAAGTCAGAGCTTTGACAGCCGTATCTACTTCTTGGTCGTAGAAATCCGCTATTTTTGTAAGCATAACTTCCAGATTCCCGGTTTCTTCTCCCACTGATATCATTTGAGTGACCATCGCAGGAAAGATACCTGACGCCTTTAGAGGATCCGCAATTTTTTCCCCCTCACGGATAGACTCTCTGGTCCTTAAAATAGCCTTTTCGACCACTTTATTGCCTGATGTCTTGGCGATGGTGTCCATGGCCTGAAGAATGGGAACCCCAGACTTGATCAGGGTCCCCAAGGTCCGGGTAAACTTGGCTACGGCGACTTTCTTCAGCAGGTCTCCAAAAACGGGAAGGCGAATCAGCCACCCGTCGACAAATTCAACCCCAGTTTCGGTCTTGTACCATTTCTTGATCCCGATAAATGCGCCAAATGGGACAATGAGTATCAAAATAAAATAATGTCTCAGAAAATCAGAGATCGCGAGAAGAATCTGAGTCGGCATGGGCAGCGCGCCACCGAAACTGGCAAAAACATTCTTAAAGGTAGGAATAACGAAAACCAAGAGAAATAGAGTCACCAGGCCGGCCACACCGCTAACAACAAGGGGATAAACCATGGCGCCCTTCACTTTGCCTTTCAGCTCTTCGGCCGATTCAAGATAAGCAGAAAGGCGTTCCAAGATCGCATCCAAAACACCGCCCGTTTCGCCCGCCTTGATCATGGATACATAGAGTTCGGAAAAGGCTTTGGGATGCTTTCTCATCGCATCAGCGATGGCAATACCACTTTCAATGTCGGTGCGGATGGCTTGAATGATTTGCTTGAACACAGGGCTCTCAATTTGGTCCGTGAGGATGTTTAATCCCTGAACGATGGGAACACCGGCAGAAACCAGCGTGGCTAATTGACGGCTGAAAATAACCAAATCCTTACTGTTGACACCCTTTTTGAACGGATTTAGACGAGCAAAAAGACCTTCGCCACTTTTGACCTCATTGAGAGTCATGACCATAAAACGCTGACTGCGTAATTTTTCAGCGGCACTTTTCTGCACTGGAGCTTCGATGGTTCCTTCGATCACTTTTCCCATAGTGTTTTTCGCGGTGTATTTGAACTGTGCCATATAGTTCCTTAGGAGACCCGCTCTGAACCGCCGCTGCGCTGTAAAAGTCGTTTCAGATCATCAGGGTCCGTAGATGCCGACAGTGCTTCCTGAAAGCTGATAACATGACGGACGTACAAATCATAGAGGGCCATATTCATGGTCTGCATTCCATATTTAGCTCCCGTCTGCATAGCAATAATAATCTGTTCCGTCTTTTCCTCGCGAATAAGATTGCGGATCGCAGGAGTGACGATCAAAATTTCGGCCGCCATCACGCGACCAATACCATTTAAGCGCGGCAGCAATTGCTGGCTGATGACGGCTTGAAGGACAAAGGACACTTGAGCGCGTACTTGGGACTGCTGGTGTGGCGGAAAGACATCAATAATCCGGTTGATGGACTGCGCGGCATCCGTTGTATGAAGGGTGGCCAGCACGAGATGTCCTGTTTCGGCGATATTGATCGCTGCTTGAATGGTTTCAATGTCCCGCATTTCGCCGATGAGAATCATGTCCGGGTCCTGCCGAAGCACGTATTTGAGCGCCTGGCCGAAAGACGTCGTATCCGAACCCACTTCGCGCTGGTTGACCAGAGATTTCTTATGAGAATGGACAAATTCGATAGGGTCTTCGACGGTCATAATGTGGCCCTGATTGTGCTCGTTCAAATGATCGATCATCGAAGCGAGTGTTGTGGATTTTCCAGATCCCGTCGGGCCGGTCACCAAAATTAAACCCTTCGGGATTTTCATCATGTCGAACGTCACAGGGGGCAATCCCAGTTCGTCGAGCGCCTGGATTTTTTGCGGGATCGCACGCAGGGCGGCACCGATCGCCGATCGTTGACGAAAGACATTCATTCGAACTCGTCCTATGGATTTAATCCCGAAGGAGATGTCGAGTTCATTGACCGATTCAAAGCGTTGTTTTTGTGTGTCTGTCAAAAGGGAATAAATCAAATGCTGACAAATTTCGGCGGTGAGCTTCGGATAGGGCAATGGGATAATCTGGCCATCCACACGCAAAAGGGGTGGAGCGCCTAAGGCAATATGAAGGTCGGACGCTTTTCGTTCCATCATCAGACGCAGAAGCTCCGCCATGTCGAGGATGGTCTGGGTCGGTTGAGGATTAATGGGCATGGGCTGATTTCTCCAACGTTCGCGTTTTTTGAGCCTGGATTGTTGTCAAAGCGAGCATGTCCAGTACATCGTCCGTCGAACAACCACGTGATAAATCGTTTGCGGGAAGCGCTGTCCCCCAGAGAACGGGACCCACAGAGCGGCAGCCGCCGACACGTTGTATTAACTTATAGGCAATATTTCCACAATTCAAATCAGGAGCAATCAATACATTGGCCTGCCCAGCCATAGGGGAAGCGCCGACTCCCTTCCTTTGCGCCGTTTCCAGGTCTAAGGCAGCATCCGCCTGCCATTCTCCATCAAGAACCAGGTCGGGTGCCTTCTCTTTGGCCAGCCGTACGGCCTCACGGACTTTTTCGACCATCTCGTGTTCGGCACTTCCATGGGTGGAAAAAGACAAGAGCGCAACGCGCGCCGAGTCTCCGGTGAAATATTCAAAAGCCTTGGCTGCGCCAATGGCGATATTCGCTAACTGTTTAGCCGAAGGATCTGGTGTGACAGCACAGTCCGCGAGCAGGATGAGTGTGTTTTTCCCATTGTCGTTATGCTTTTCAATGAGAAAGAATCCGAAGAGTGTTGTGGTTTCAGGCCCTAAACCGACAATGGAAAAAACGGCTTTTAATGTATCAGCCGTTGTCCTTGTGGCTCCACCAACAAAACCTTGTACACGCCCCGTGCGGAGAAGAAGACAACCTAAGATGAGTGGATCTTTCAAGAGTTGCTCAGCGTCGATGGGTGAAAGGGATTTAAATTTCCGAATCGTGAGAAGTTCCTGAGTCAGTTGCGTGCGTTCCGTGGCGGATAACTCCTCAGGATCTATCAAACAAGGGACGCTAGTTTGGTTGAAAGACTTCCAGAGAGATTCGACGTGGGTTTTTGTACCAATGAGAAGAGGTTCTGCGATTTTATCAGCAAGAGCTCTAGCCGCCGCTTCCACGACACGTGGATCATTCCCATCTGCGAGCGCAACTCGCGCCGGTCTGTGGCTGGCTTGAACTCTTAAATCGTGCCAGGACATTGCTTTCACGATTGTTTGTTAACAGGAGTCTACGGGCTTGTCAATGCCCGTTTTTTAAGCGCGAATTCAACAAAGGGCGGCACTAATCCGCGTACATTCCCCCCCAGTTGCGATATTTCACGGACTAGACTGGACGATAGATAGGTATAACGCTCGTCCGGCATCAGAAACACCGTTTCAAAATGACTGTTTTGGCGGCGGTTCATGAGCGCCATCTGGAACTCATATTCAAAATCTGATATGGCGCGCAATCCCCGTATGACGGCTACGGCCTTATGGGCTTTCATGTAGGTCGCTAGCAGTCCTGAGAAATTTTCGACGCGGATCCCCTTGTGGCCCTTGAGTGCTGTTTTGAGAAACGTCATCCGCTCTTCAAGGGAAAAATAGGGAGATTTGTGTGCATTTCGGCTCACCGCCACAATGATCTCGTCAAAAAGATGTTTGCCGCGTTGAATGATGTCGAGATGTCCGTTGGTCACAGGATCAAACGATCCGGGATAGATAGCAACTCGTTTCATTTCAAAGATATTCTACAGATTTTAGACCGCTGAGGATTCGTGCTTTTTCAAAAATTCAAGTATATTCGACAAGTGATCTCTGCTGATTGGCGTAAGAGTTGGCCGGCCTTCTTGATTCTGGTTTCAGGAGCTGTATTCTATTTAGCATTGGCGAACCGACATGATATTGGCTTTTTTGAAGACGATGCGCTCTATACATTGGGTGCACGCAGCCTTTTGACAGGGCACTATCGTGATCTCACGGGTCCTCAGTCACTTCCGGAAGTTCATATTCTTCCGGGTTTTCCCGCAGTGTTGGTGCCTTTCGTCGCCGTTTCTTCCGGGCATTGGAACAGGTTGAAGGTCATTCCATGGCTGCTTAGCGTCTGCGCGGGTTTCATGGCCTGGATTCTCTATCAACGGTGGTTGCCAATAAAACCTGCTTATGCTGCTCTGGCACTTTTTGTTCTGGGTCCCTTGACCATATTTCTTTCGGACATTCTGCTATCCGAATGGTGGCTGGTATGTCTGAGCCTGGCTGCCATTTTGTTGATCAGGGAAATTGAAACTGGTGCCCCAAACGTCTGGAAGAAAATCGCCTTGGCCGGTGTACTCTCCTGGGCAGCCTTAACGCGTCCGGAAGGAATCTTGCTGAGCGTGGCGCTGGCTGGAACGCTGCTTTTTCGGTTGACGCTCGCTAAACGTTTTGGATGGATAGTATTGGTTCCTTTTATGGTGCTTTCCGCCTGGCTCATGCGCAATCACATTGTTAGCGGGCGAATATCGAGTTATACGCAATATTTAGGGCTTCCAGATGGTTTTCATATCCTTAAAACACTGGATGCAGTCGGTCTGCTGGCTTTGGGGACTTTCCCGGTCATGGACCTGGGAAAGGTATGGCTTGCGCTTATAGGGGTGCTGATGTTGATTATTGGCCTTCGATCGGAACTCTCCGAACGCAGGGAATTGTGGCGACAAATCGTTTTGGGCTATGTGTTTCTCTTCCTGCTCTTACGATTTATTTGGCCCTATTTCGACGGTCGATATTTCCTGCCCCTCCTGCCCTTTCTGGGTGTCTTCACTGTTCAAGGGTGCCTGTCTCTAAGCCCTGGACGCGCTTCTCGTCTTGGCGCGTGGTTGATCGGTGGTCTGCTTCTGGTTATTCTCTATGAAGATATTTATAGTTGCATGAATTGGAAATCAGATCCGATGGATGTCTTGCCGAAGCATAGCCTGACGTTTATACAAAATCATGTTCCACCATCATTCACCGTTTTGACGAACAAAGGAGGCATGATGACGCTGTATACCGGTCGTTTGAACAGCGGCAGCGTCCTGGCGGACACTCCCGATCAATTTGTGTATGACCTCTTAAAAACGGGAACGTCTTATATATGGGTCAGGCGTCAGAGTATCGCGATGCAAATGACTCAGGATCAATGGATACGCGTGGACCGGTGGGTAAACGGCTGGCCTGCCGCATTTCCCGTTGTTTTCAACGATCCCGCGGAGGCCAGCGTGGTTTATCATGTGGTCGTGAGCCCCTCGTTTATGCCGGCTTACCGTATATATCTCGACGCCCGACGGGCCTTGCAGGGGAATAGTATTTTAAAGGCGCGAAAACGATTAGATGAAGCGCTCCATCTCTTCCCCGAATTCCCAGGCGCGCTCAATGATTATGCCTCCCTCTTGCTTGAGAGCGGCGAGACGAAACGCTCCGAGAAGTATCTGTTGTCGGCTCTTCGGCTTCGTCAAAATTTTGGGCTGGCTAGGTTCAATCTCGCTCGAGTTTATGAACAAGAGAATAAATTAAGTCTTGCCAAAAATGCCCTCGACATAGCGTGGCAGAATGCCGATGGACCCGAAGAGTCGGTGCTGCGCGGGTGGATCCAGGAAGAGCAGAAAAAACTGCAAACACGCCCGGATTAATTTTTACCCTGTAAGACCAAGCGCCTGTCGATCCCCATGCTGCGAGTTGATGGCCTGTTTAAGACTCTGATGGTCTGGCAAAGCGAGATCGACATCCGTCTGGAGGACATCCTCGGCCGCCAGGCGAGCCTGCTGAATCAGCCTGGCGTCCTGGATGAGGTCCCCCAGTTTGAAGACCGGCATACCGTGCTGGTGCACACCCATGACTTCTCCCGGTCCACGAAGTTTAAGATCTTCTTCACTTAGTCGAAAACCATCGGAGATGTGGGTCATGACATCGATGCGACGTCGGGCCTCATCGCTTTTCGTATCTGCGATCAAAAGACAAATCGATGCGTGCTGACCTCGTCCAACCCTGCCGCGCAATTGGTGGAGAGTGGATAGGCCAAAGCGTTCGGCATGCTGAATAACCATCATGGTCGCATTCGGAACGTCAATTCCTACTTCGATAATAGAGGTCGCGATCAAAACGTCAACGTCCCCCTTTCTAAATTGCTCCATAACCTTTTCTTTATCGCGTCCGGAAAGCTGACCGTGAAGTACCCCCACTCGGACATCCTTGAACACGGTGCGACTCAAGGTCACGGCTTCTTGAGTCACAGCTTTCAATTCGACTTTGTCCGATTCTGTCACCAGTGGATAGACGATATAAGCCTGGCGACCCTGACGGACGGCGTCCTGCACCCGTCGATACGCTTCTTCTTCGGCCACGTGGCGGGTGATGACAGGTGTGCGGCCCGGCGGCAGCTCATCGATCACAGAAACGTCCAAATCTCCGTATAGCGTAAGCGCCAAAGTGCGTGGAATGGGTGTGGCGGTCATCACGAGAATATCCGGGCATGATCCTTTTTTGCGTAAGAGCCGGCGATGCTCCACGCCGAAGCGATGTTGTTCGTCAATAACTGCCAGCTGTAGGCTGGCAAACTGTACAGGTTGTTGCACCAGGGCGTGGGTTCCAATGACCAAATGCACGCGTCCCTCAGATATCTCCTTTAGACAATGGCGACGTTGGGCCGATGCTTGGCGTCCCGTCAAAAGAGCACATTGAACGGGTAGGTGCTTCAAAAAGCGGCTGATAGTCAGCGCATGTTGCTCGGCCAAAATTTCTGTGGGCGCCATAAGGACAGCTTGCCCACCGTTTTCCACCGCCAAGAGCATGGCCGAAAGCGCCGCCAGTGTTTTCCCGCTGCCCACATCACCCTGTAAGAGTCGGTTCATGGGTTGCGGCTTCATCATATCGTCGAAAATCTCCCTGATGACCCGCTTCTGGGCGGCTGTAAATTCGAACCCCAATCCTTGACGAAATGGGGTAAGAAGGGTTTTATGAAGACGATAATGCTGAGGCTTGATTTCCTGTTTGATGCGCTGCCGTACCAGGCCGAGAGCAGTTTCAAGAATAAGGAATTCTTCGAAAGCGAGGACTTGTCGGGCTTCCTCCTTTTGGATCAGCGTGTCGGGGAAATGCATTTTTTGAATGGCCCAACTTTGTTCCCGGATCTGCCACTTTTGGCGAATGGCTGGAGGAATCAGGTCTTCAAAGCGGGGTTTCGCTGATAGAACGCGCCCGATAAGTGTCCGGAGAAGTCGTTCGTTGATGCCCTCCGGAACAGTATAAGCTGGGACGATCCGGTCAAAATGAAAGACCTCATCGCCTTCCAAGGGAGTGTCGGCATTGGCAGTCGCCGACATGTCCTCAACACGGATCTGGCGGCCTCCTGGTCCCCATTCAATGATCCCGTACACAAAGAGGGATTTTCCCACCTGGAGATGATTCCGCAAAGAAGAAAAAACATCGTATCTTGGGGTCGTTTTTTTAAACCAGACTGCCTGTATGGTGGCGCCCGCTTGTTCGATGACCGCCGTCGCGATGCCCAGCTGCGAGCGCGTCATCGAAAATTCGATTGAGCGGATCGTGCCTCTTAGAGTTGTTTTCTCTCCCATCGGCGCGTCCCCGATGGAAAACCGTAAACGGCGATCCTGCCAGTCACGCGGGTAGTAGGCGGCCAAATCTGTCGGCTGAACAATCCCCATCATGGCGAGAGCCCGGGCGCGCGCCGGCCCGACGCCTTTCAGATACTGGAGCGGGTAGTTGCTTTCGGAGAGGGAATCTGGCAAAATGTCGCCCTTATGGCATTTCGATGCACTATCTGCGGCAAGGGACCTGTGGCGGGAAAATCGATCAGTCACTCTCATCGGGCCACCAACCGCCGCTTTCTGCCGAATGTCCGCCAAGTGAGAATTTTGTTGAACGGAAGCCCTCGCCGTGTGAAGGTATGCTCGCGCTGCATCCGCTCTGGAAAAGTGATCAAGGCCGGACCTCGACAGCTCGCTGCGGCTTAAATTCCCTACCGTCCAACAGGACTTATAACTCCCGCTGCTGGACTTGAAGCGGAGGCTGTGTATTTTTTTGTCATCCGACCGGCAAGGTAAGAGAGGCGCCCGGCTTCAACCGCCAGTTTCATCGCCAAAGCCATCGCGACCGGATCTCGTGCTTCAGCGACCGCCGTATTCATCAGAACCCCTGCCACTCCCAATTCCATTGCGACAGCGGCATCTGACGCCGTCCCGACACCGGCATCCACGATCACGGGAACTTTTGCTTGCTCGAGAATAAATTGAACGGGAAGAGGGTTTAAAATTCCCTGTCCGCTCCCGATGGGGGCAGCCAAAGGCATAATCGTCGCCGCGCCTGCTTCTTCCAGGCGTTTTGCCATGATCGGATCGTCACTTGTGTAAGGTAGAACGACAAATCCTTCCTTGACCAAAACTTTCGTGGCCTCCAGGGTGGCCTGGACATCCGGATAGAGAGTTTTCGGATCGCCAATGACTTCCACTTTAATGAGTGGCGTATTTAGGGCCTCGCGGGCCAATCGGGCCGTACGAATCGCGTCCTCCGCCGTATAGCAACCAGCGGTGTTCGGTAGAATGGGCAGACCTTCAGGTAGAAATTTCCAAAAAGATTGTGAGGATTGGTCCGATAGATTCACGCGTCGGACGGCCACGGTGACCATGCCAGGATCCGCCGTAATCAGAGCCTGCTTCATGAGCTCAAAGGTCTTGTATTTCCCCGTCCCAAGGATGAGCCGAGATTTATACGTTTTCCCTGCGATGATGAACGGTGAATCCTGTATCAATGTCTGATTTCTCCTCAAAAAGATAAATCTGTAAAAAGGGCTTCTATTTCGAAATTATACAAGACTTACCCACCGCCAATAGCCTGAATGATTTCGACAGTGTCCCCCTCCTGGAGAAGGGTCCCGGGGTAAAAAGCACGCTTGATGATTTTAAGATTTACCTCACAAGCGACTCTGCCGGTAGGAATTTGAAGCTGATCAAGGAGTTGCTGTAAAGTCACGGCTGCTTCTAAAGTTTTAGGTTCACCGTTCAAAACGATATTCATTCTGAAATTATACAAAGCGAGTGCTTGTTTTTTGGGTTCGATCAGAGACTTAGCGAGCCAAGTCAACCAGTAGAGTCTGGTTGTCGTCATAAAGCGTGTGAAAACGCTGACAAATTTCACGGTTGGGGCCCGTCGCTTGTGTGAGAATATAACGAAACCCAAAACGATCGTGTAAAGTTTGGAAGTCCCCTTGCTGGTAAAGAAAAATCAGTTTCTGATCGGCGGCCTGAACGGAAGCAGGGACTCGTGAGATGTACCCGAGACCAATCGGCTTTCCATGAATAGTTTGATAATAAAGCATCCAGGTTTGACCAGATACCGCATCGATGACGGCTCCCGGGGGTGCGTTAGCCAGCGCCTGTACATATCCGGGAATTGTTAGGAGTGTCGCTGGGAGCGGCTGGGGCCAATATTCGAGAGCCATGACCATCAGAAAGAGAATGACAACAGGTGTTCTCGGATTCCTTTCCAACCAGAATGAAAAACCAGCTCCGGCGATGAGACCGACCGCCAGAACGACCATGCTTATCATTCTGATTGGACATCCTGAAATTCGTAGCAACGGAAAGACCCTCTCCAAGAGACGATAGGGAAGAATGATCTTGTGAAATTCGTGACCTTCCACATGCAGAGAGGGACCTAATGCAAGAATGAAAAATACGATCATCACCCAAAACCATTCCGGTAGAAATAGAGTTTGGATTTCCTTTCGTCGGCGCCAGGAGAAGAGAATAAGCATGATTACCGTCCAGCCAAGGTAGGTACTGTTTTCGTGGATATTGCTGCTCCAGCGAGACCAAAGAGGTTCAGTCAGTGACGCAAAACGCCAATGGCCTCCTGGTACAAATGGAGAAAGAAGATCAAGCGAAAATTCATTTGAGGAATGTACACCCCACATCGTCCCCTCTCTGGCGAGGTGATTGAGCGCCCAAACAAAAGGTCCGCAAAGAATGAGTGTCAAAAGAATAAAGGGCACTATCGCCCTCGCATATTTCGGCAAATTCTCTCGCGTGATGAATCTGAATCCATACGATACAGTGATGATGGCTGCTCCCAGGAGAGCATAAAGCGTGTAATAGTAGTCGCAAAGGAGAATTAGAAATAAGGCGATGGCCGAGCCTGCGGCATAACGGTATTGCGGTTTTTGAAGGAAGGTGATCCAAAAAAGAAAGAAAATAGGGACCCATTCAAAACTCTCGAGCTGAAGTTGACCCTGCGCATGGGCAAAATGATAGTTGGAAAATGTGACGATGGCTCCGGAGAGTAGGCTTCCTGCCCTTCCGATGTTTAAGCGCATGGCGAGAAGATAAGTGGTCCAGCCCGTGGCCACAAAGGATCCCGTAAGAATGAGATTGTAGGTCATGTGCAGGGAGAGCCACGGAAGAAAAGCCAATGCGACAAAGCCGTTAAAGGGATTCAGCGTGTGTCCAATAAGAGACGTCCCATGAGGAAAATGAAGATATGTGGTAAACCAAGGAGACTGGTGCATGATAATAACAGATTTGTAAAACCACCATAAATTCCACAAGTTTTGAAGGCCGTCGCCCTCTCCACTGAGAACATGGGAACGAAATAATGTGATCGAAGGATAGCCCAGAACACAAAACAAACTGAGGTAAAGAATTCCTGGGATCCAGCGCCGCATTAGCGCAATCCTCGATTGATGATAAGCCGGTTAGCTGTGTTCATAACGAAATTATACGGACTGCAGGGCATGAGCTCGCTTATTGTTCACGGGTAAAATCACGCCAGAAGAGCGCCTTCTGGCTATCAGGATGAATTACCACGTTGCGCTCAAGTTCCCGATGCACAGATACCTTCTCGGCCGTTATAAAGTGATCCCAAATGACATTTCGCCAGAACAGGGGGTCGGAGTCCGGTTCGACTCCAGCAAATTCGTATTCTCGAATTTGCTTTTGAAAACGCGGAAGGCGTCGCAGGAAAATAAGGACCTGATCGTCCCAATACACCAGCGCCCAACGGTCGCGAGGAAAATAGGCGGCAAAAGGGCGGTGGAAAAATTGGCTTTTGGGATATTGAAGCACTGCACACTGAATATTCAAGCTATCGAGAAAGTGATAGAAATCCTCTGGAGTGCCTCGGTTCGCTTTGATCATGGCTGGGAGAAGGTCTCGGTAGCCCTGCACAGCGGGATACCGACCATCGACAAGGATCGGTGGATTTCCGTTCATGGACCAAAGATAGTAACCGCCCAGGCCATAATCGTGATAAAAAGGAACATGAAAATCATTTTCTTTAAGAAATTGCACAGCATCGACTGGGAAAACGCGACGGTTCACCCCGAAGGCGGGATGAAGATTCCATGAAAAGACAGCAATTATAAGAAGGACGATCAATAATATTGCGGCGCTCGCCACGATCGGAAATCTGCGGCTGAAAACTGAAACCAGCCAGGGAACGGCCCAAAGGATAAAATACGGATAAATCGAAGCATACCGGACACTCATGTAGCTCAGAATTGCGCTGGCCCAGAAAAAACCAAATCCGGGGGAATCGCCACGGAAAACTTTCCAGCCGACAAGGCACCAGAAAATTGCCAGCGTAATCCAAAAGATTTCGAGATGAAAAAATGGCGTTGACGCCCAACCGCTAACGACGGTTGGTGACAGCCTGAAGTCCTGCCACCCCATACCATAGACGCGAAATCCCCAGGGATTCACCAGTGTTGCCGCCGCGCAAGAAAGCGCCCATCCGAATAGTTGCGATCGATTTTTGGCGCCCGATAAACATCGCTCGATTACATAACCGGCGAGAATAAGCAGTCCGAGGATAAAACCGCGATGAGTATTGGCCCAGATCATGAAAAATAGAGGCCAGGTTTTCGCTAAGCGCGATTCCATGGGCCATTTTCCCGTTCGCAGCGTGTAGGTGAGTAGACCAAGAAACCCAAACGTCACTAGACTCGCTTTTTCTCCCCACCCGTAATCTCGCGGATGAGCGGCTACGAAGATCCATGCCACTCCGGCCAGACGCAATTTCCACGATGTCGAATGGATGGGATCCGCAAAACCGATCAGAAAAACGAGCGTCGCAATCAGGAAGGAATTAAACAGGATAACGCCGCTAAAACCTGTGAAGCGATAGATCAAATAAGTGGGGATTTCCTGGAGCCAATAGGTGTTGACCCACAAACTTCCTCTGGCTGTTAGCGAGAAGACATCCGTTTTGGGAATGGTCCGGTGCATGACCATATAGCGTCCGCTCGCGAGATGCCACCAGAAATCAGGATCCTGAATGGGCCGAATATTCATCACGACCATCCAGGCGAAGAGAAGCCCTGCTAAAAGGATAAGAGGCCGTTTGGAAATTGTTGACGAGTCGATCATCGCCATTTCGCGGTCTGAGTTAACAGGCGAAGATAACGAGTGATGGTGTCGAAAATCCGAATTTTACTGTCTGCGCAGCGATTTTCATAATGCAAATGAAAAGGATATTCCGCACAACGCGCTCCGGAGGCACACGCTTTCAGGAAAAGCTCCGTGCCCCCTGGAAAACCGGAATCTGTGATGAGGTGATCGGAATATCGGTGATGGACTTCTTGCAAGATCTCCAGTCGATAGGCTCGAAATCCGTTCGTATAAGTGGACACGCCTTTCCAGGGTGAAACCAGCTTAAATAAAAGATTAACGTACCGGCTTGCGATCCTCCTCCCAAAAGGTACTCCCGTGGCCTGCCCGCCGGTCATGTCATAGGAAGCTGTTACGATGTCATATCCCTCATCCAATCGGGCAACCATCGGCGGAATGTAACGGGGCTCATGGGTCGTATCACCATCGAGTGAAACGGCGACGTCGCCTGGCCTGGCATGCGCCAGAACCCACAAGAAACCTGTCTTGAGAGAAGCTCCATAGCCCTGGTTGACTTCATGACGCAGTTCCGTGACTCGGATACCGGCGGCCAAAGATTTCAGCAGTTGAGACGTTTGATCCGATGACCCATCGTTTACAGCCAAAATGTGATAAGCGAATCCTGCCTCGCCAAGAGTTCGCTTCAGGTCGGGAAGAAGTGTCGTAAGAGCTTTTTCCTCGTTGTAGGCGGGAACTATGATGAAGAGAGTTCCGGTCAAAGAATTCGATCAAACATGCCTGGGTTGAACACGTTGGAGGTAGTCCTGCAGGTGGAGATTAAACTCCGTTGGATTTTCCAAGTTGCTCATGTGACCGGCTTGCGGAATTACCGCAAGTCGGGAGCTAGGAATCCGTTCATGCATGGCTTGCGCCGCCGTCGGGGGCGTCACCACGTCCTGATCGCCAACCAAAATGAGTGTGGGGACCTTGATGTTAGTCAAAATCGGAGTCGTGTCTGTGCGGGTGGCCAAAGCGATCAATGTTCCCGTGACGCCTTCTGGAGGGTTGGCCAGAATCGTTTTTCGGATTTGATCCACAACAGCCGGCCTCTCCTTAAAGCTGTCGGGTGTGAAAATGGCTTTCAAAAAACCTTCGGCGAAAGCAGCGATGCCATCGGTTTGGATGGTTCGTAGATTGGCGGCGCGCTTCAGCTTCGCTTCGTTGGAGTCTGGTTCACTCCGGGTATCACAGAGGATCAATCCATTGAACCGGTCTGGCGATCGCTCAAACGCACGAAGAGCGGTATATCCCCCCATCGATAATCCGCAAAGGATCGTCCTAGCAATTTTGAGATGATCAAGAAGACCGAAGAGATCATCGACAAACAATTCGAATAGGTAGCGGCCATCTCCCGCCGACGATTTTCCGTGTCCGCGTAGGTCGTAGGTGATGACGCGGTGGGATGGCTCGCAGAGAGCGACCTGTTCCTGCCACATGGTATGGTCAAATGGAAATCCGTGGATAAAAACGATAGGGGGTGCTTCCGGCTTTCCGGATTCGGTATAGAAGAGTTTTAAACGGTTGACGAGGACTTCCACATCCGGGATTTTATCATGTACGGCTCCGGCGCAGAAGATCGTTGTGGACTGCGTGCTTCCGATTCAAGGTAAAACACGCCAAAGCACCAAAGGGAGCAGCAAAGCCCTAAAAAACAGGACCATTTAAAGAAGGGATTAGCCGTCAGCGCGAACTCGGACATTTTGGCGATAACCCCAATGCTTGAGACGGAGAGAAGCAGGATGCCTGTTCGCAGAGTTCTCATATCGTTTCTCGAAAGGACTTTGACTGGGAAGTGGCTTTTCTGCAAGTAAATTATTTTATTGTTAAGGGCTATGAACGTCTATGCGAATTTGATTGATTTTAGCGGGTTGATCGTCAATCGCGAAATACAGCGTTTTGCGGGGAATGTCCATGGCGGTACAGGAAGGCATCTGGTTTGAGAATGGAAGCGGAATAACCCCCTTCCTTTTAAAGGAGCTGCGCTGGATCGTGATTAATTTCGCAGGCGCCTGAGCCGAAACAAAATAAATCACGTCGTTGGCGGCGTCCATATAGCCGGCTTGCAGTTTGGACTCTCCAGGGTTCAGGGTGATGATGCCGTGGGCGGAAAATGTAAGTAGGGACAAACGAACAATTTTTGCCGGCGAGCCCCCTGTCCCAAAGTAGGCATAATCGCCACTCGGGTCGATGACCGCACAGGTGAACCCCTTTTCTTTTCGAAAAAGAGTCAGATTGGCCACAGGACTAAAATCCGAAAGCCGAATTTTTATGATATTGCCGCTGATGGTGGCAAAATAGCCGTAAGTCCCGGCGGGATCGATCACGGCCGTTGTAAATGCATTGTCTTCTCGTTGAAGCCCTAGACTGGCAAAGACGCTCATGTCTGAGAGCTGAAAACCGACTACATTCCCAAAAAGCGTTCCAAAGTAGCCCGCATTATGCGTCGAATCTAACAGGACCGAACTAACGCCAAAGGTCGTTTTCCCGAGATCGGCGGCTTGTCGGAGTTTGAGACCAGGAATTTGGACTTTTATGACTCTCGCTGGAACTGACCGATTGGGATCTCCGTATGTACCGAAATATAGAGCTTCACTAGACGAATCGATGATCCCAGTCGAAAGCGGATTTTCGCCGGCTGGCAAGACGAGATTTCCAGTTTTTTCCAAATCCGAGGTCCGGATCGCCACAATATGAGCAGAAGAGATCTCCAGCGAATAGCGAAAGTTAGATTCAGCTGTGGCCACATAAAGCATCCGATGTTTTGAATCGACTAACATAGATGTAACGGCATTTTCTCCAGGAGAGAGTGTGATCTCATGGTAAGAATCCTTCGCCATGAGAGGACACGCGAACGTTCCCCAGGCAAGGACGAGACTAATGAAGAAGTTGCAGATTGTGCAGTTTATAGTAGGTTCCTTGCTTTGTCAGAAGTGACGAATGGTCACCTTCTTCGATAATTCGTCCGTGATCCAGGACGATAATGCGGTCTGCCTTACGAACCGTTGAAAGCCGGTGAGCGATCACGAGAGCCGTGCGATGCTCCATTAGGTGTTCAAGGGCTTCCTGAACTAGACGCTCTGATTCCGCATCCAGGGCTGAGGTGGCCTCGTCCAGGAGAAGAATCGGAGGGTTCTTCAAAATGGCGCGGGCGATGGATAGTCGCTGACGCTCCCCTCCGGATAATCGTACGCCGCGTTCTCCGATGACTGTCTCATAACCCTTCGGGAGCCGTTGGATAAAGTCATGTGCATTACCGGCCTTTGCCGCCGCCTCAATCTCTCTTGGAGAGGCATTGGGCCGGCCATAGGCGATGTTATAGCGGACTGTTTCATTAAAGAGGAGCACTTCTTGCGTGACCAGACCAATCTGTCCGCGCAGAGACGCAAAGGAAACTTCGCGGATATCTTGCCCGTCAATCAAAATGCGGCCGGCCACTGGATCATAAAAACGCGGCAAAAGAAGAGCCATGGAGGATTTCCCAGCGCCAGAAGAGCCGACCAAGGCGACAATTTCTCCAACGTGGATATTCAACTGCACTTTGTCGAGCGCCCAGCGCTCTTGTGTTGGATAGCGGAAGGAAACTTGATCGTACACGATGGTCTTGCCAAACGGCGGAAGGACGCGTGCACTCTCGGACTCGCGAACGGAGGGTTTTTGATCAAGAAGTTCAAAAATTCGTTCTGACGAAGCCAATCCCAACTGGTATTGAGCGTTCAACTCGGCAAAATTCTTCAAGGGTCGGTAGGTCATTACGGCATAGGTAATAAAGGCCAGAAAAGATCCGGCGGTCCAAACGCCATGGATAACGTCCGCACCGCCTTTCCAGAGGAGGAGAGAAAGGATGAGGGCTCCGACCAGTTCCATCAGAGGGCTTGAGACGGTGTCCGCTTGAGCAAATCGGCGGCCCAGGTGCAGGTAGCGTTGATTGGATGTTTGGAATCGCTCCGATTCGTTTTTCTCAGCACTGTAAGCTTTTACGACAGGCGCCGCCTGAATGTTCTCCTGAATAATCGAATAAAGATCCCCCATCTGTTCCTGGCCTTTACGACCAACGCGACGCAGTGTCTTCCCGAGAACATAGATGATCAGTCCTGAAAAGGGCAGGACCAGAAGGGTCAAAAGCGCAAACCGCCAGTTGAGGTAAAAAATCAGGCCGATATTAAAGACAGCCGTAAGTCCGTCACGAATCAAATAGATAGGGGCGCGTGCGATCACATTCTGAAGAGCGGTCAGGTCGTTGGTGAACCGGGCCAAGACTTTACCGGTTGAAGTTTCCGAGAAAAAATCGAGTGAAAGCTCCTGTAGATGTTCGAACATCGCGCGGCGGATATCGTTGGTGGCCTTTAAGCCGATCACCGACATGATGTAGTTTTGGAGATAGGAAAAGAATCCCAGAAAAAGCGAGATCACAGGGACTGCCCACATGAGTTGCTTTAAGACCATCATGTCGTGGCCAATAAAGACTTTGTCTTGAAGCGGTTTGATGAGATAAATACGGAGAGCATTGAGACCAGCCACCAAACCCATGCAGATGGTCGCCGTGGTCAGACGTCCAAAGTAAGGCTTCAAATAAACGAACAAACGCTTGAAGAGCTTCATGCGATCATCGCCAGAATTTCTTCCGCGGCTCGCGAACTCCCACCCTCTTGAAGTGTGCCCCGAAGGGAGAGCAAAAGATCACGTATCGTCTTGCGGTGGAGCGCATCCGATAAGATAGGTCTTGCTGTTTCCAGGAGATGCTCCGGTGTCGCTTGATCCTGAATCAATTCCGGCACAATGGGTTTACCCGCCAGTATGTTCGGGATTCCCACGTAGGGGATGCGAATAAGCGTCCGCGCGATCCAATAGCTAAGAAAGGAAAGCTTGTACATGATGACCATAGGGATTCCGAGAAGCATGTTCTCCAGCGACGCCGTTCCTGAGACGCCGAGAGCCACCCACAGGCTGCGGCGAATTTCATAAGAAGGATCGGTCGTCATCTCGATCCATGAAGATTGTTTCAAAAAAGGAGTATAGAAAGATTCTTCAATTTCCTCCGGGCGGAAAAGGACACATCGAACCTGCGGGAATTCCTTTTTAATCAATTCGGCGCCTTGAATCAGAATCGGCAGGTGCCGTGCCGCAATTCCGCGGCGGGAACCGGGGAGGAGTCCGATCGTGGGAACCGATGCTTCCGTTCCTGGGGGTGGCAGACGTTCGATGAGCGGATGCCCAACGAACGTGACAGGAATTCCGGCTTTCTTATAAAGTTCGACTTCAAATGGGAAGATGACGAGCATTTTAGAGACGACGGCCGCGAGTTTTTGGATCCTACCGGGGCGGCTGGCCCAGACCTGGGGGCTGACAAAATAGGCTACGGGAATTTTAAATTGACGGGAACGCTGTGCGATATGCACGTTAAACCCGTAATAGTCGATTGGGACGACGATGTCGGGCCGGTCCTTCATAAGACAATTCTTGAAAATGGCCCACGCTTTCCACAGTTGCGGCAATTTCATGAGAGGTTCCCAAAATCCAAATCCCCCCACTCCGACGAGAGGGTAGAGGAAATTGTCGGCGCTTTTCTGCAAATGATTGCCGCCTAATGCGCTGATGCGCAAACTGGCATCGCGCTTTTTCAGTGCTGTAATGAGAGCCTCACCATGCCGGTCCGCCGAAGGATCGCCGGCGACAATTAAAATATGCCGCATATCGACTCTCATTATATGTACGGTTGGAGTAAATCCAGTTATTATTTTTACCTGATGAGTGGATTGGCCTAGGTAGCTCGAAATAAGCTGAAGAGGGGACGACGCACATGGGCCGCATCAGGGAATAGTGGTAGCCACAGCGAAAACCCATTGGTCTTCCCGGAATCAGAGTGCAATACCTCCACGTGACCTCCAAGGGTGCTAGCAATTTTCTCAGCCAATTCATACCCCACCCCGATGGCATAGCCATTCGGGGGAAGAAGTTCGGTTGTTCTCAGCTCGCGTTCATCAGTCACCTTGAAATTAAACAGCATTAGATCCTGATCGATCCAGATGATCGGCGTCAAATGGTGAGTGCCATAGGGATAGGAATCATCACGGTCTGAGAGCGGCTCTTGCTTAAATGGCGCCAGTAGAATTAGAAACAATAGAGCCAATTGATCTTGAGGGCCATCAAATCTGACGTCACTTGGTTGTAAGTGTTCTATCTCTGTTTGGACTTCGTGATTTTCAAAGTTGTGCGAAAATAGGGTCTGGCAGATCGTGTTAAAAATCTCAGTTACGGGAATGGGGATGAGCGATGGATTGAAGAGCAACTCTATCGCATCAACGAAAGCTGAAATAGAATCTGCGGTGTTTTCAAACAATTCTTTATTTCCTGGATATTGAGTCAATGAATGCAACTTCCGCATTGGGGGCAAAACATTTTTCTCCAAAAATGAAGCACCGGTCCTCATATAGTTAAAGATGTCGTCGGGTTGCAATATGGAAGCTCTCGTCTTGGACATAATGTCGAGGTAGAAGTTACTAAGCTGGTCATAAATGATTCTGATTGGTTCCCGAAGCATTTCATACTGATCGTTTGCGGTAAATCCTTCCATTTCTGATCGATAGGAATATCCCAAATCTAGGTCCAATAACAAATTTATCACTATGTCGGTGTCGGACCCCAAGAGGGTCCATAAAGTAAGTGCAAAAAGTGTCTTCTCTGATGCGTCATTAATCGCTGGCAGGGATTGTATTTGTCCGTTAGTTGGAAGCCGTTCTTGGGTGAGATCCAAAACACTCGCTGCACTGGCATAAGACCTGGCGGTGACTTGTTCCGTGAAAGTGTTGTGTGGCGATGCTGCGTCTGGGAGGGCCATGACCTGCAGTTCAAATAAATGTTGTATTGGCTCTTTTGTCCGGCCGATCGACGCGATGGCAGGGGTTGTTAAAAGGCAAGGGATCAGTAGAAGAGCGACGATTCGATCGAAGGAATTGTGCATGTAAAAGCACGAGAATTATAGGGGATTTAGGGTAGAGAAGGTAGGCCCACAATTCTCTGGGTCCACCAGCCCCTCATTTTTGACCAGCTGTCCCATGTTACCGCCGTGGGGAATCCTCTATACTTTTAGCAGTCCTCATATGCATAAAATCCCCATCAAAATTATTGTCTTTTTGTTGGTTCCGAGCGTCACACTACAGACGCTCGCCCGCCCGGATGTGTGGCGGGCGTGCCTCTTGACGGACCCCGTCACTGCTTCGGTCATATCATCTCAACAAATTTCACAGGTTTCGATCTTAGCCGTTAAATCAACGCCTTTCGAAACCGAGGCTATCTCTCCACCGGCGGAAACAAGTAACCATCCATTCAATGTACCGTCAGCAAGCGGGTTCCGGAGACTTCTAGAGCGTCTGACCGTAAGAGTTTCTCGGAAATTGAAATCGACCAGATCCCTGACCATTCCTGAAATGATCGATCGGCGCGAACCTGTTGATTTAAAAAAGGTTGCGGCTGGATCCAATACGCTGCTCATTGAGGATGTTCGTGATGAAGAGGGCATTAAGAATTTCGTTCAAAATCAACTTGCAGCACTCAAAAGCGACGGATTCACTTATCTCGCCGTCGCAATACTGCCCTCCAATTTGCAGGCAGCTCTTGATCAATGGGACCTCGCCGCCCAAACGAAAATCAGATCGTATCTCAATGGCAAGATAATGAGTGCGGAGGGGCCGGCTATTCCTGACGCCTATATGAAACTCTTTGCTGAAGCGAAAGCCCAGCATTTTAAACTCATTGCGATGGATGATTCCAATCACCTCAATTTTTCCACCAAGAATATTGCTGCGTTTTGGATGGGGATCGTGGGTGAACTCATCAAGAAAGATAAAAATGCCAAGGTTATTATCCTGGCGGCCGCGCGCTATTTTTGGGGCGATACGGCCATAGGGAAACCCCTGTCGATCGTTTTGAAAGAGATGGAAAGGTCATTTTCGGTCGTTCAATTCACTAGCCTTCGGGACTTCCGTATGTTGCAAGATCCAAAAGAAGGTGTTGCTCTCGAAAGCCATCATCGAGGAATCGGCAATGAAACATTTATGACGGTTGCCAAAGAAACAGCGGCAGACAACGCGCCTTACTGGCTGGTTCATCTGCCGAAAACTGCGAAACGTCCGTTGAAATTCGACGTCGAACATATTGAACGCGCATCGTGGATGAATAAGCTTGAGGAGTCAAAATCCCCTCCCGAAATCGTAGTTCCGGAAGAAACGCCTGATGAGTACGTCGATATTAATTCGCTCACGAAGGATGAATTGGTGGGTTATTCCGCCTTGCAGGTGCTGGCGCATGATCGCCGGTCTTTCGATGCCCCGGGAGCTCCTTGGTTTAACGAGGCATCATACCGTATCGCCATCGGGCGACTGATCGATAATCTCGGCGAAGAAAGTTTTATTCGAATCACCCAAGTAATTTTTGACCAACACTTGAAGTTTATCCGGATTCCTGAAGAAACTGAGGGGTACTTTCTTCGGCCGTATTCTGTATTAGACGTTAAGGAAACCCCTGATGAGAAAGAGATCGAAAGCGTTCGTGATATGGTGGGCGAACACTACCGTCTTCCGGATTCAATCTTTTTACAGCGGGGGACAGTCGAGTTTAAAACTTTGTTCGGAGATAAGCTTTTTTGGGAGACTTTAAGGGATTATCATCCGCGAGTCTTTTCCAGACTCTCCGCCCTCACCAAGGAGCGAGAGGTTGGGATGCCTTTAGCTCTCCAAAGCGAATTCGGAAGGCTTAACAAATTAATTTATGTCATGCAACGTTATTACCTAGGTGCTTATTTTACGATGAAGCGGTCTTTCGGTATAAAGCCTTACATCATGCCCGGGTCTTATCTCGGCACAAGTCGATTTAGGGCCCTTTATGTAGCCTCATTGTTGGAAGAGGCAATCCGTGCTTTGCTCTACTCTCACTGGTGGCTAAATCCGGCTTCAACCAGCCATGACAATTTCATCGAAGCTACGTTTCTCTTTGCTCTAGTCCATTATTTTCTCAATCGAAACGCTTATCGAAAACTATTCACGGATCGCTGGGGCCGTGAACCGCCTGCCTGGGAATTGATCGTAGGAACATTAGCGATTCCGGTGGTCAATAATATGTTAAGTTTGATACCCCTCGCATTCCACTGGTCGCCATTCTACTACTACCTATTTAATACCTTTCAGCATCATATTGTGAATCGATTTGCGTTCTACGAAGAACTCATGCCAGCCTCACTCATGGGGGCTCGGGATCCGCGGCTTTGGACGCAAACTTTCCCTGAGGGTCTCATCCGACGCAGTCTTTTTGGAAATGTAAAAATGCTCAAGGGGCACTACGATTTTATGGAAATGTTCCCCGAACCCGCCGAAGCATTGATCGTTGGTGCGATTCCTTTACATTGTGCCTATCTCGGCTTGCGACTGACGATCGCTGAATTTGCGAAAGTCGTTCAAGAAGGATTGAAAGTTGATGTTGGACAGATTCGGTTCGCCCCGGATCGATGGACCGCTCTCGTTTCAGCGTTTCTCCCCGAGGGTAAGCCTCCGCATGAAAACTTTATCAATGTGATTGCCATGGTAGATCGGCAATGGATACATAAGCTTGAGCTGGGAATAGGTCTCCCGGCGGAAGAAATCCTCTGGTACGTCTATGACATAGAGGACCATCGATTTGTGGACTTAAAACAAATGCTGTTGCCTCCACTCCCAGACGGATTTCAGCCTGACAGGTCTCCAGAAATCTGGGGGGCTGACCCTCAGTTTTTCAAGTTCGACGCAGCACTAAGGAAAACGGCAGAACAGGTTCGAAGGCTTCAACGCGCCGCATGAAACGAACTATGTCCAAATCTCTCGCTCAAATTGTTGCTTTTCTACTTGTTCCTTGCCTTGTGGCGGACCCTGCAATGGCTTCTGCTTTAACCCAAAATGAAGCGGTGCGGCCGGGGAGAGATGAACGTCCACCAGAACATGTGTTGTATGTGCAAGAAGCCGTCGTGCCCCCCCTTGCTCAGTTCGAACATCTGAACACGCCCAATACCCATATCGCTGCAATGGTGGCGCACCGTGAATCAGCCCTGCTCAATCTTGGCGTGAGCGCAGATCCTCAACCGCGCGAACTTATGGAGGCGCTGGTCGATTCCGATACGTTGCTCATCAATGATATTCGAGCTGAACTCGACATTAAGAGAAACCTACGAAGCCATCTCGCCCTGCTCAAAAGTCACGGGTTCGATTATCTCGCTGTTGAAATCCTGCCCGCCAATTTACAAAAAGAGCTCAATCGATGGGATACTTCCGACCCAGCGGCGATCAGAGAGTATCTCAATCTCAAAATAATGAGCCGCGAGGGTTCAAGTATCCCTGACGCCTATATGGAGCTTTTCGCGGAGGCGAAAGCACAAGGCATTAAACTCATTGCACTGGACGATGACATTAATTATGCATATGAGATTCCCACCTATTGGATGGACAAAATAAAGAAGGCGATTGGCCAAAATAACAGCAGCAAGGTAATTATTCTGGCAGCAGAACGTTATTTCTCAGGGAACTATGCCCATGGCGTACCTCTCACATTGGTCTTAAAACAAAGGGATCGTTCGTATTCAGTTGTGCAACTTTCATCCACACTCGAGAAACCAAAGTCCCCGCCGGCAAATGGTGTTCTCGAGTTTAAAGCGCTCACCGAGAATGAAAGGGACGCTTACTCTACCTTACAAGTATTAGCACATGATCGCTGGGCCATGGGCGACAGAGAAAATAGAGCCAAATCCTATAGCAAGGTAATAGACCAACTAATTGAAAAAGTTAAACCATCGAGGTTCGTTGGAATCTGTCAACTTATTTTTGATCAGCACTTGATGTCAATCCAAAATCTAGCTAAGCCGTATGACCTTCCCCCTTTAGTTGGGCCACTATGAAGTTAAGTCTTTTGTTCTCTCACGTTTGTTCTTGAGTCAATGTAACGGCCGATCAAATATGTGATAAGAATCCAGCAGAGAATTCCATATATGAGCCGCACCCTATTCCAATTTAATTGAGCCATCGCAGAACCTGCCCGTGATTGGTTTGCCAACTTGCCTAGCTCCATGGAAAGAATGCCAAACAAAGAGCTTAGAGGCGGCACGAAGATCGGCAGGATAATCAGTAAATACACCGCTTCCGGCAAGCCCCAGGCATGTGCATTGAGCAAGCGCCCACCGAGAAGCGGCATACCAATTCCGAATCCCAGGATCATTACGGCAACTGGCAACCGGTATCGCCATCGTTTCATGCTCTGACCTCCGCTGCGCATCGACTATCCCGTACAGCTTTTGTTGCTTCATCGAGTAGCTGCCGAATAAACTCGGCAGGCGTTTTGCCGTCCAAGCTACTGTGTGGCCGAACTTCATTGTATTCCTTTCGCCAAGCTTCGATGACCTCCTGGGCTTCCAGCAAGGTCAAGAACCAATGCTCGTTCAAGCATTCATCCCGAAACTTCCCATTAAAACTTTCACAAAAGGCATTCTGAATCGGTTTGCCCGGATCAATAAAATGCAGCTTCACGCCGTGACGGTACGCCCATTCATCCAATGCCTTTCCGGAAAATTCGGGGCCGTTATCGACAATAATTGTTTCCGGCAATGGACGGTCTGCGAAAATCCGGTCCAATACTCGACAAACCCTTAGACCTGGAATCGAATGATCGACTTCAATGGCTGGTGATTCCTTCGCCAGCGGATCGACGATCGTCAGACATTTAATCCGGCGGCCGTTGGCCAACCGGTCATGCACAAAGTCCATCGCATACACTTGCCCTGGTCGTTCCGGTTTCGGTAACGGCACGCGCACCATGGCCGTTCGTTTCTTTCGTTTTCGTATCCGCAACGATAAACCCTCTTCCCGATAAAGACGTTCCACCTTCTTGTGATTCACTTTCCATCCTTCCCGTCGCAACATGTCATAAATTCGAGGACACCCATAGCGCCGTTTGGTTTCAGCGATTTCCTTCATTCGCTTACGCAGATCGGCATCGTCTTTCCTTTTGGCCTTGTACTGTTGCGTGGACCTGGCCAAATTCACAACCCGGCAGGCGCGGCGCTCGCTCAGCCCAAAGCGTTCGACAGCGAACGCCGCTGCCGCCTTTCTCGCCTTGGGCTTTACCAGTTTTTTGAGCTGATCGCTTTCAGGGCCTGATTGTCCAGCGTCAAATCCGCGACTAAATGCTTTAGTCGCCGGTTTTCATCCTCTAACGCCTTGAGCTTACGCAGATCACTGACCTCAAGGCCGGCATACTTAGCTTTCCATTTGTATAAGGTGACGTCTGAGACCCCATGTTTGCGGCTCAGCTCCGCGATTGGAATCCCAGCCTGGGCCTCCTTGAGGACTTCGATGATTTGTTCTTCGGTGTAACGCTTTCGAGTCATTGGCTTGCTCCTTTGTAGTGCATTTTCGCACCTCGGGACTTAACTTGCCAATGGCCCAGTTTTCGGGGGGAAGGTCACTAAATGTCGATGAAGCTCCTCATGCAGACGAGATTAAAAGTATTCGCGATATAGTGGGCGAACACTACTTAATTTCGGATTCCATATTTTCAAAAGTTGGAAACGTCCAGCTAAAAACTCTATTTGGTGACAGGGAGTTTTGGCTCCATCTAAGGAGCGCTCATCCGGCGGTATTTTCTTCTCTTTATTCATCCATTCATAACCCTGTCGCCATGCCGCCCGTCCTCCAAGGAGAATTCGGATCAGAAGCCGCGATCGTAGATGTGATGAAGCGGCATTTTTCGGACGCTTATGCGGTATTGAAGACGTCTCCTCCAACGATCAAGAAGCCTCCTTTTCGCCTTCGCCTAAAATTCACGCTAATGGTGGCATTTGTTATGGGGTTGTTCTCACATCTAGGTCTTGGTCAAAGTCATCTATCGACGTATGCCCTCCCCAGCGTTGGTGGAATCTCCTTGCGAGTTCTGGCGGCTAAAGGAGAGCTACTGTTGGGAGGAATTGGATTCTTTGGTCAACTATTTCTTATCGCGCTACTTGTTGATCTTGGTTTTATTGCGACCTTGATTGTTATGACTCACTTCGATCAAGCGCATCATCCAATTTCTCCCGCCGCTGCGACTACATCGGAGAACCATGCGAACAGCGTGGGGACACGGATCATTGGTGCGGTATTGTTGGCGATGGCGGGTTGGAGCTCTTATTTCCTGAGAGATCATTGGTTCTCCGAGGAGTATCTTCTCCTTGGGCTATTCATCTTCTGGATTGCACAAGCCATTTTTCACGAGGGTGTGTTTCATAAAGCGTTTCAGCAATTGAAACCCGGTGAACGCTTAAATGGCTTATACCGCATTTTAAAGATGCAAGCCCCAGCGAAATTGCCTGGATCCTCCGGCAAATATGCTGAAGCAGCAGAGGGATCCATTCTTGTAGGGATTGGGGGGTTTGCATTTATGTTTTTCTGGTTACTTTTTGATCCCTCCTTTATCAATCCCTTCTCCATTGCGGGAGTTGCAATCATCGTCGCCTCCATTATTGACTTAATCCCATGGATCCGCGGCGCCGATGCCTGGCTGGACAGACAAGTAGAATTAAAGAAGCAACCCTCAGCTAAACCCCTCGCAGCACCGGTTCCGAGTGAAATAAGCCCGACACCTGCTCCCCAGTCGCTGGGTTTACCGGACTTTGTTCCAGAACCGAATAAAAATTGGGATATGCCTTGGGGCGCATTGGCACATGAAATGGATTCTGCTTTCTACGGAGAGCAAACAGGAGACTCAAGTATTTGGCATCGACTACCTCCTCTCGCCGAACGTCGGAAACCAGAATTCACCTCGCGAATCGCGTATTCCGTTGGGCCTAAGCCTCCGGAAGTGGATGTATTTAATCGGTCTAAGAAAGCGTTTGAGGAACAGACGGGAGAAGAACGGTTTTGGGATGCCGGAAT
>Ga0206903_10044_pt1 | contig 38810 bp, 37 predicted proteins | sample Alteio_BWOrgHeat_45_FD_152959 | JGI IMG/M metagenome (GOLD analysis project Ga0206903, IMG submission 152959) | Enriched cells from forest soil in Barre Woods Harvard Forest LTER site, Petersham, Massachusetts, United States -... | ecosystem: Environmental > Terrestrial > Soil > Temperate forest >... | reverse complement strand
GGCGCCTTATGTGACAACTGGTAACAACCTGAAATTACAGTCGCTAATTACGCTGAAACTCAGGCTGGTTTTATATTTAAAGTGATTACTGCCATTTCTTAACCTGACACGTATGGCATCAAGTGCGGAACAGGCTTCACGAAGTTTAACCGGAGTTCATTTGGAGGTAACAAAAAATTTATATAATCTGATCGAGAAATATTTCTGCTATCATACATCTTGCGCTGCCACCGCCATTCATCTCAATTGAATCAAGATCAGTAGACACAATACGATTGTATTTTTCAAGCGTACTTATTTCTTCATAGGTTAAGGATTTGAAAGCCTGTTCTGACATAACTACTATTTTTTCGCCCTTTTTGTTTTGCAGTTGCAGCATGTTGCCTGCAAAACGGTTCATCTGCTCAACAGATATGGTTATGATCTCTTTACCAGTTTTGGCAATCGTATTAATAACATTTTTGCGTTCGCTGTTGTTAGTAATTGAATCGAGGCAAATAACAACATATTTATCTGCTACACACATCATCACGTTGGTGTGATATATTTCATCGCCGTTGGCGTCTGTCGCTTTAAACGAACAGGATATATAACCGAATTGATTGCACCAATCTTCCAACACTCTTATATTGGTGCGTTCAGATACACCGGCATAAGCGATCTTATTATCGCGGTCAAGCACCATGCTGCCGGTGCCTTCCAAAAAAATATTTGAGTTTTCGTAACCGGTCAGATCAATCCTGTTTACAATATTGAATTTATTACCTATTGTATCCAGCACATGCTGTTTTCTTTCTGCCCGGCGATTTGCCGCATACATGGGATACAAAACAATGGCGCCATTTTCATGAAATGATATCCAGTTGTTTGGAAAGACAGAATCGGGTGTATGCGGCTCGGGCGTATCATTTACAACAGTAACATCAATATCATTGCTCCTTAGTTTCTCAACAAACACATCAAACTCTTCCAATGCTTTTGTTTGCGCCGCTTCTTCATTGCCTGCTACCTGGAATTTATTATTCACAGCAGTTTCTGCATTGTACGCAAAATGTACAGGACGTATCATTAAAACAGTACTTGTGTTTTGCATAAGAAATGTTTAAAAGTTTAAATGTTCACAAGTTCACATAGTTCAGTTTTTTAAAATCTTCCAACATTTAAACATGTGAACATTTGAACATGTGAACTATAAAAGTTTATCTCTCAACAACGGCATGCTCATGCAATGCGAGCCGCCACGCGCCCTTGACAACTCTGCAGAAGGTAATAATATCAAAGTATCGGTAACGCTTTGCGGATCCAGGCCTTCATTAAACTTTTTAAATAATTCAGCAGTCGTTATAACATCAAAACCTTCTTTGCGAAAGCTTGCGGCAGTATAATCATTCCTGTCGTAACCAATCACAACACCTTCTTTTAATGCCACAACATTGCAGGAGTCTGTCCACTGTTCACGGTCATCATAAGGAAATTCATTACCGCCGCTGTAAATGATCTTTACATCTTCCGGTTTACAATGATAATCTTCAATACTTACCTGTTTCAACAGGTCTTCTATACCTGTAATTTTTTTAGATACGCTGTAATCAGTGTCGGGTTGGTAAGGCATATTAGCAGGTTTATAAAACTGCAGCACTTCCGGTTCTTCAATAGCACTCAGGTCTGGCTGATGCATTAACCTGCGCAGGTAAGATTGCTTCACCATGTTCTCTGTTGCAATAATATTTTCAGAATACCTCCCATATAAAACCCACACATTGCGTTTTACCTGTGTGAAGATGGTATCAATGTGCATTTGCGCCCTGTTCTTAGCGATCTTCACTACTGATATTTTTTCAATACCCAGCTCATTTGAATAAATTGTATGAATGATCTCATTGATAGCGTTTGATGATGTTCGCTCACTGCAACCAACAATTAAATGGTGCGGATGTATCATCATGATATCGCCGCCTTCAATACTTATAAAACGCGCTTTGCGTTCCATTTCTTCATACAAAAAAAAGTCGCTGTCTTCAATTACTTCTATCACTTTGGAAGCATCTTCTTTAAACAAAAAATACATGGCAAGAAATTTTGTTATCAGCGACTCGCGCTTTCTTGCCGTTGTTGCCATGCGGCTGAGCAGGATATGATCTTTGATCATAATACCAATATCTCTTGTGAAAATAAAATTCGGGATCGGTGGAAATATGTATTGATCTTCTTTTAAACCACTCGCAGATTTTGGTAATATACCACTGATGAGGATCTTGGCGAGTAATGCATTGTCCTCAATTGCTTCAAGTTGTAATTGTGTTTGATGGCTTGATTCTTCATACGAACAAACAGCAGAAATAAGGCGCAGCTTTACACGGTCATCTTTTAATATCTGTTCAAGCAGGTGCTGCACTTCCAACACTTTATCAGAATTAAAATATTCCTTCTTACCGGGAATAAAACAATTTGCTTTTGCACTTTCTTCAGGCGATTCCTGGCATTGCTGTATGTATTTTATTTTTTCAGGATCAAGAAAATACAGCAGTAACATTACATAATGGTTGTATTCTTTCTGCATGCTTTTCAAATGAACAATATCATCATACAAATTATCAGAAAAAGTACCGGGAATTATTTTGCCGATACCGCCATCAGGACTATGAATAATTAATTTTCGAAGTGTTCCAATCTCAGATTCTACATAATATTTTTTAGCATCAAGCATACAAACAATTTTTGATTAATGAAGCAATAACTGTAAAAAATAAAGGCAGCTGTGCTGCATGTATTAGGTAAGATTAAGAAAAATGGCAAGTAGGTTATGCTTCTTCATAAGAAGGTTGCAAGATAAGTATTTTTGCTGCAACGTCTGCGGCAAAACCTTTTACTTCAAGTATGCGAAAGCGCACAAACATTTCTTCTTTGTACCAACCTTCACTTCTTGTTTTTTGAATAACATTCACATGCTGTTGCATATTGTATGCAAAGTCCTTCATATCATTCTTATTTTCCCAAACACTGAGAGTGGCTTGTTTTATCCAGGGCATCTCTCCTATTCCATAAGAAACAATCAAGCCTTTTGCCGATGGCATTTTTGATGCAACACTTTCAACATTACTCCAGAAATTTTTTAATCGCTTTATTCTTATTGTTGCACGCGTTAATACGGCAACCGCACCTTCATGAACAGCATACTTTGGCAGTTCGCCGAAGACTTTTTTATTGTCCCAAAAGCCATGGCCTTCCATTGGCTGCAATAAAAATTCTTTGATATTACAATGAAAAAAATTCCAGTATGCATAAAAGAATGCAGGCGCTTTTATTTGCTTTTCTTCTGTTGTAAATAATAGTGCCCATTGATTAAGATCAGGATGCATATCAAATGTTCCGTTCCTGCCGCTACCCATCAGCTTAAAGAATTTTATGTCTTTATTGAAGTATAAAAACATACGGAATAAAGCCATTGAAAAAAATCCAAACAGCCCGAGATATTTTGGATAACGTGTGATGATAAACGTGCAATACAAGCTTTATGTTTTTGAAACAAGAAAAATAAGGGCGCACAATACTGCAGCAATAATTATGGCAAGAATTATTTTATTTTTTTCCCACCGCTCCTGTCTTTGCTGCTGCTGCATAATTGATCTCAATTTATACTGCAGCCATTCCTGCCGGGTATAAAAAGGCATTAACAATCTGCTTAACTGTTTTGTTTGATTCGAATACAAATACTGAGCTGCAATGGTTACAAGTTCAAGAAATTGCTGCAGCAATGCATGATTGGTTTGCTGCAACAGCGTAAGATCATCGGGAAATAACTGCTTTATGGTATATAACAATGCATTTTTATTGAGACGAAAAGAATCGGTGTGTTTTACATATTCATTCAGTTTTTTAATACGTAAGATCAATGCATCAATTGTTTCAACCGGCCGTTTGTATTCTTCTTCTGCAGTGAGATAACGTTCATAGTTGTAGCGCTTTCTTGATTCATTATCTGAAAGCACTTTATAGGCTTCCGCAGCATCGCTGAATACAGCTGCGGCCAATGCATCATCGGGATTGCGGTCGGGATGATAAGCCATGGCAATTTTTCGGTATGCATTTTTTATCCCGGCTGTAGTGGCAGATGATTTCACATTGAGTATTCTATAATAATCTTTCGTGACGGCCATGAATGGCGAAAATAAGCGTTATCATTATTATTAATTTCAGTGTTGAATAAACAGGAAACCGCATTCATGCAACAAAAATTTATACCGGGTATTTATAATTATTGCGACCGCTGGTGCGAACGCTGCACCTTTACCGGTCATTGCAGGAACTATGAAAGCACAGGTAAACTTTCACCTGAACAGCTTGATATAAACAATAAAGCTTTTTGGGAAACTATCTCTTCCTATTTTCAAAAAACAATTGAGATGTTACATGAAGCAGCAGGAAAATATGGAATTGACCTCGTCATGAATAAAGAAGAAGAAAAGGCTTACCACGAACACCAGTCATTCATTGATACTTCAGCTAAAAAACATTTGCTTTCAAAGCTGTGTAAACAATATCAAAAACTGATCCTGCCATTTTTAAAACAAAATGATTCAGATTTAGTTGATACAACAAGAGCGTTAACACAGCATCCTGACCCTGGCATTATAGAGGAAGCAGATTTAATACATACAGTTGCCGGCATGAGTGATTGTTATGAAATAATACAGTGGTATGTTTATTTTATTGATGCCAAATTGCAAAGAGCCCTGCATGGCAAATCAGAAGGCGAAGAATGGGAAGAAGAAAACGGTTATCAGAAAGACAGCGATGGCAGCGCCAGGATTGCCTTAATGGCTGTTGAGAAAAGCATGGCTGCCTGGGTAAGATTGTATGAATTGTTGCCTGCATCAACCGATATTATTTTAAATGCACTTGTATTGCTTCAGCAATTGCAGCAGGCTGTAAACATTGAATTTCCAAAAGCGATGTTATTTAAAAGGCCCGGATTTGATGGTTGATGGTGAAAGTAAATCACATATTCAACAAATTCACAGCAAATATTTTTCATCAAACGTGATTCTATGCTCCTGCAGCAGGCCTTTTAATTCTTCTGTAAATGTTTTCTTTCTATGATGATCTTCCTGGTTTTTTACATAGCTTATAAGATTTTCTTTTGCATTCATCGAATAAGTAAAAGCTGCGTATCCCTCCTGCCATCCATTAAAGTCAGGAAACAGATATTGGTTTTTTATAAATTCTGCACTCGATAGTTTTATGTCTTTAACTAAATCTGCCAAAGCAACAGATGCGTGCAGATGTGTTACAATATGCAGGTGATCTTCTATACCGCCAATCTGATATAAAACGCAATGCTTATTTTTTAAAATACCCCAAATGTATTTATACAATTCTGTACGATTTTCTTCCTTTAGTGATGGTGATCTGTATTTTGTACAGTAAACAATTTGATACAGAATTTGTGTAAAAGTGCTCATGGTTGTTTTATTGATTAGGTTTGGAATTCAACTTAACAATATTAAACCCTTTCAGGGTTTAGATACCTTTTCATTTTCTTCTAACCGGATTACATCCGGTGTTATTATTATTTAAGCCTTTCAGGCTTACCGGAAACTTTACCTTCCTAATCGCAAAATTCTGAAGGAATTAAAAAATAATAATCCGCAGTTATTATTTAAGCCTTTCAGGCTTACCGGAAACTTTACCTTCCTAATCGCAAAAATTCTGAAGGGGTTAAAAAATAATAATCCGCAGTTATTATTTAAGCCTTTCAGCTTACCGGAAACCTTACCTTCCTAATCGCAAAATCCTGAAGGGGTTAAAAAATAATAATCCGCAGTTATTATTTAAGCCTTTCAGGCTTATCGGAAACTTTACCTTCCTAATTGAAAAATCTTGAAGGGGTTAAAAAATAATAATCCGCAGTTATTATTTAAGCCTTCAGGCTTACTGGAAACTTTACCTTCCTAATCGCAAAATCCTGAAGGGGTTAAAAAATAATAATCCGAAGTTATTATTTAAGCCTTTTAGGCTTACCGGAAACTTTACCTTCCTAATCGCAAAATCCTGGAGGAATTAAAAAATAATAATCCGCAGTTATTATTTAAGCCTTTCAGCTTATCGGAAACTTTACCTTCCTAATCGCAAAATTCTGAAGGAATTAAAAAATAATAATCCGTAGTTATTATTTCAGCCTTTCAGGCTTGCCGGAAACTTACCTTCCTAATCGCAAAATCCTGAAGGAATTAAAAAATAATAATCCGCAGTTATTATTTAAGCCTTTCAGCTTATCGGAAACTTTACCTTCCTAATCGCAAAATTCTGAAGGAATTAAAAAATAATAATCCGTAGTTATTATTTCAGCCTTTCAGGCTTGCCGGAAACTTACCTTCCTAATCGCAAAATCCTGAAGGAATTAAAAAATAATAATCCGCAGTTATTATTTAAGCCTTTCAGCTTATCGGAAACTTTACCTTCCTAATTGCAAAAATCCTGAAGGGGTTAAAAAATAATAATCCGCAGTTATTATTTAAGCCTTTCAGGCTTACCGGAAACTTTACCTTCCTAATCGCAAAATCCTGAAGGGGTTAAAAAATAATAATCCGAAGTTATTATTTAAGCCTTTCAGGCTTACCGGAAACTTTACCTTCCTAATCGCAAAATCCTGCAGGAATTAAAAAATAATAATCCGAAGTTATTATTTAAGCCTTTCAGGCTTACCGGAAACTTTACCTTCCTAATCGCAAAAATCCTGAAGGGATTAAAAAATAATAATCCGCAGTTATTATTTAAGCCTTTCAGCTTACCGGAAACTTTACCTCCCTAATCGCAAAATTCTGAAGGGATTAAAAAATAATAGCCCCTGCATTACATGCAGGGTAAATAAAATCAAAAGCAAACCAACCAGGAAGTGGTGTTGAATAATTATCTCTATCGCTTGCTTGCTATAAGCAAATTCAGATCAGTAAACTTCAGATCAAAACGCTGGCTGATGTATAGATCGGTCAGATGGCCGTGATACATATACACACCATTGCGCAAATTAAAATTATGCCACATCATTTCTTCAATGCCACCGGCATCACCTGCATCCAACAGCAAAGGCATAAGCACATTGCTTATCGCATGACTTGCTGTGCGTGCATAACCACTTGGAATATTCGGAACACAATAATGTATCACACCATGTTTTACAAATGTTGGATGTTCATGTGTTGTTATTTCACTTGTTTCAAAACAACCGCCGCGGTCAATACTTACGTCAATAATAACACTTCCTGAACGCATTGCTTCAACCATTTCTTCTGTAACAACAATCGGGCTTCTCCCACCTTCATTGGTTAATGCGCCAACTGCAACCTCACATGTCTTTAATTGTTTTGCGAGGATACGTGGTTCCATAACACTTGTCCACACACGCATGCCAAGGTTATTTTGCAAACGCTTTAAGCGATATACATTGTTATCAAAAACTTTTACCGAAGCACCCATTGCCAAAGCGGTACGCGTTGCAAATTCTCCAACAACGCCGGCGCCGATAATAATAACTTTTGTTGGCGGAATACCACTGATGCCGCCCAGCAAAACACCTTTACCATTTTCCCTGCTGCCTAAAAATTGTCCTGCAATAAGCATCGCTGCACTGCCCGCAATTTCACTCATGCAACGCACGATCGGGTAAGTACCACTATCATCTTTTAAATTTTCAAAACCAAGTGCTGTTATCTTTTTTTCCATCATCTTTTCAAGCAATTCTTTTTTCAACATTGAAAGATGAATGGGAGAAATAATGGTTTGATTCATTTGCAGAAACTGCATATCATCTTCCATTACCGGCGCACTTTTAATAAGCATCGGCGCTTTGTATACTTCTTTTTTCTTCAAAGCAATTTGTGCACCTGCTTCACTAAAATCATTATCGGAATATTTACTGCCTTCACCGGCTTTTGTTTCTACTATTACCTGGTGGCCATTGCTCACCAAAACATTTATTGCTTCGGGAATTAAAGCCACGCGGTTTTCCTGCAATACTGTTTCCTTGGGAATGCCAATGGTGAGCTTGGCGCTTTGTGGTTTTATATCTAATTTTTCTTCCTGTGTTTCAAAACTGAAACCACCGCTGATTACCGGCCTGGTAGTTGCCATACCTTTTTTGATTGGATTATAAAAATAAGATTAGTTAGATTAATGAAGGCAGAATGGTTAGCCTTCGTTCAGAATTATTTATTGTTTCCAATAAAATATGCAAAGTGTTTCCAGGTAAAAGCTGCGGAAATTTTTCAGGCCATTCAATAAAACAATAAGCATCACCTTCAATACAATCTTCACAACCGGCCTGAATAGCTTCTTCTTCATCTTTCATACGGTACCAATCCATATGAAAAATTGTTCCTGCAACAACACTTGTATATTCATTAATGATTGCAAATGTTGGGCTGCTTACTGTATCGCGTACTTTTAATACATCACATAAAGAATGAATGAATGTTGTTTTGCCGCTGCCCATTGTTGCCTGGAAAGCCCAAACTTTTTTTGAGTTGTATTCACGCCACAATTGCTCAGCAACTTCTTTTATTTCAGAAAGATGATAGTTTGTTTGTTTCAAAAGTTTCAATTGTTTCAGCGTTTCAAGGTATACAGCTTTTTACTATTAACTATGATCTATGAACCACGAACTATTTAAGTTTCTCATTATTTTGATGACGTTCTGCATCACGCACATTTTTCTTTTCAAAATTCTTTTGTAATGCTTCAGTAAGATTAATACCTGTTTGATTGGCAAGGCAAATTAAAACCCACAACACATCAGCCATTTCATCTTCCAAAAGCTTATTTGTACTTTCTCCCTTTAGTGCAGGGGCATCTGATTCTTTAAATGATTGTTCTCCATAAATGCGTACCATTAACCTTGACAACTCTCCCACTTCTTCCATTAAAATACCAAGATTGGTAAGTTCATTAAAATATCGTACACCCGTTGTTTTTATCCATGTATCAACATTTTGTTGTGCCTCCTGTATGGTCATGTGTTATAAGTTAAACTCAAAAATAAAATTTTAAATCCTGCAGTTCAAAAAGGGGTAAACAAAAAGCCGGCATTAATCCTGATCAGTACTGCGATTGCTTCGGCCGTTCGACCTGTATTTTTTTAGTTTATTTATTTTGATCCGGATAAAATATAAAGGAATCAATCCTGTCACCCCGAAAGAACAATCAATCAAAATATGAAAGAAAGGAATACCTCTTACAGTGCCTGCAAAAAATGCGAGCGGCAAAACTGCAACACAACTGATCATCGCCCATTGTACGATCCACCTGTTGCGCAGAGGATGTTGGTAAACACCAATGAATAAAACAGCTATAACAAGATGAGCGAAAGCCAGCCAGTCAAAGCCATAAAAAAGAAAAGGAAACTGTTTTTGCGTCTGGCTGATACCTTCCGAAACTTTAATTAACCATGCACGCACAGCAGAATCTTCACTTAAAATGTTTGCTTCCTGTATCCATTTTATTTCACTGTAAAGAGGGAAAACTGTAATGCCGCTTATTACCAGCGCTATTATAAACAGGAGAGTAAGTATCCGGATCTGTTTAAATAGTTTAGACATAAGCACCCGTGTACGCGAAGATGCAAAGAAGAACGCAACAATCAATAATCAACATTCAATAACCGATGTTCAATTGTTTACCATGCAAAATAAATATTGAATATTTGGATATAGATAAAATATAAAAACTTATCAGGTCTTTTAAATAAAAATCCCCCGATGTATCGGGGGATTTTTATTACTACTTAATGCAGAACTTATTTTACTTCAACATCAGCGCCTGCTTCTTTCAATTTAGCAGCTACATCTTCAGCTTCAGCTTTACCAACGCCTTCTTTTACAGGTTTCGGAGCGCCGTCAACTAAATCTTTAGCTTCTTTCAAGCCAAGACCAGTTAAGTCTTTCACGATTTTTACAACCTTTAATTTTTCAGCGCCACCGCTTTTCAAAATAACATCGAAGGCTGTTTTTTCTTCAACAGCAGGAGCAGCAGGACCGCCTGCAGCAGGACCAGCTACAGCAACTGCAGCAGCTGCAGGTTCAATACCGTACTCTTCTTTAAGAATTTTTGCTAATTCATTTACCTCTTTTACGGTGAGGTTAACCAGTTGTTCTGCAAATGATTTTAAATCTGCCATGGTTTCAAATTTTTGCCGCCTTCATTGCCTGTGCTCCGGCGGTTGTGATTAAAAAAATTTGGGTTTGTTTATCCCTTCAGGCTAGGATAATTATTTGAATTGACAGTTGACAATAAATAATTGATAATTGTCAATTGTTCATTAATTAAGCTTGTGCTCTTTCTTCCAATGCTTTTAAGATACCTGCTAATTTGCTTCCTGCGTTTAAGCCGCTGATAACATTTTTAGCCGGTGATTGCAATAAACCAATGATCTCACCAATAAGATCGTTTTTGCTCTTAAGTGTTTTTAATACTTCAAGCTGGTCGTTACCAACAAAAACATCACTGTCGATATACGCTGCTTTTAAAACAGGTTTTTCTGTTTTGCTTTCACTGCGAAATGTGCTGATGATCAATGCTGGTTCTTTTGCATTCTCACTGAACATGATAGCGGTAACACCATTAAGGCTATCATATACACCGCTATATCTTTCAGCATCAATACTTTCAAGCGCTTTGCGTATAAGTGTATTCTTTGCCACTTTCATTTCAACATTCTTATTAAAACAAATGCGACGCAATTTGCCCACCTGGGTAACACTCAGCGATTCTGTGTTAGTAACATAGAAGTTATTATATTGATTGAATTTCTCTTTCAGAGCTTCAATTACTTCTTTTTTTTGATCCTTATTCATACGAATATTTTTTATGGCTTTTCCTATTCTTTCCCTTTGGGAAGGTTAGGATGGGCCGCTTTAATGAACAGATTTTGTATCAACAGTAATGCCCGGGCTCATTGAGCTTGCAAGGCTAACACCTTTCAGGTAAATACCTTTTGCTGTTGATGGTTTTAATTTGATGATAGTATTGATCAGTTCCTGGCCGTTTGCAGCAATTTTTTCAGGCGTGAATGATACACGGCCAATTGATGCATGAACGATCCCGGCTTTATCAACCTTGAAAGCGATCTTACCGCCTTTAACTTCTGTAATTGCTGCAGCCACATCGTTGGTAACGGTACCTGTTTTAGGATTCGGCATTAAGTTGCGCGGACCTAAAATTTTACCCAATTTACCGATCTTGGGCATTACAGACGGTGTTGCGATGATAACATCAACATCTGTCCATCCGCCTTCAATTTTCTGAACGAATTCATCCAGGCCAACAAAGTCAGCACCTGCAGCTTTTGCAGCTTCTTCTTTATCAGGAGGACATAATACCAATACTTTTTTTGTTTTGCCAGTTCCATGCGGAAGGCTTACTGTACCGCGAACCTGCTGGTCTGCTTTTTTAGGATCAACACCCAGGCGAATATGCAGGTCGACAGAAGCATCAAATTTTGCTGTATTAATTTCTTTAACCAGCGTTGATGCATCTTTTAAATTATATTGTTTGCTTTTATCAATTTTAGCTTCTGCTACTTTTCTCTTTTTTGAAAGCTTTGCCATTTTAATTCTTTTTAAGTTTTTTCAAATACCCCTTTAGGGGATAGGGGCTAATTGTTCCAGGGTGCTGTGCCTTCAACATTTAAACCCAGGCTGCGGGCAGTGCCGGCAACCATTTTCATTGCACTTTCCACGGTAAAGCAATTCAAATCAGGCATTTTATCTTTAGCGATAGCTTCAACCTGTGCCCATGTTACTTTACCAACCTTGTTGCGGTTGCTTTCTTTGGAACCTTTCTGAACTTTGGCAGCTTCCAATAACTGAATAGAAGCGGGAGGAGTTTTGATAACAAAGTCAAAAGACTTGTCTGTGTAAACTGTGATCAAAACAGGAAGTACTTTTCCCATTTTATCCTGTGTACGGGCATTGAACTGTTTGCAGAATTCCATGATGTTCACGCCCTTAGAGCCAAGTGCAGGACCAACCGGAGGCGCAGGGTTTGCCTGACCACCTTTTACCTGCAGCTTTACATAGCCGGAGATTTCTTTAGCCATTTTTATAAATTTTATTGGTTCAAACGTCTCCCGGCATTTTACCGGGTTCGACTCCCAAGATTATTCCCTGTAAATCCGGGAAATATTATTCTAAAAGAACTTTTGGGGCGGCAAAGATAGAGGAATGCAATGAAATAAGCTGCAAGGTTAGGGCGAAAGTTTGTGAAAGATTAGAAAAAGCCGGGACCATGGGTATGGAGGAGAGTACGGGGAGGTATGGAGCGGCAATCCCTGACCCGTCTTCTTATCACAAAGCACCAGCCACCACTATCGCGTTCCTGATGCCGTATTTGCAGATTGTTGTATTTTCATCATAAAATATTAATTTCTACATTCGCATGATGAATATAGGTTCGGTTAACCTGCTGCTTGCCGATGATGATGATGATGATTGTATGTTTTTTAAAGAAGCGTTGGAAGAATTGCCGCTCAATTCATCCCTTAAAACTGTAAAGAACGGAGAACAATTAATGGACCTGCTCACAACAAAGCTGGTGACACTTCCCGATATACTTTTTCTTGATATCAATATGCCACGTAAAACAGGTGTAGAGTGTTTGTCGGAAATAAAACGCAATGAAAAATTAAAACAACTTCCTGTAATAATTTATTCTACTTCGCTTAACCATGAAGTAGTAGATTTACTTTATGAAAAAGGAGCACATTGGTACATTCGTAAGCCCGGGGATTTTAAAAAACTCAAAAAAATTATTCTTGAGGCTCTGACAAATACTGTTGAAAATAATCTGCAAAGACCCTCCAAAGAAAAATTCGTAATTCAAGTATAAACAGATATTGAAATGGGAATTCAAAAAGACGATGATTTTCCGCAATTCCTTACAGGTGGCGGGGAAATGGGAAAACTTACGCGCGAAAAAGACTGGAGCAAAACGTCATTGGGTTCTATGCAGTTCTGGCCACAGAGTTTGCGCACAACCCTGAGTATAATTCTCAACTCAAAATTTCCTATGTTTTTATGGTGGGGGCCGGAGTTGATTTGTTTTTATAATGATGCTTACCGGCCAAGCCTGGGACAAAATGGAAAACATCCTTCTATACTTGGGATGAAAGCAGAAGAAGCATGGACTGAAATATGGCACATCATCAAGCCATTGATAGACCAGGTGCTTTCAGGCGGAGAAGCTACATGGAGTGAAGACCAGCTGATCCCTATTTTCCGCAATGGCAAAATTGAAGACGTGTATTGGACTTTTAGTTATAGCCCGGTTAATGATGAATCCGATAAACCGGCGGGCGTTTTGGTTACATGCACCGAAACAACATCTAAAATAATAACGCTGCATGAGCTTGAAGAAAGCAAAAATGAACTGGAATTTGCCATTGATGCTACCGAATTGGGAACATGGGACTACAATCCAATTACAAACAAATTTTCTGCTAATGAACGCTTAAAAAAATGGTTTGGATTGCCGTCAAATGAACAGATCGAACTTAACCATGCCATTAATGCTATTTTTGAAAGTGACAGGCAAAGAGTAACAACAGCTATACAAAAAGCTTTGGACTTTTCTTCAGGAGGTAAGTATGATATTGAATATACCATCATTCATCCCGGTACAAAAAAAGAGACCAATGTGCGGGCAAAGGGCAGGGCCTGGTTTAATGAGAAAAAAACTGCATATCGTTTCAATGGAACTTTAGAAGATGTTACTGAACAAAGAATAGCCAACAGGAAGGCAGCACAGGTTGAACAGAATATCCGGAATATGATATTAGATGCGCCCATTGGTATTTGCGTATTAGATGCGTTTACATTGATAAGTGAGATAGTAAATGATAGTTTTATCGAGGTAGCGGGCAAGTCTTATGAAGCAATTGCGGGAAAATTTTATTGGGACACATTTTCGGAGGCACGCCCTTATTATGAAGCTGCGCTTGAGAAAGTGGTGAAAGATGGAATACCTTTTTATGCAAATGAAGTTGAACTAACGCTGGTACGCCATGGCAATAAGGAAAATGTTTTTGTAACTTTTGTTTATGCGCCTATCAGAAACACGAACGGAGAAGTAAATAAAATAGCTGTTTGGGTAGTGGATAATACACAACAGGTAATTGCACGACAGGAGATTCAAAAAGGCGTTGATAAACTTAATGTAGTTATTGAAGCAAGCGACCTTGGTACTTTTGAATTGGACTTAATAACAGATTCTATAGATTGTTCCGAAAGATTTAACCAGATCTTTGGTTATGCAACCGAAGAAAAAATCAGCCATGCGCAATTTCTCGCCCAACTACATCCTGGTGATATTTTTACAAGAAATGAAGCTTTTAAAAAAGCTTTGGAAGATGGAGCCCTTCATTACCAATCCCGGATATTCGCCCGGAATAAACTAATTAAATGGATAGAGGTGAAAGGCCAGGTTTTTTTTGATGAGCAGCATAACCCGAAAATACTGTTAGGAACATGCCGTGATATTACGGAAGAAAAAACACACATCCAGGAACACCAGTTTTTTTCTGATGAACTGGAAAAACAAGTGCAACAGCGAACGAAGGAACTCATTGAATCAAACAGGTTACTTAAAGATAGTGAGGAGCGGTATCACCTGATGGTTGAAGAAGTACAGGATTATGCAATACTTTATTTAAACCGGGAGGGTATTGTTGAAAACTGGAATGCCGGGGCAGAAAAAATAAAGGGCTATAAAGCAGCGGAAATTATCGGTAAAAGTTTTTTTAATTTTTATACAGAAGAAGACCGAAAAAATAATTTGCCTCAAAAATTATTGAAGCAGGCAATACAAACCGGCAGGGCAAGGCAGGAAGGATGGCGTGTGCGTAAAGACGGAAGTCTTTTCTGGGCAAGCGTGCTTATCACAGCTGTGCACAATGAAAAAAATGATGTGATAGGGTTTTCAAAAGTTACGCATGATCTTACAGAAAAAAAAGATGCCGAAGACAGGTTGAAAAAAAGTGCAGCAGAGCTTGAGCAAAAAAATATTGTTCTTGAAAAGATAAACAAGGAACTTCAATCATTCGCTTACATATCAAGTCACGATTTGCAGGAGCCGCTTCGTAAAATTCAAACCTTTGCCGGCCGCCTTCTCGACACAGAATATAGTAATCTTACAGAAAACGGGAAAGACCAGTTTAAAAGAATGCAGCATGCCGCAGAGCGCATGCAAACTCTCATTGATGATTTATTGACATACTCACGCACTAATTCAGCAGAAAGGAAATATGAAAAAACTGATCTTAATAAAATTGTTGAACAGGTAAAAGCAGAACTAAAAGAGGAACTGCAGCAAAAATATGCAACTATAGAAGCAATTAATTTATGTGAGATCAATATTATCCCTTTTCAATTTCGCCAGCTTTTACATAACCTTATAAGCAATGCATTAAAATTCTCAAAACCGGAACAACCACCGCAGATAAAAATAGAAAGTAAAATTGTCAGGGGAACAGAATTTAAAAACAATCAACTTTCAGATAAAATGTGGTATTGTCAGATAAGTATTTCAGATAATGGAATTGGATTTGAACAACATTACAGCGAAAAAATATTTGAACTATTCCAGCGCCTGCATGGCAGGATGGAATACCACGGAACCGGTATAGGGCTTGCCATCGTAAAAAAAATTGTAGAGAATCATAACGGAATTATTACTGCAACCAGTGAATTGAACAAAGGCGCAACCTTTGACATTTATATTCCTGCGCCGAGCCAGCCTGACTTTTGATATTAAAAAACATAGTATCATGTATCAGGTACCGGTTGCTGCAACCCAGGTGCATAGCCAACCATATAATGGTATCATCAGCAGGGGCAATACTGTCTTATACCTCCTACGCTTTACAAAAGCGGAGAAAGACTACGGAATAAGCTTTACAGGTCTCAGCGTTCAGCATTCAATTTCAGATTTCAGCAGTTAGCATGTTTTTATTTTAAAACCTGTAGCCTATTTCTACCATGCAATTCAGAGGTGGCCCCGGCCATTTATTTACGTTGTTATAGGCGCCGATCCAATATGTTTTATTAAATATGTTGTTTACATTTAAGGCTGCATTATAATGTTTGTACTGATACCGAATGCCGCCATTCAGCAAAAAATAGCCAGGCAGGCGTATTCCTGTTTCCAGCGTATTCCTGGTACCTGCCTGTATATGACCTATAGCTATTCCAAAACCTTTTAAAGCTCTGTTTTGAAAAGTATATTTAATCCAGCTGCTGCTTGAATTTTCAGGCGCATTCTCTACCAGACTGCCTTCCTGTGCAGCAATTTTGCTTTTAATAACCTTTGCTACGCAGTAAGAATAAGAAACAGAAGCAGACAGGTCAGGAAGGATGTTTCCATCCAGTTCGGTTTCTACTCCCCGCGACCTGTCTTCGCCCTGTTGTATATACAGGTTAGGGTTCGAAATATCGTTGGCGTTAACAGCTACATTATGCAATGTTAACTGGTATACAGCAACAGAGGCTCCCAACTGGTTATTAAATAAATCGGCTTTGGCTCCTGCTTCAAATAATTCACTGGTTATGGGCTTAAAGGGCGCATCAAAAACCTGTGTACTGGTGGAAGCTTCAAAAGGATCAAAACCTTTATTATAAGTACCATACACACTGATGCATGGCCGCAGTTTAAATACTAACCCAATTCTCGGAAGCAAAACTTTCTCCCCGTCATCATCAGTAGTGTCTGTATTGTCATCGTTGTCTCCTGCCGTATACAATTCCTGTCGCAGCCCAAATAATAATCTCCATTTTTTCCATTCAACCTGTTCCTGTATATACAATCCCTGCGTGTGATAAACAGTGGCGTCCACATCAGTAGCACCGGATCCGTAATCAGATAATTTATAACTGCCGGCAGGTGCGGAAGTATAGATTGGATTTTTTAAGCTGAATGTGCCCGCAATACCACTGCTTTGCCCAAAAGCATTGGCATCTTCAAAATAATTTTGATCAAGATCCACCTTGCTGCTTATATAATCATACCCTGCCAAAAGCTGGTGGTTGATTGCACCGGTAGAAAAGCGGTATGTAAAATAATTAGTGAATGTGTTGGTAACCGTATGATAAACCCATTGAGAAAAATAAAGGTTTACAGAATCGGGCATGATGTAGCTATGTACACCATGTTCTGCGGTATTTTGTTGCGTAATATAATTTAAGTAGCCGCTGTTAAAGCCGATATGTTTATTTATTTTGTATGAAAATAAAAGATTGGTTGCATAGTCATTTTCATGCAGGTAGTCGCCGGGTTGCGAAGCAATAAGATTTATGGGTGTTGATGTAAGAATTGGATCATTTAATAAACCGGGTTGACCACGATCTAGAATCGTGTTGATATGTGAGAATGAAAAATCAATATTTACCTGAATTTTTTCATTTGGAATATACGAAAGCGATGGTGCGATCTCATACGACTTAGCAAAGTATTGATCACGAAAAGAATTGGTTTTATCATACCCGGCACTCAACCTGTACAATAAAGTTTTATTTGTATTTAGCGGCCCGGTAATATCGCCCTGCGCCCTGTAATGATCCCATGTACCGGCAGATATATCTATCTCACTTTCTTTTTGCGGCAATGGTTTTTTCGTTACCAGGTTAATGGTACCACCGGGATCACAGTTGCCATATAAGGCTGCAGCAGGGCCCTTTATTACTTCAATCCTTTCCACATTCACCAGCATGGCACTGGTATAAGTGGTATTATACCCGCGAAGCCCGTTGATCATCCTTGCATTTTCCGCTTTAAAACCTCTTATTGTGTAATCATCATATCCTGAATAATTGTTTACGCCGGCAACTTCATCGGCTGCATCTTTCAGGGTAAAATTCATCCTGTCTTTGATCAGTTCTTTGGTAACTGCAGAAATTGATTGCGGTATATCGATCAATTCCGTTTGGATTTTGGTGCCCGCAAAAGAATAATCGCTTTTATAAGATTTGTTTATCCGCCCTTTTACTTCTATATCCTGTAATTGCCTGGCATACATTGTAAGGTATATTTTGCCTACATCAATAACTGAATCTCCGGAAGGCGTTATTACAAGCTTCCCGGTTTTAAACCCAACAGAAGTAATAACAAGCGTATCGGGAACATTCTGAACCCCTGCAAACCGAAAGTCGCCTTTATCGTCTGTGGATTTTACTTTCTTCTGGTTCTTCAGTTCAACCGATACGAATGCCGGTGTACCTTCTGGAGTAAATACCCTTCCTTTAATAACGATAATATCAGATTGAGCCGCCAACGGAGTTGTTACAATGCTGACCAATAAAATTGATAATAAGTATAGAAGTATTTTCAAATAGATATTATTTAAACCGGTGCAATTTAAGATTCAAGGTTCAAGGTTCAAGATTCAAGATTCAAGGTTCAAGGTTCAAGGTTCAAGGTTCAAGGTTTTACCACTCACCACTCAGCTCTCTAATTCATCGGATTTATTATATAGTTGGTCGAAATGGATATTGCAGAGACTTTTTTAAAAAGTAGTTTTAATTATAAATAAGGTTTATGGAATTTGATAACGACAGGCCGGTAAAACATGCTTACACGATCGAGATATTTTATTGGATCCTGCTGGCTTTAATGAACCCATTGGTAAATTGTCTTACTTTTTTTTTACACGACCCAAACATGTGGTGGTTTTTATTTGTAGTTAACCTTTTTTTGTTGCCGGCTTATGCTTTATACTCCATAATAATTGTTCCCGGGTTTTTGTTTGAAAAAAAATATATACAATTTTTCAGCTTAACTATTTTGTTCCTGGCAACTATACAATTATTGTTGTTTGGTATTTATTCACTTATTTGGGATTTCGCCAATCAAACTCAACAATCTTATTTTACTTACAGTTCCAGCACTTTTATAAGAGAGTTTTTATGGAGTAGTATTTACACTTTAATTGCCATTGGCATTTATTTTATTAAAAAAGCTTTGGATGAAAAAGAACTCCTTAAAAAACTTGAAAAAGATAACAGCGACTTCAGGATAAAATATCTCCGGTCACAATTAAATCCGCATTTCCTCTTCAACACATTGAATAGTATTTATGCACTCACTTTGGAAAAATCAGATAAAGCGCCTGAGGTAGTGGTGAAACTGGCAGACCTGATGCGCTACCTTATTTATGATTGCAATGAAGAAAAAGTACTGCTATCAAAAGAGATAGAATTCATCCGCAATTATATTGGCATTGAACAAATAAGGCATAATGCTGACGTGCGTTTTTCTGTTACCGGGTTAACCGAAAGCATAATGGTAGAACCATTTCTTTTTATTGCCTTTGTTGAAAACGGTTTCAAACATGCATTCGACAATGCTTATGCCAATGCTTTTATTTATATAACCATTGATGTAAAACCTGACCAGATCGAATTATCAGTTGTAAACAACACGAGCGCCGATCTTGAAACGCAGGCAAAAAAAATAGAGGGAACAGGATTAAAAAACAGTAAAGGCATTCTTGAATTATTATATCCTTCTACGCATGCATTGAATATTATACAAACAGAAAAAGATCAAAGCAGAACAAGCGAATTGAGGTTAAGAAATGCGAAGAGAAGACTGGAAAGCCTGTATCCTGATACGCATACGCTCGATATAATTTTGAACAATAACACTTTTACAGTATCATTAATTTTAAAAAACGCCCTGCTTGATAAAGTGCATCATAGTTGAAGATGAAAGGCTGGCTCAAAAAGTATTACAGGCTCATATAGAAAAAATTACAGAGCTTGAATTGACCTCTGTTTGTAATAATGCACCCGAAGCGCAAAATGTTTTACAGAATCATATCATCGACCTGATCTTTCTTGATATAGAACTGCCCGGGATGAACGGCTTGCATTTTCTGAAAACACTGCCGGATCCGCCACTGGTGATCCTTACAACGGCTTACGTTGATTATGCGATTGAAAGTTATGAACTGAATGTAGTTGATTACCTCTTGAAACCTATTTCGTTTGAAAGATTTTCCAAAGCCATCAATAAGATCATAGAAGGAAGACAGCTTACGAAAAGCGCTGAAAAAGATCACATCTATATAAAGAGTAATGGCAAATTTTTTAAAGTAGATTATGCTGATATTATTTATATCGAAGGCATGAAGGATTATTTAAAAATATGCACAACAGATGCTAAACTTGTTACACTGCAAACCATGAATGAAATGGAGAAATTATTGCCGGCAGATCAGTTTATACGTGTACATAAATCATATATTGTTTCGCTGGCACGTATAAAAAGCATTTATGGAAACAATATTGAAACAACAAAGCTTATCATTCCGATTGGGGTTAATTATAAAGAAAAAGTAATGCAGTTAACAGGGAAAAAGTTTTCTTAAAAGGCCTTGGAATTAATTGCCGCGAATGCACGAATAAAGCATTCGTGGCTAAATTAAAACACCTTAGTTCTTATCAACTCTCATTATAAAATATTTTCAATAATGTTTCCAAAACGCCAAACATCTTCATAGGTATTATACAAAGGCACAGGAGCAATACGGATTACGTTCGGTTCACGCCAATCTGCGATTATACCTTCTTCAGTTAAAGCATCAAATATTTCTTTTCCGTTTTTATGCATGAACATTGAAACCTGGCAGCCTCTCTCCTCTTCATTTGAAGGCGTAAGTATTTCAATAGTACTTTCTTTATTTTTTTGGTTTATATCATTTAAAATAAAATGCAGGTAAGCCGTTAATGCTTTTCTTTTCGCGTGAATATTTTCAATGCCGGCTTCTTCAAAAATATCTAATGAAGCTTTATGCGCAGCTAATAATAATGCGGGCGGCGTGCTCAGCTGCCATCCTTCAGCAGAGGGAATAGCATCAAATTCCTTTTCCATTTTAAAACGTGTTTGCTTATTGTTTCCCCACCATCCTGCAAATCTTGGAAAATTTTTATCTGTTGCAAACCGTTCATGAATGTATGCGCCCGAAACCGCGCCGGGCCCTGAGTTCAGATATTTATATGTACACCAGCACGCAAAATCCACATTCCATTCATGCAATTTTAATTCAACATTCCCCGCAGCATGTGCAAGATCAAAACCTGCACAGACGCCGGCTTTATGTGCCGCCTGGGTAATAGTTTTTAGATCAAAATACTGACCTGTGTAATAATTGATCCCACTGAATAAAACAAGCGCGGTTTCATTTGCATGCTCTTCAATTGCAGCCAGAATATCTTCCGTACGCAAAGTATGTTCCCCGTTGCGCGGATGCACTTCTATAACAGCTTTATCCGGATCAAAACCATGAAAACGAACTTGTGATTCAAAAGCATATTGATCGGAAGGGAAGGCTTTGGCTTCGCAGATTATTTTATAGCGTTGTTGTGTTGGCCTGTAAAAACTTACCATCATTAAATGCAGGTTTACAGTAAGCGAATTCATTATAACAACTTCTCCGGGCAAACAGCCCACAACGTTTGACAAAGGCTTTGTAAGCCGGTCATGAAAATGCATCCATGGCCTGTTACCTTTAAAATGCCCTTCAACCGCAAGCGCTGACCAATCATCTAAAACCTTTTGAATTTCAGTTAAAGTATTTTTCGGCTGAAGGCCGAGAGAGTTGCCTGTGAAATAGATGCAATCCTTACCGTTGTGCTGAGGAAATAAAAAACGGTTCCTGAAATTGTTTAATGCATCCTCTTTATCAAGCCGGCGGGCAAATGCAATGCTGTTTTCAAAATTCATCCTGCAAAAATCACTAAGTATTTTATGGCATCCTACAAAAAACAGGTAAAGCTTTAAAAACTTTCAGGGCTGGTAATCGATAACAACCTTTGCATTTTTTTGTGTATCACTTGAAATAAATACCTGGTAACGCTTACCGCCTGTGGTTACCACCATCAACGCAGTATTGGGTGGAAGCGTACCGAGATTATCTGCAACCATTACCAGTTCATGCGTTGGCGTATTAGCGTCTGCCTTTATATTAAGTGTGATGGGTTTATCAGTTAAACCTCTTTTCCAGGCTATGACCTTGTTGTTATCATATACTGTTATTGTATCGCCATCAATTTCGCCGTTATCGTATAATTCAATTGTTATATCAGGATAATTGGTAATAATTGTTTTTATGAGCGGATTACTTCTTGTTTTGATCACATCAGGAACAGGTACCGGTTTTATTTCCGGAGCTTTATTCATCTGCGTTTCCGGCACAGCAGCAGGCGGTGTTTTAGCTATCGTATCTGTTTTGTTTATAACAGGCGGCGCAACCTTATTTTGTACAGCTGGCACTGAGGGCTTTGCTTTTTTAACAGCAGCAGCATTTGTTTTTTTAATGCGTGCAACCAGGTCGTTCACCTGCGCTGTATTACTTACATCTAATTTGCCGTTGAAATCAGGAAGCTTTTTTTGTAAGGCTGCTATGGTTTTAGGTCCGGCAATTCCGTCAGCAGGTATATTTAATGCGGCCTGTAATTTTTTTGTATTGATTTTTGAGACGTCAGTTGCAACTGTTGTTTTAGGTGCGGCGGCCGTTGCAGTTTTAGGTGAAGTTTTATTTGGGGCCGCAGTGGCAAGCGTATCTGTTTTTTTCTTCTTCAATAAAAAATCTTCTGTATGAAAATCTGATTCTGTTACTTTCTCCAGGTATACCGTACCTGAGCCACAGTCTGTATTGTTGCTTGTATTTACACTGGTAAATGTACCCTGTAAAATTTCTTTGCCGTCTTCATTGGAATAATCGAGATCGCAGGTCATAGCGCAGGCATCGCTGCCGCCTGACATTTTTAGTTCAATCAGCTTCAATTCCTTCAGCAGTACATTCTTTGTTTTAGGGAACCAGATGCCTGTACAGGTTGCTTTGCCGTAAAATACAGTAGTACGGTAAGAGTAGGTAATACCCTGCAACGAAAGGTTTTTTTGCTGGCCGATCTGTACTTCGTACTTATAATATTCCCTGTAAGGACCTACGCCTGCATAAAAATTACCGCGCCATATACCTGTCAGATCCTGCGAGAATACGGAAGAAGAAATGATGAGCAAGAAAGAAATAAGCCAACTACACTTCATTGTACAAATCTAATTTTCCAAACCACATTTCAATTTAAAGAAGCGTTAAGGTTTGATAATAGCTACCACCCGCGCTGAATTATCTTCTTCCTTTCCATATCACTTCAGCAACGTGTAACTCCTGTGCGGTAAAGCGCGCCAATACAAAAAGGTAATCGCTTAACCGGTTTAAATATTTTATGATAAGCGGCTCAACAAATAGTTCATGTTGCTGCATGTTTACGCATAAACGCTCTGTTCTTCTGCATACGCAACGCGCAATATGCGTAGAAGAAACCGCTGCGTGGCCACCAGGCAGAATAAAATTTTTCATTGCAGGAAGCTTTTCATTCATACTGTCAATTTCTTTTTCAAGCAACAGCACATCGTCTTCGTTCAGATCAGGAATATGCATGCCTGTTTCTTTACCGGGATCGCAGGCAAGAGAAGAACCTATTACAAATAAGCGATCCTGAACTTTTTTTAAAATACTCTGCTGGTGTTCATCGGGTGTATAATCAGTTACCAATCCTATATAGGAATTTAACTCATCAACCGTACCATATGTTTCTATGCGGGTATCGCTTTTTAAAACCCTGGTGCCACCGATCAATGAGGTTTTGCCTGTATCGCCGGTTTTTGTATAAATTTTCGTTGCCATGAAGTAAAATTAAACCAAGGCTTTTTTGATGCGGCATAAATAAATTAATAATGCTACCGGCAGTATTAAAAATTCCCAGCATCTATTCAACAAAAAATCACTGTCAAGTTTCGTCTCGCCATGCGCGAGACCATGCCTGACCGGAAAGCTTATATGGCTTTAACAGCCTGCGTCGCCGGTTCCGTTAGCTCCTGGTTGGTAAATATCCTGCCACGTGATTCACTTTTGGTAACACCATATACTTCTGCCTGGTGTACAAATAAAACCTTATAGCTTTTATAGGCATTCTTATCTGCTAAAAATTGTTTCACCTGCAAAGCAATTGCTCTTGCCAGAGAGATCATCGCCGCATCATCAGCAGGGATATTTTTCCCGTTAATGACATCAATTTCCAGCTCGGCTTCCTCTTTACCGTTGGTGGTAATATCAGACCCGTTCAAATGAAAATTTTCACATACTGCTATGCGGTTAAGTGCGGCAGCAATACTGTCTGTGCCGGTGGTGAACACAGGTTGTTTTTCTTTCGTGGTGGTAATAGTGCAGGCCTGTACAAGCAATGCAAGCATCACAGCAACTGTAAGGATAAAATTTTTCATATCATTTTGGTTAAGATAAAAGTTACCGCATTATCCATAATACCAAGTTCGGAATACCGGCTGCAACCGCAATTCCATAAAACAGGTCGAGCCAGAAAAAACTGCCAAGTGAACCTATATAGATCAAACCCACTACAGGCCAGCCAATGACCTTCAGCCACCAGGGCGCAGAAGCATTTTTCATTACCGCAATAATGCTTTGTGCATCGCCTGTGCTGGGGAATGCATGCATGGCAATAGATACGCCCAGATATATAAGCAGGTAATCCCCAAAATTGCCGCTATTAAACCGGAATACCGGCAATGCGGCGGGCATTGCTATGATAGCACCCAAAATAGTATTTACAAAAAAGGGACCTGTACTGATCATAATAGTTTGCCATTTGCGTTGCGGCACTTCATGCAATACATAGCCTGCAGGATTCTTTGGCTGGAAATACACCACTTTAAACACCGGCACTTTAAACCAGCGGCAGAAAAGCTGGTGCGCCAGTTCATGCACTATAACACCGGGAAAAGTAAGAATGGTAATGGCTATACCAGGAACGAAGAACATAGATATGGTTTTAGAGTGATTCCTTATTGTTGATTACATCATATACATACTGAAATATTTCTGTGGCAGTTGAATCGGTATTCATTCTTTCCGCCTGGTGCAGCACTGCATCTCTTTTTGCAATGTCATTATTGAAATGATATACCAGTGCAAGTGTTGCCAGTATATAGGCATTTGTACTGTCAGCCTGCTTACAATCCATAACTATTTTCAGTGCTTCATCATTTCGTTTAAGCTTCAATAAAGCTCTTGCTTTTAAACAACCTGCATAACCGGATTCATTATTCATATAAAGTATCCTGTTGCAATAATATACAGCACTGTCTGCCTGGTTTTCAAAACGCTTGGCAGAACCCATTAAAGTCAATGCGGAAAAATTCTCATCATCTGTATTCAAAATAATGTGGCAAAGGCTGTCGCAGCGCCGGTAATCTTTATGATCAAAAAGCGTGGAAGCGAACATTGTTTGTTCGTACAGGTTATCGTTATTATTTTTAATATAGTTTATATACACACTGTCGGGTATTGCATCTGCTGAAGCATATGCCTTTTCTATGGTATAAAAACTATCTGAGGCAAAATAATAACCGGTTTTCGCAGCCAGCGCATTCACCCTGCCCAGCAGTTCATCATCATCCAGTGTTTTATTTGCAATGCGGTTTCCACTCTGTAAAAATGTGACCAAATCATTGTTGTAGTAGGTCGCTATTATTAAATGTTCGTTCGCTTCTGTATTGGCAGAGTCAAGCTTTACAGCCTGTGTAAAATAGCGCTGCGCGGTAACAAATTTATGTTGCTGTTCTGCCGCTATGCCTCTTTCAAGGCAAAGACCTATTGTAAGGCTTGCGGGCAGGTTGATAAGCGAAAAGATCATCAACAATAAAATGCCTCCGCCAAATAGCTTTACCCATATGGGAATGGGAAACCTTATGGCAGCATTTCTGCAAACGGCGCACAGAGCATTTGGTACATCTTTTACAACATCGGGATTTCCACAATTAAGGCAAGGCTTTGCAGGCAAAGCAGTTTCGTTGGTTTGAATATCTTGCATATAAGGGTAGTTGTTTTGGCGGGAGCAATATAAAAAGAAATTCTATACCAGGGATGAGAATTTTCTCTCTCTATTGCTGTTGTTTCAACAACAGGCGTCTGAAGAAGATCAGCGATGAAATAATTATAGATAACCTCCTGGCGGAATTTTTTGCACAGCTACATGGGAAGCTAAACGAAGCTAAAAATTGAAAGACATTTTTTTACTATTGGTCTGTAAAAAATGATAGCTGTATAACTACAGGCTGTATTGATTATTTTATTTATTAATTGCCTGTCTCGCGTTTACCCGGTAGTTCATTTCGACGAAAAATAACCGAAATAAACCCGGTATTTCTTCGATCCAATAGATCGAGGAAATAGCGGAGAGATAAGCTTGGCGGAGTTTTCTTTGTATAGTCCTGAAATAGCCAAACATCATTCATGTTTTATCTCTTAAATTAACTCAGCAACGGATTATAGATAATTATTTTACATTACATAGATTCACATGCCATCACTGCAGAATTTATTTTATAAATACTCACATCCTGCATAAGCATTTCAGCCTTTAAGTGCTCCGTAGTTAAATTATTTTGGAAAGATCTTATTGAGGACATCTGTACGGGTATGCGCCTGTGCTTTTTCATAAATGTGAAGAAATGCATTTGCATGTTGAATTTGCTTATTTTCAAACCTCATGCAAAGGATATACAAAATAGCTGTTACCGGAGCAGGCGGGCATGTAGGGAATGTATTGTGCAGAATGCTTGCAGCCAAAGGCTTCCCTGTAAAGGCATTGTATCACCACTATAATAAAAGCCTGCAAGGCATCAATGCAGCATTGATACAAGGTGATGTGTTGAATAAAGATGACCTGCGCAGACTGTTACAGGATTGCAATATTGTTATCCATTGCGCAGCCGTCATCAGCATACATGGCGACCCAACCGGTATTGTATTTGAAACCAATACAAAAGGCCCGGCACTGGTGCTGGAAACCGCTGTTGAAAAGGGGCTTAAAAAGATCATCCACATCAGCAGTACGCATGCTGTAAACGAATTGCCGCACAATATTCCTTTTAATGAAACAAGGCTTTACAAAACATCAAAAGATTATGCGTATGATCACTCAAAAGCAGAAGCAGAACACATAATGCTGGGAAGCGAATTAAGCCGGCAAATTGAAACCGTTGTATTAAGGTTAAGTTCTGTAATCGGTCCGTATGATTTCAAGCCATCTGAACCGGGTAAGGCATTGCTTGATTTTTATCATCGCAAAATTTCCATATTACCACAAGGTGGTTATAATTTTATTGATGTGCGGGATGTTTGTAATTCCATTATCAATTCCATTGAAAAAGCGCGCGATAAGGAAGTGTATTTGCTGGCAGGCAAATATTATACGATGAATGCATTTGCCAACTGCATTACAACAGCAACAGGTATTAAAACGCCCACTACAACAGTTCCCTATAAAATGTTGAAAGCTGTTTTGCCTTTTGTACAATGGTATAGCAGGCTGATGAAAGCGGCGCCTTTGTATACGATCGAATCTATTGATGCATTAAAGAACGGGCATCCAAATATGGATACTTCAAAAGCCGCAACAGAGTTTGATCACCAATGCAGGCCACTGGCCGATAGCATCCGTGATTTTTATGACTGGCATTTTTCAAATAATAAAAATGATCTGAAGTGGATATAAGCACACTGCGCATGATTACCCTGGTATGGATCAATATAGCGGTTATTGTGTTCATCATGATGTTCTATATAACAGCTCCGTTCGGCAGGCATAGCTCCAAAAAATGGGGTACCATGATCAATAACAAATTGGGCTGGTTCATCATGGAATTGCCCTCATTTCTTATCATGTTGTATTTTTTATGTTTTGGCTCAAGATCATTTCAATCATATGCGTGGATATTGTTTGCCTGTTGGCTATTACATTACTTCAACCGCTCATTTATCTATCCTGTGCGTATTAAGGCAACACAGAAGAAAATGCCTTTGTTTATTGTGTTCAGTGCTGTTTTTTTCAATGTAGTAAATGCAACACTCAATGGATATTATTTATCAGAACTGGCACCGGTTAATAAGTATGATTCAGCATGGCTGACAAGCATAAAATTTATAATTGGCGCATTGTTGTTCATAACCGGGATGTTTATCAACTTAAGGGCAGATAATATACTTATAGGTTTACGAAAATCCGGCGAAACCGGTTATAAAATACCAAAGGGTTTTTTGTTTGAATGTATTGCTTCTCCCAATTTGTTTGGAGAGATCATTGAATGGGCGGGCTTTGCATTGATGGCATGGAACCTGCCCGCAGCTTCTTTTGCGATCTGGACGTTTGCCAACCTTGTACCACGGGCAAAAAATCATTACGACTGGAATCATCAGCATTTACAGGATTATCCCCAAAAAAGAAAAGTGATATTTCCATTTATCTATTAATTAACAGATATCCTCATGTGCGGGTGAACAAGGTTGGAAATTTCATCTGCATAGCTTTGATGCAAGATATTTTGCTTTATACAACACCTGTTCGGTTGATTGCTTCAATAAGTGCATCCTTCATCTGAAATCCTGTTCGCTCCATAATTATTTCATCATTATTCAGCAGCAAACATATAGGACTGCTGTCACTGTTTTCAATTGCCGCACACCAGGAACGGTGCTTATTCCCGGGTATCAAAAGGGCGCAATCCCAATTGAATAACCCCTTCAAAATGTTTAGCTGTTTAGCGTCATTGCAGTTTAAAGGCGTGATTTGCCCGCCTTAGAAAATTAGCTGTACAATATCGGATAATTATATTAACCCGTTGGCAGAGTCTTTATTATAGGAGATAAAGCAGAAAAGACGTTTGGTTATTATCTTATTCAATGATCTTCTCCGCTTCATAAAACCTTTGTCGGATAAAGCTTATTCGATAGCATCATCCTGATCTGTAAAGTTTTTTCAGGATAAGACAGGTAGCAGTATCTGTTATGTTGTAATGCTTTCTATTATCATTTTCAGTATGCATACAAACCAATGCCTGAAATAAAGTTTGTTAAGTATATTGCTAAGGCAACTGCTTTTATAATTTAAACACTCAATACCGTTTCTTCAATGGACATTAAGACTTTCTGGCAATACAGTACCGATGAAATATTCGGTCATCTCAATTGTAGCGCCGGTGGTTTAACCTCTCAACAGGCTGCACAAAAACTGGCTGCAATGCGCAGCGGTCAAAAAAAACAATCACCCTTACTGCAGGATGTAAAATTATTCCTGTCGCAGTTTACCAACCCGCTGGTATTGCTGCTGGTTGCGGCGGTAATTCTTTCTGCTTTCCTGAAAGAAACTTCTGATGTATTCATTATTCTCTTCATTCTTTTATTTACCGGTATTTTAAGTTATATACAGGAGCGGCATGCAAGTAAAGCCGTTGAAAAATTATTGGCAGTTATAAAAACAAAAGCAACGGTTATAAGGGATGACGTGCCGAAAGATATTCCCGCTGATGAAGTGGTTACCGGTGATATATTAACCTTTGCCGCAGGTGATGTTGTACCTGCAGATTGTCTTTTAATCGAAAGTAAAATGCTGCATGCGAATGAATCGAAGCTTACAGGTGAATCAATGCCTGCAGAAAAAAAGCCTTGTGTTTTGCCACAGGCAACGGCTATGTCGCAACGCAGCAATATATTGTATGCCGGTACTAATATTATCAGCGGGCAGGCAAAAGCAATTGCTGTTTTAACAGGAAGTGAAACTGTGTTTGGCGGCATTACTGCCGGTATGCAGCAGGCGCCACAGGAAACAGCGTTTGAAGCGGGCATTAAAAAATTCGGTTACTTCTTAATGAAGATCACGCTCATTATCTGCAGTATTATTTTTCTAACGAACATTTTAATGGGCAAGCCATTAATAGATTCTTTATTGTTTGGATTAGCGCTGGCAGTGGGTATGGCGCCGGAGTTATTGCCTGCTATTATGACTATCGCCATGTCGCACGGTGCTAAAAGAATGGCACACCAGAAAGTCATCGTTAAAAAATTATCCTCCATTCAAAACCTGGGGGAAGTAAATCTTTTTTGTTCTGATAAAACAGGCACACTTACAGAAGGCATACTTGAAGTACATGCAGTGATAGATGTAAGCGGAAATGAAAACAGTTACACCAAACAACTCGTTTTTTTAAATGCACATTTTGAAAGTGGTTTTACAAACCCGATGGATGAAGCGCTTACCAAAATGCAAAACGTTTCTGCAGAAGGTTATGTTAAGCTGAATGAGATACCTTATGATTTTAACCGCAAAAGATTAAGCATTTGCGTTGCGCACGCGACAGAACAATTATTGATAACAAAGGGGGCATTAAATAATGTGCTGCAGGTTTGTGCACAGGTGTTGCAGGCAGATGGTTCTGTTGTGAACCTGAACGATGTAAAAGATAAGATAACAACTATATATAAAGAAAAAAGCAGCGAGGGTTTCAGGATGATCGGTGTGGCTTATAAATCCTGCACATCAGCCAACCTAACTATCGCCGATGAATCACAAATGATATTTGCAGGCTTTGTATTGTTATCTGATCCACCTAAACAGGACATTGCAGATGAAATAAAATCTTTAAAAAATATTGGCGTTGACCTGATCATGATAACGGGCGACAATAAATTGATAGCAGCTTATACAGCGCAACAGATCGGTTTACAAAATATACAGGTATTGTCGGGTGAAGAGACACAAAACCTTACAGCAGATGAACTGTCGAAAAAAGTTACCGGTGTAAATGTATTTGCAGAAATAGAACCGCAACAAAAAGAAAATATCATCAAGGCTTTTAAAAAAGCAGGCAATGTTGTGGCATATATGGGCGACGGCATCAATGATGTGAACGCCATCAATGCTGCAGATGTTGGCATTTCTATAAATAATGCGGTTGATATTGCCAAAGAAGCTGCAGCTATAGTGCTGCTTGAAAAAGATCTTAGTGTTTTAACCAATGGTATAATTGAGGGCAGGAAGACATTTTTAAATACCATTAAATATTTATATATAAGCACCAGTGCAACCTTCGGCAATATGTTCAGTATGGCAGGCGCTTCTATTATTTTATCTTTCTTGCCTATGTTGCCGCAGCAGATCCTGCTTGCCAATTTTGTTACTGATTTTCCATACATGGCTATCGCATCAGATAATGTAGATAAAGAACAATTGAACTATCCGCAGAAATGGAATATAAGCCAGCTCAGAAATTTTATGATCATCTTCGGCATACATAGTTCTTTCTTCGACTTCATAACTTTTTATGCTCTTTTTAAATTACATGAAGGCCATGAAGCATTGTTTCAAACAGGTTGGTTTCTCGAATCAGTATTTACAGAGCTGCTTATTTTATTTGTAGTGCGCACCCATAAAATGTTATGGCGAAGCATGCCTGGCAAGGGGCTTATCATTCTATCGCTTATCGCATTTATAATAACCATTACATTGCCGTTATCACCATTTGCATCTGCTTTGGGCTTTGTTGTGCCGCCAGAAAAACTATTGTTCATAATTACAGGCATTGTGCTGGCTTATATTATAACAGCAGATGTATTGAACCTTATCTTTTTTAAAAGAAAAACTGTTAAAGCAGCTGCATAAATTGCAGATATATTGTCGGATAAACAATTAATTTTCTTTGTTTGAAATGTAAGCATGCCTGATGCCATGCAGTGGCAGCTTATTCCCTTTGCATAGTAAACAAAAAAATGTTACACATTTAAAATTTACTAAACTAACGTGAGTTGGTTTAAGCATAAAGTAATTCTAAAAGGATTCAATTTGAATAGCCCCGTAAGAATTACGGGAGATTAAATGTAAAAGACATTGAACCACACAGGATTTAATTAATTGATCATGATATTCAGTCTTTGATTATATCAGAGGCTTATTCATATTAAGGCCCTCCAGGCTTATCTCCAATTCACGTTATTTAGTATGCGATAATACAGGCTTGCCTATACACCCGGGTACCTTTTGCCATGGAGCTGACAGGGGTTTGGTATGGAGTAAGGTTACTATAAGGTTACTATAAGGTTACTATAAGGTTACTATAAGGTTACTATAAAGTCTCTATGAAAGCGAAGCAGAATGAAAAGCAATGTATAGTTTATGCAGCTATTTACGAACAGGATATCATGGTATGTAAAATAAGTATAAACCCCGGAATGGCAAAAAAAACAAGGAAAAATAAACTATCAGGCAGAAAGCCAATGAATGTACCTGGCAGCACATGCTGCGAAAACGGGAGTGATCCATTCAGCAAGCAAAGCAGTACAGGTTCCGGAGAAGGGGTATAGCAGCAGATATTAAGCAGGATGCGGGAATGCCAACAGCATGCATTTTGAAGACCTGTTACGCTCATTGGAAGGGATTGAAATAAACAGCCGTTATGCTTTAGCGCGGTTTGGCAGTGCCTGAATTTGTTATTGAAATGACCAGGAAGAACATGCAAATAAAGATGAAGCTATTAATGCCGCCGCACTTAAATAAAAAAGATAATTGCAACGAAGGAAAACTGCGAAGCAATCATTGAGACTTATACAAACAAATATGAACGAAATAAATCTCTCAATATTTAACCCCTCAAAAATTCACGAGACCTTTCCTGACGACCGAGGTGACGGCGTACCTTCATAACGAAAAACAAACAGCATATTATTCAACAAGGATTCAAATTTCTTATCCCAACTCATGTTAAACTAACTTTTATTCAATCTTATATTTTTTTAATGTATGTTATAAATATCAGCCTTATTCCTGGCTTATATATTTAATCTTGTTTTTACCCATATTGCGGAAGGAGCTGTACAAAATTTCGGTTTTATCTGCATAAGAGTCCGGCATAATAATTGTATTAAGCCGCGAAACTTACTAAGGAGAAAATCCGACAACAAAAAGAAATCTGATATCTATTAAAAAACTTCTTTTTTGTTTTGGCTTGCATTGACAAGGCAATACCTGCTGGTGGATTAATGCTTGCAACCAGGACTATACTCCGGTAACATTAACCTATTTGTCTATCACTTTAAATCATTATTATGGTTCCCCGTAAAGTTAACCTTTATGCACTGCTATTTATTGCATTAGCAGCTTGTACAAAGCAAGAAATGGTACCATCTTCTGAAACCGGCACACTTAATTCAGGTACTTCGTCGGCAGTTGCACAACAGATAAAGCCGTTGCAAACAATATATGGATTAATTGAGGAAAAAGCCAGCGATGATCAAATACAAGCTGATATGAAAACAGCCGATGTAAATGTGGTTAGGCTTACTATGTTTCTTTCACAAACAACCGTAGGAAAAACTGTTGATGATTATATATCTAAAGGATATAATGTGCAAATAAGTTTAAGCTGGTATACCGGAACCAATGGTAACAGAGGCTTTCCTAAAGATACCAATGCTCTTAAAACACAGGCGGATGCGTTTTTTAAATACTATGCAGACCGTAAAAAACAAATACCATTTGTAAGCATTGAAAATGAGTGGGACCATGAAGTGCAGAACGGCGCCAATGTGCAGGATTATATTAATGAACTTACTATTATGACATCCATCGGGCATAAGTATGGATTTAAAATTGCTGATGCCGGTTTAACACATGCTTCATTACAGCGATGGATGTACTCTCAGTTAACAGGTACGGCCCAGGAGCAATGGAAACAGGATTATTATGTTGGTCTGAACAATGATTATGACGGGCTTTTAGATATGGTGAATACATATATCGCAGGTGCTAAAAAAATAAGTTTTGATTATAGCAATGTGCATTGGTATAATAATAAAACGTGTGCAAATGGCTTTGCAACAGCATCGCAAACTTTTATGACAGACTGCAATAAAAAAACACCGGTGTGTAATGAGTTTGGTATCAGAACAAATTCTTTAACACTGTTTACGCAAACAGTTGATGAAATATCCGGTAACGCATTATATGCTGTAGCTTATAGCGGAACAAACCAGGATAGAAAAGCAATTAAACTTACTAAGGCAATGTTGCAGGTGCTGGCAACATCATCATAAGTGCAGGAAATGTACAAACGTTATTGAACCTACGACAAAATATTCGTATGCTTCAATAATAATATTTGGCATTGCTGCAATTAAAATTCTGCCTGTATCTCTTTAAGAACTTTTTTTTACTGCTGAAATTAATAACCAGCAAAGAATAAACCCAACCCAGAAAATCTTTGCATAAGATAGCACATCCATAAATCAATAATTTAATTGGATGCAAGCTATTCCTGATATAAAAAACCGGGAATGACAAATCGGTTAATCAAATAAAATAATAGGTAAATGAAGGTTCAGGATATTTAACTTTACTAATTCTTTTTAACACAAACAGCAAGCCACCACCAGCTGAAATGTTTACATTCAATACGTCTTTGTTGTTACCTGTTTTGTTTCTTTGTTTAAATGATCCGGATCAGATGCAATGCAACTGTTGGATAATAACCTTCATGCGACGTTGTATAATTAGGCAGCAATAATGCTTTTACAGTTGGGTTGTTTGCAAGATTGAATGTTGTACTTTCTTCAGGTAATTCAAAATTATTTTTAGTTGATGATCCAAAAGCAAGACCATCAATAAAAGCTCTTACAACAAGTTGTATAGTATAATTTTTATTTGTTGATTGAATAGGTATTGAAACTTCTTTATACACATCATGTACATGGCTTGTTTTTGCCGGTGATAAGATCATAATCTTCTGATGAATTTTTATAAACAGGCCTGCCTGCTTTCAGGTCATTCATAAATGAACCATCTTTAAATTCAAGACCTAAAAAGCTCTTATTAACTATAACCTGTTTTTTATAAGCAACTGAATACGCAGCCTGATTATTTTCATTATAAAATGAAAAAGCAATAGCATTATCAGGAAATGTAAGTTAAATTTTCTTTTGAGCAGGCAACAAACAGGGAATTAAAATACACAAAACAAAAGCAGCAATGCGCATAGATTTTGAATACAAATAGACCCTTTATAATAAAAAAAATAGCCTGCTTTTATACAGGCTATTAATATATAGGAATATAAATGTATTAACGATGAACTTCTACTTTTGGCGGCGGCGGAGGCGGCTCACCAGGTGCAGGATGCCTGGGAACTTTTACAGTGGCTTCACATGCAGCCAACATTATTGAAGAGGCAATTATTGCCAGCATTACTTTAAATGATCGTTTTGCGTATTTCATTTCTAAAAAATTTTCTTATAAATCATTTAGAAAATCATGCCGTAAATAATTGTGGAAAGAAAAAACTTAAAAACCAACATCTATAAAGCTTATGCTTATTTTGGTCGCAGCCAGCTTTCGGGATTCATATAACCACCACTGCTGTTCTCAACCATAAAAGTAATTTCTCCATCGCCTTCCTGGCCTTTATCTGCATTGCCGAGAACTGTTCCCGCATGCACCTGTGTACCGGTTGAAACTTTTATGTTAGTGAGATTACTATACGCTGTAAAATATTTACCGTGCCTTACTACCACTACCTGCGGGCCTCCAATATCAAACACAGCGCGCACTTCACCATCAGCAACAGCTTTTACAGCAGAGCCAACCGGCAATGCTATGGTTATGCCATCACTGTTGCCCCAAAGAGTTGTACCGGGCACCTGGTATCTTCCAAACGGAATAATTACATTACCTGAATTAACCGGCCATGGTAATTTGCCACGGTTAGTTTCAAAGTTTATTGAGTTAGATAAACTTTCATCCGTAGATTCCAAAACATTATACACGCGACTTGATTTCGCAGCAGTTGTTGTACCTGTATTGGAATTGCTTACGTTATTGTTCGGTGTTGTAGTAGCAGTATTTGCTTTTGCAGTGCCTGATGATGCATTATTATTAGCTGCAGCAACGGCTGCATCTTTCTTTTTTTGATCTTCAATTGCTTTCAACCGCGCAGCTTCTTTTCTTTTTTCTTCTACAATTTCACGATTGATGATAGCTTGTAAAGCTCCTTTTAATTTTTGCTGATCACGTTGGTTTTGTTTTATCTGGCTGGCTATATCGGTTTCTTTGCTTTTAAGATCTTTCAATACATCATTTTGTTCTTTCTTGTCTTCCTGCAAAACATTCAACTGCTTGCCTTGGTCTGTCAACACTTCATTCTTTTCCACTTTGGCAGAAGTAAGTGTCGATATCTTTCCCTGTAATACTTCCTGTGTTTTTTGTATAGTGCCTACCTGTGTTTCGCGGTATTGCTTGTAACTTCTTAAATACGCTATGCGTTTTATGGCATCATTAAAAGTAGTAGCAGAAAAAATAAAATTCAGGTAATCATAACTGCTGCGGTTCTTATATGCAAACACTAAACTTTTAGCATAATTGGCTTTAAGCGAGTCAAGTTCTGTTCTCAGGTGATTTATTTCAATCTGGTTGGTATAGATGTTATCATCAAGCCTTCTAAGATCCCTGTTTATATTATTGATGAGTTCAGTGCGTGCTTCTATTTTTCTTTTCACCAATGCAAGCTGGCCAAGCGATTGTTTTTTGCTTGATTTTATTTGCCCGAGTGTGTTGTTAAGATCATCTATTTCTTTTTGCAGTTGTTGTTGCTTTCTTTGTATGTCTTCTTTTGTGTCCTGCGAGAAGCACGATACAACAATCATGAAACCTATAAAAGCTGCAAACAGTTTTTTAATCATCAAACAAAATTATTTTAGCAATGGCTGCTAAGTTAACGCAGTAGATTGCTTATTCGTATTTGATGTGGTAATTTTTTGAAACTGTAAACACAAAGCTTTGAGGCTGGTTGAAATTGAATTCCCTAAAACTTAATTGAATGGTTGACGGCAATGATCCGGTTATAGTGATATTACGGTCGGTTGAAAAGTTCATAACATCTGCAGGGCTATAATTATTATACATGATATCAGCGCCTGTAACCGAAGGATTATTTGAAGTTTGAAAACTGCTTTGGGTTAATTGAAGATTGTTTTTAGTGAATGAATATACTGACGTAAGCAGGTTGCTGGCAGCCGTTACAATGATCGAATCTTTCTTCACTTCATATGTACCGCCTGAACTATCTCCGTTTATAAAAAAGGCTCTTCCTAAAATTACATTTTGAAGATCAGTGAACGTAAGCGGCAGTTTTGTTATTTTCTGTAATTGATCAATGCCGCTTAACTGTAAACTGCCTTCAAGTTTGTTGAGAATTTTTATACTGTCCTGTGTTATTAAAACTCTTACTCCTTCGATATTTAAAGGACCTGTTACAGATATCCATATAACACTGTCCTTCTTCATTTTTATATATACCATTGCATTCCCTGATGCCTGCGGAGAGTTGAAGTTTGCTTTTGCCTTTCCATAAAATGTTGTATAATTTAATGGCGCTGTTAAAATATTTGAAAGCTGTTGTTTAAAAATGGCTGCAGAATCAACAGGCTTTAGTGTAACTGCCGGAGCTGTTGCAACATTGCTGTCTCTTAGTACATGCTGCGTTTGTTTGGCTGTATGACATCCAACCGTTATCAATCCAAAAAAAATAATCCCTATAAAAAAATTTTGCATGCTTTTATTTTCCCGTGTGACCAAACCCGCCTTCACCGCGTTTGGTTTCATTTAAAATATTAGTAACCTGCCATTCAGCTTTGAACACAGGTAGAATGATCATTTGCGCAATTCTTTCTCCATGTTGTATTGTAAAACTTTCATCAGAAAGATTAATGAGAACGATCTTTATTTCACCCCGATAATCACTGTCAATTGTGCCCGGCGAATTTAAACAGGTAATGCCATGTTTGATTGCCAAACCACTGCGCGGCCTCACCTGTGCCTCATAACCCAAAGGCAATTCAATAAACAGGCCTGTTGGTATAAGCGCACGTTTCATCGATTCCAATTTAACAGGGCTTTGCAGGTTTGCGCGGATATCCATTCCTGAAGAGCCAATGGTTTCATAGGAAGGCAGTGGATTAGAAGACTTGTTGATTATATTAATGGTGATCGATTGCACAAGCGATTTATTTTAAAACATTCAATATTCAATAAACAATATCCAAGTTGAAGTCTTTGATTATTGAGTGTTAATTATTGAACATTGAATATTGATCTTACTTAATTTTTTCTATCAATACTGTTGCACAGGCAACTACACCTTCTTCTCTTCCTACAAAACCGAGTTTTTCTGTTGTAGTAGCTTTTATTGAAACATCTTTTTCACCCAGTTGTAAAATACCTGCAATTACTTTTTGCATCTGCGCAACATAGGGTTTTATTTTAGGTGATTGCAAACACAATGTGCTGTCAATATTTATCAACTTATAATTTTCTTTTTGCAAAAGCGCATTGGTTCGTTGCAATAATATCTTACTATCTATATTTTTAAACTCATCTGATGTATCGGGAAAATGTTCGCCAATATCGCCCAAACAAGCTGCACCCAACATTGCATCGCAAATAGCATGCAGCAAAACATCTGCGTCGCTGTGGCCAAGCGCGCCTTTTATATGGGGTATCTTAACACCGCCGAGCCACAGATCGCGGCCTTCAGTTAAACGATGAAAATCTACTCCTGAACCTATGCGTATGTTCATTATTATGTTGATTATAATGAGATTCCCGCTTTCGCGGGAATGACGAAAGCGAAGGTAATTGCCCTCGCTTTAAAATATGTTTTAAAAAAACATTATTCCTGCGGTCCCAAGTCAAACAAAACGGTAAAACGCAAGGTATTTGACAAAGGATTTCTTGTAACGCCATTACCGGATGGAGCGAGGTAAGAAAAATCAAAAGTGTACACCTGGTATGTTAATCCAACACCTGCGGAAAAATAACTGCGGTCACCCATTTGTTTTGTTTCTTTATAATAACCTGCTCTTAGAGAGA
>Ga0206903_10043_pt1 | contig 38904 bp, 37 predicted proteins | sample Alteio_BWOrgHeat_45_FD_152959 | JGI IMG/M metagenome (GOLD analysis project Ga0206903, IMG submission 152959) | Enriched cells from forest soil in Barre Woods Harvard Forest LTER site, Petersham, Massachusetts, United States -... | ecosystem: Environmental > Terrestrial > Soil > Temperate forest >... | reverse complement strand
TTGTACACCTGTTTAAGATGTGCTTCATCCAATTCATTTAGGCTTTTGGCTATTTGTTTTTTAAAGCTTCCGTCGACATAATTGTTGTTTGAATAAAATACAAACATTTTTTCGAATGTCACCAAACCTTTTCATCTCAACATTTTCCTATTTCGTATCATAATATTTTTATAGCAGTCTTTTTGAAAGAATTTACAATTGTGTAAATAGATTTGCTGATGAATGTTCAAAAGTACAAGTTGTGTGATCCGCCGCTACGGAATGCCACGAAGTACAAAAGTTGATAACATAAAAATGATGACCAGTGAAAATTATAAGCAAGCGATATTTATCGAACCGTTACAAAGCAACATCATTGTTCACCATTCATCAATCATTTTTCATTAGATGAATATTTCTGAATTATCGCTCAAGCGCCCTGTACTTGCCACGGTGATGAATATAATGATTATCGTGTTTGGTGTTACCGGTTTTACATTTCTTGCCGTAAGAGATTATCCTGCCATCGATCCCGCTGTGGTTACAGTAAGCACTTCTTATACCGGCGCCAATGCTGACATAATTGAAAGCCAGATAACAGAACCGCTGGAAAAACAGATCAACGGAATTCCGGGCATACGCACACTTACCTCATCAAGCTCATTAGGCAGCAGCCAGATAACAGTTGAATTTAATTTAGGTGTTGACCTGGAAGCAGCTGCAAGCGATGTACGTGATAAAGTAAGCCAGGCAGCACGCAGTTTACCACAGGATATAGATGCGCCTCCGGTGGTTTCAAAAGCAGATGCCAACAGTGACCCTATTTTGATACTTGCATTACAAAGTCCCACCAAAAGTTTACTGGAGTTGAGTGATTACGGAGAGAATGTTTTACAGCAGCAATTCCAAACAATAAATGGAGTAAGCTCTGTTGGCCTGTACGGCCAGAAACGTTATGCGATGCGGCTTTGGCTCGATCCGGATAAAATGAACACATACAATGTTTCGTTCACAGATATATCAGATGCATTAAACCGGGAGAACATTGATTTGCCGCCCGGGAAAATTTATGGTAACAATACTGAACTTACCATTCGCACCGTTGGCCGCTTAACCACCGAACAGCAATTCCGCGATTTGATTATTCGTGAAGACAGTACAGGTATTGTGCGTTTAAGTGACGTTGCCAATGTTGAATTAGGCGCCGAAAATTATGAGCAAAGCTGGAAATACAATGGTGTGGATGCTGTTGGCCTGTATGTAATACCCCAGCCCGGCGCGAATAATATCGCCATTGCAGATGAGTTTTATAAACGCCTTGACGATATTCAAAAATCAAATAAAAGTGATATCCAGATAAAAATATTAAGTGATTACACACAAAATATACGCAATTCGCTTGCAGAAGTAAAGGAGACCCTCATTATCTCCTTTATATTGGTAGTGCTGGTAATTTTTATATTTTTTCGAAACTGGCTTATCGCAGTGCGCCCGTTAATAGACATACCCATATCGCTCATCTTCACTTTCTTTATCATGTACATTGCCGGCTTTACCATTAATGTGCTTACCTTATTGGGCATTGTGCTGGCAACAGGTTTGGTGGTGGATGACGGTATTGTGGTCACGGAAAATATTTTCAGAAAACTGGAGAGTGGTTTGCCGATTCGCAAAGCAGCTTTGGAGGGTAGTAAAGAAATTTTCTTCGCAGTAGTATCTACATCAATAACATTAGCAATTGTATTTCTGCCTGTAATCTTCCTTGAAGGATTTATTGGAAGATTATTTCGCGAATTTGGTGTTACGCTGGCTTGTGCTGTATTAGTCTCTGCCTTTGTATCACTTACCATAACACCTGTTTTAAATGTTTATTTAACAGGAAAAAAAGCTGGTCACGGAAGATTTTACGAACGCACCGAACCATTCTTCCAGGGCATGGAAAATGGTTACCGGCGTTTGCTTGAAGAATTCATGAAAGTGCGCTGGATAGCTTTTATCATCATTGCAATATGTGGGGTAATCATTTGGATAATGATGGGCAGCCTGCAAAGCGAGATAGCGCCTTTGGAAGATCACAGCACCATACGTTTAAATGTTACAGCTGCCGAAGGCACCAGCTATCCCTACATGCAGGCTATTACAAATTCCATTGGTGATTATTTATACGATTCTGTTCCTGAAAGAGATTATGTTTATTTGAGAACTCCGGGTGGAGGCGGAGGCAGCGGTGGAACAAATACATCGCAGCCGCGTCTTGGATTGGTAGATCCGAAAGACAGGAACAGAAGCCAGGATCAGATTGCAAATGATCTTCAGAAAAAAATGAGAAGGTTTAATGACGCAAGAATAGTTGCAACGCAAGATCAAACCATAGCAGTTGGCTCAGGATCAAGAGGCAGTTTGCCTGTTCAGTTTGTGTTGGAAAATATGGATTTTGATAAGTTGAAGCAGGTAGTTCCAAAATTTTTGGATGCAGCAAGGCAAGACCCCACTTTCTCAAGTTCCAGTGTAGATGCAAATCTTAAATTCAACCGGCCTGAAATACAATTGTCTGTCGACAGGATGAAAGTAAAAGATCTTGGTTTAACAACAGAAGATGTTGTGGCTGCCATACAGGCTGCATTCAGTGGCGGCCGTCTTGCTTATTTTATTATGGGCAGCGACCAATACCAGGTAATTGCACAGGTTGAGCATTCGGACAGAAACAAACCTGCAGACATTTCACGCTTGTATGTGCGCAACGCAAGCGGGCAAAACATTCCTTTGAGTTCTGTTGTGAATTTGGTTGAAAGCAGCAGCCCCACTACGTTGTATCACTTCAACCGGTATAAAGCCGCAACAATCTCTGCTTCGCTTGCAGAGGGCAAAACAATTGGTGATGGCATTAAAGCCATGCAGGCAATTGCTGATAAAAATTTAGATGAAAGTTTTCAGACAGCGTTGAGTGGTCCATCAAGAGATTATGCTGAAAGTTCATCTAATATTGGTTTCGCTTTTACGCTTGCACTATTATTAATTTATTTAGTTCTTGCTGCACAGTTTGAAAGTTTTCTTGATCCGTTTACGATTATGGTTACAGTGCCATTAGCATTAGCAGGTGCATTACTAAGTTTATGGATATTTGGTCAAACACTAAACATATTTTCTGAAATAGGAATGATCATGTTAGTTGGCCTGGTAACGAAAAATGGAATTTTAATCGTTGAGTTTGCCAACCAAAAACGTGAGCAGGGAATGGCAAAACATGAAGCAGTAATTGAAGCTGCCAACCAGCGTTTACGACCGATATTAATGACGAGCCTTGCAACCTCATTGGGTGCTTTACCTATTGCTATGAACCTGGGTGCATCGGCCAGCAGCCGCGTGCCTTTAGGAATTGTTGTGGTAGGCGGAATTTTATTTTCATTGATACTTACATTATTTGTAATTCCTGCGATGTATTCATTTATATCCGGCAAACACAAAGCGCATAAAACGGAGATAAGCGAATAGGTTTGAAGTTTCAGAATTAGCAGTTTGTATTTTACACTTCATTAAACCTTTAAAACAAATTATACTCTTGCACGTCATTCCCGTGAAAACGGGAATCTCATTATTTATAAATGATGCTATGCAAATAATCGATTCACACCAACATTTCTGGAAATATAACAGCAAAGATTTTGATTGGATAACAGATGGTATGTCTGTGATAAGGAAAGATTTTTTGCCTGCAGAACTTCAATCCGTTTATAAGGCAAATGATGTGGAAGGCTGCGTTGCAGTGCAGGTAAATCAAACAGAAGATGAAAACAATTTCTTTTTAAGTTTTGCAGATCAATTTGATTTTATAAAAGGTATTGTTGGCTGGGTTGATCTGATGGCTGAAAATATTGAAGAGCGTCTTACTTACTGGCATCAACATAAAAAGATAAAAGGATTCCGGCATATTTTACAAGGTGAAAAAGATCGTGTGCTGATGCTTAAACCATCTTTCACAAACGGCATTTCTTTTTTAAAAAAATTTGACTTTACTTATGATATTTTGATCTTTCCTGATCAGTTGCAACATGCATTAGAACTTGTAAAACTTTTTCCTGATCAAAAATTTGTAATAGACCATCTTGCAAAGCCTTATATAAAAGCAGGCAAAATTGATGATTGGAAAAAAGATACAGGACAATTCAAACATCATGAAAATGTGTATTGCAAAATCTCCGGGATGGTGACTGAAGCAGATTGGAAAAATCATTCATCAGAAACGTTCAAACCTTATATTGATGTGGTAACAGAAACCTTCGGAACAAAAAGAATGATGTTCGGTTCTGACTGGCCGGTTTGTTTGGTGGCGGCTACCTACGACCAGGTACTTCAAATTGCAGCGAATTATTTTTTGTCGTTTTCTTCAACTGAAAAAGATGACATTTTTTATAATAATGCAGTTGTGTTTTACAATTTACCAGGCGTGTTACACAAATAATCTTCGCCTGAACAAACCAATCTCTTTTGTGTTATACATTTACATCTTAAAAATTTATTTATGACAAAAGCCTATGCAGCTCAAAGCGCAACAACCCCATTAACGCCATGGAGTTTAGAAAGAAGAGAACCCACGCCACACGATGTTCAAATAGATATTTTATACTGCGGCGTTTGCCATAGCGATCTGCATACTGTTCGTAATGAATGGGGAGGAACTGTTTATCCTGCAGTACCCGGCCATGAAATTGTTGGTCGCGTTACAAAAGTGGGAGATCATGTAAAAAGATTTAAGGTTGGCGACCTGGCCGCTGTTGGTTGCCTTGTTGACAGCTGCCGCGAATGTGCCAATTGCAAAAAAGGCCTGGAGCAATATTGTTTGGTAGGAATGGTGGGCACTTACAACGGTAAAGACAAATACAGCGGCGGCGTTACTTACGGAGGTTACAGCAAACAGATTGTAGTTACAGAAGATTTTGTTTTAACCATTTCAGGTAAACAACCTTTGGAAGGTATTGCACCTTTATTATGTGCCGGCATCACAACGTACTCTCCGCTCAGGCATTGGAGGGTTGGCAAAGGCGATAAAGTAGGTGTTCTTGGTTTGGGTGGTTTAGGTCACATGGGCGTTAAGCTGGCTGCATCTTTTGGCGCTGAAGTTACTATGCTCAGCCATTCACCATCTAAAGAAGCAGATGCCAAAAGACTGGGTGCACACAATTTTGTTTTAACCAAAGACGAAAAGCAGGTGGCCAAAATGCAAGGCTATTTTGATTTCATCCTCGATACTGTTTCTGCTGAACATGATTACAATATGTATCTAAGCCTGCTTGCTACAAATGGTACAATGGTTTGTGTAGGCGCACCTCCAACGCCGGCGCAAATTCCGGCATTCAACCTCATTTTCGGACGGAGAAGCATTGGCGGCTCACTGATCGGTGGCATACCGGAAACACAGGAAATGCTTGATTACTGTGCTGCCAATGATATTGTATCTGATGTTGAAGTGATAGATATAAAAGACATCAACGAAAGCTATGAACGCATGTTGAAAGGCGATGTGAAGTACAGGTTTGTAATTGATATGGCTACTTTGTAATGCATAGGCTTTAACAGTTTTTTCAAATAAGAAAGCAGCGTGTGAAGGCACAAATTGCGAACTATTATTCGGATTTCTTGCCACAGAGCCTTACATTTGCGCAAAATTTCAAAAAGCTTAAAATCTCTCTTTTTTTATGGCTAATACAGGTAAGGTAAAACAAATTATCGGTGCGGTGGTTGATGTGTACTTTCCCGGCGGATCTTTACCGGAAATCTATAACGCTTTGGAGATCCAGCGTCCAAATGGTAAACTGGTATTGGAAGTACAGCAACATCTGGGCGAAGATAGTGTTCGTACAATTGCAATGGACGGAACTGAAGGTCTCGTACGCGGTACAGATGTAACAGACACCGGTAAAGCAATTGCAATGCCTGTAGGAGAAGCCATCCATGGCCGTTTGTTTAATGTTACCGGCGATGCTATTGATGGGTTACCTCCTGTAGATAAGGCAGGTGGCCGCGCTATTCATGCATTACCTCCGGCTTTTGAAAACCTCAGTACTGCTACCGAAGTGCTTTTTACAGGTATCAAAGTTATTGACCTTATTGAGCCTTATGCGAAAGGCGGAAAGATCGGTCTTTTTGGTGGAGCAGGTGTAGGGAAAACCGTATTGATCCAGGAACTGATCAACAATATTGCAAAAGGTTATGGTGGTCTTTCTGTGTTTGCAGGTGTAGGTGAAAGAACCCGTGAAGGAAATGACCTGTTACGTGAAATGATCGAAGCAGGCATTATGAAATATGGCGACGCTTTCAAACATAGCATGGAAGAAGGCGGATGGGACCTGAGCAAGGTTGATATGAATGGATTGAAAGACTCCCGTGCCACATTCGTATTTGGCCAGATGAATGAACCACCGGGTGCACGCGCACGTGTGGCTTTAAGCGGATTGACCGTTGCGGAATATTTCCGTGATGGTGATGGCACAGGAAAGGGGAGGGACATTCTTTTCTTTGTGGATAATATCTTTCGTTTTACACAGGCAGGCTCTGAAGTATCAGCATTATTAGGCCGCATGCCTTCAGCAGTAGGTTACCAGCCAACGCTGGCAACAGAAATGGGTTTGATGCAGGAAAGAATTACATCAACAAGAAATGGTTCTATTACTTCTGTACAGGCTGTGTATGTGCCTGCAGATGACCTTACCGATCCGGCTCCTGCAACTACTTTTGCCCACCTGGATGCAACTACTGTATTAAGCCGTAAAATTGCCGACCTTGGTATTTATCCGGCAGTTGACCCGCTGGATTCTACTTCAAGAATTCTTACGCCTGCAATCGTAGGCGAAAAACATTATAATACTGCAAACCGCGTAAAATTAACTTTACAACGTTATAAAGAATTGCAGGATATCATCGCCATTCTTGGTTTGGATGAATTGAGCGAAGAAGATAAACTGATAGTTAGCCGTGCACGCCGTGTACAGCGTTTCCTGTCTCAGCCATTCCATGTGGCTGAAGCATTCACCGGTTTAAAAGGTGTTTTTGTAGGCATAGATGATACTATCCGCGGATTTAATATGATCATGGACGGAGAAGTGGATGAATATCCTGAAGCAGCCTTTAATCTTGTTGGCACTATTGAAGATGCGATAGAAAAAGGAAAGAAATTAATCGAACAGGCAAAGGGATAAAGCAGGGCCCCGGCCCTAAAGGGAGTCATTCAGGGGTTATTTTTTACAGTAAATGAAATTATTATTTAATCATATCAACTTTAATTTAGTTGAATTAAAATTTCCCCTTTAGGGGACAGGGATATGACTTTAGAAATATTAACACCGGAAACAAAAGTATACAGCGGAGACGTTTACGGTATTCAATTACCGGGTATTGAAGGATCTTTTGAAATTCTTGACAAACATGCGCCGCTGGTTGCAGCTTTGGGTAAGGGCAATATCAAAATCTTAAAGACAAAAACCGATGTTACAAATTATAAGATTGAAAGTGGTTTTGTAGAAGTGCTGCATAACAAAACAACTGTTTTGGTTGAAGGCGCCACAGAATAATATTGGTTTAATATGAGAAAAATGAAGCCCTGCGTATAGCGGGGTTTTTTATTGCTGAACCTAATTCAACTCTGCTTTTAAAAACCTGGCAGTGTGGCTCTCTTTGTTTTTTACCAGTGCTTCAGGCGTTCCTTCAAATAATATCCTGCCGCCGCCATCGCCGCCTTCGGGCCCGATATCAATGATATGATCGGCAACCTTAATCACATCAAGATTATGCTCAATAACAAGTACAGTGTTGCCGCGGTCAACAAGTTTATTCAATACATCGAGTAAATGTTGAATATCCTCAAAATGCAAACCTGTTGTGGGCTCATCAAGAATATAGAATGTTTTTCCTGTATCACGTTTACTTAGTTCAGTTGCCAGCTTAACACGCTGTGCTTCGCCACCGCTTAAAGTAACAGCACTTTGGCCAAGTGTTATATAACCAAGACCAACCTCTTCCAGCACTTTTATTTTACGATAGATATAAGGCACTGCTTGAAAAAATTCAACTGCTTCATCAACTGTCATATTTAATACATCTGCAATTGATTTTCCCTTATAACGAATTTCTAATGTTTCGCGGTTATATCTTTTACCATTACATTTTTCGCAAGGCACATAAACATCTGGTAAAAAATTCATTTCAATCACACGCATGCCGCCACCTTCGCACACATCACAACGGCCGGTTTTTACATTGAAGGAAAAACGTCCCGCATTATAACCGCGGATCTTTGCTTCGGGAACTGAAGCAAATAATGTTCTTATATCAGTAAAAAATCCACAATACGTTGCAGGATTACTGCGAGGTGTTCTGCCAATTGGCGATTGATCAATCTCAATTACTTTATCAATATTCTCCAGGCCTTTTATGCTCTTAAATTCAAGCGGAAACATTTTTGAATTGTAACAATGCTTCGATAAAATAGGATATAAAGTTTCATTGATCAATGTTGATTTTCCACTGCCACTTACTCCGGTTACAACAATAAATTTCCCCAAAGGAAATTCAGTATCCACATTTTTAAGGTTATTGCCTTTTGCACCTTTCAGTACTAATTTTTTATCATTGCCTTTTCTTCTTTCCTGGGGAACTACTATAGTATGAATGCCATTCAGATAGCCTGCAGTAAGCGTATCCAGCTTCAACATATTTCTTGGCGTTCCTTCAGCTACAATTCTCCCGCCATGATAACCTGCTTTCGGACCAATATCAATCAAATGATCAGCCGCAAGCATAATATCCTTATCATGTTCAACAACCAAAACACTGTTGCCAATATCACGCAGGTTTTGTAATGCAGTTATTAAACGATGATTATCCCGTTGATGCAAACCAATAGAAGGTTCATCTAAAATATAAGTAATGCCTTGCAACTGCGAGCCTATCTGTGTTGCCAGCCGTATACGCTGTGATTCGCCACCGCTTAATGTTTTTGATGCACGATTTAATGTGAGGTAAGTCAGCCCCACATCTAATAAAAAAGTTAGGCGTTCACGTATTTCTTTAACCACATCCTTTGCAATTGCGCGTTGCTTATTGCTTAATCTTAGTTCAATGCCATCGAACCATGCATACAGTTTATCAAGATTTATTTCACTTAGTTGTGAAATATTTTTTCCATCAACTAAAAACCAAAGGCTCTCTTTTTTCAGCCTTGCTCCGTTACAGGTAGCGCAGGTTTTAAGCGTCATATATTTCTGTACCCAATCACGCAAAGTCTCTGTGCTGTACGAAGAAGCAAACCATCTTTTTAACATCGGAACGATGCCTTCATAACTTCCGGAATATTCATTGGGCACAGTTTCATCATCAGGATTTACTTCCAGTGAAGCACTGATATTTTTATCACCAAACAACAAGAGATTTAGTTGTTCTTCAGGTAATTTATTTACAGGAATATCCATTTTTATTTTATTCTTTTTGGCGAATGCTTCTGCCTGCTGAAATACACTGGCATCCCTTTCTTCGCCCAAAGGAACAATGGCGCCTTCACGAACTGTTTTCGATTTATCAGGCAACACTAAATCCATATCAATTGTAAAAACACTACCCAACCCTTTACATGTTGCACAAGCTCCATAAGGAGAATTAAATGAGAAAGAATTTGGTGAAGGTTCCTCGTAAGATAAACCCGTGTCTTCACACATCAGTTGTTTGCTGTACGATGTAATTTTGTTTTCACCTTCAACAGCAACAAACATTAAATCTTTTCCCATCTTCAAAGTTTGCTGTACACTTTGACTTAAACGTGTTCTGAATCCATCATCCACCTTCAACCGGTCAACAACTACTTCTATATCATGAATTTTATAGCGGTCAACCTGCATCTTCGGTATTATATCTTTTATTTCACCATCCACACGGACTTTTACAAAACCTTTTTTTCTTGTTTCTTCAAACAACTCGCGGTAATGACCTTTTCTTCCACGCACCAATGGAGCGAGCAACGAGATCTTTTTGTCACTGAATTTTTGAAAGATGTTATTTACGATCTCTTCTTCACTCCACTTCACCATTTGTTTGTGGGTGTTGTAACTGAAAGCTTCGCCAATGCGCGCATATAACAGGCGCATGAAATCATATATCTCGGTAACCGTTCCAACAGTTGAGCGTGGATTTTTGTTTGTTGTTTTTTGTTCGATGGAAATTACGGGTGAAAGCCCGGTTATTTTGTCAACGTCAGGCCTTTCCATTTCGCCGATGAACTGGCGGGCATAGGCGCCGAAAGTTTCCATGTAGCGGCGCTGACCTTCTGCATAAATGGTATCAAAAGCCAGCGAAGATTTTCCGCTGCCGCTGATACCGGTTATTACTACCAGCTTATTTTTTGGAATGATGATGTCAATGTTTTTCAGGTTGTGTGCACGCGCGCCGTAAACTTCTATGGAATCGTCTGGTTGTATTTCCAGGTTAACTTTATTTTCAGCCATAAATGAGGATACCGAAATTACAATAATAAAGCCATCTATTTTGTTATTATTGCACTTCCGCCGCTATCTGGAATCGGTAAATAACCGATATTGTTTTCTGCGCAAAATTCAAGTACAGCTTTCCTGGCGCCTTTGTATAAATCATTATTGAAATCGTGCACAAATATGTAACCTTTTGGTTCAAGTTTTGGGTAGAAGAATTTCAAACCTGCTAAAATCGGTTCATATAAATCAGCATCAATACTTACAAAACAAAACTTATCGTCAACATCAGTAGCGGACTCAGGAAAAAAGCCTTTTTTGATAATGCAGTTACTTCGATACTTCATTTTATTTAAAACTAACTCAACACTTGTATCAGAGAAATCCTGTTCACCACTTGAAAAAGAATTTTGTTTTTCAGTTGAAATATCTTTTTGATCAAATCCTTCAAACGTATCAAATAAATATAATTTTTTGTTGGGAAATAATTGATTTACGCGTTTTGCAAAATCTCCTTTATACACTCCTAATTCAGCAATATTGCCTGCAACATTATTCATTTTTATTTCATTGCAACAAAGTTCTAATGTGGTATAACGAACAAAATCTAAACTATGTGCAAGTTCTTGTTTGAATAATGAACTAAACTGTAACGATTTTGATAAATAGAGCTTTCTAGAGGCAAGTAATTTTGCAAAAGGCTGATATAATGATTTTAAACCAGACACGAAATTTTTTGAGATGCAATATTACAAAATAACAGGTTATAACAAATAAAGGAGGCCGTCTCAAAACACATGGGCCGTTTTTTTTATTTCAGAAGTTTTGGGATAGTCTTTAAATGGAAAGAAAAAATATTATTGCCAGGCGAAAATGAAGGGAAAGTCTTTTACAGGCTGCTTTCCTTCTTAATATTAAATTATGAGCAAGGGCGAGTAAACCTGTTTCTACCTCGGTTTTAGGTTTTCTGCGCAGCATAAAGCGTTTAAAGTAATGATTATTTTTAACGTTAACAAATACATTGTAGCCTTTACAGAGATTATCCTGTTGAATGACATTAGCCTTGATAAACCCAAGTGGTTGCACCTGTAATAATGGTAATACTGATTGAAGGATTTAAAGAGGCAGAATTTGGAACGATCATATGGCTGCTTGCTTCGTCAAACAAATAAGCGGTATTAGCAGTTTCGTTTTTTCCTGCAGTTGGTATCCGCCGAATTAAAATCCGCATCATTACCATTACCGCTATGATCTTTTGTATCGCCATCAAATGTATACCACGCAACAAGATTTGCTTTTGCAAATACATTTTCTGTGCCAGAGGCTTGTAATTGCCTTTGATTCGTTCCTTCTTTACTACATGAAAAAAGGAGAGTAGTGGCAGCAATGGTGATTAAAGAAAACATTGAAAAGGGCAATTGAAATTTTTTTTTATAATTAAAGTTTAATAGGTCTAAAAAAAATGTTGAGAAATAAATATAATCCTTTCTTTATGAATGAATAAGAAGCGAATTATTGGTATAATTAAAAAAGATAAAGCCGTCTATTCAGACGGCTTTATAAAAAAAATTTTTTAGTGTTAATTATTAATTTTTGAGTAAAGTATTACTTAATTGTTGGACAGTTAACGGATCAATTGCTGTTCTGTAAATTCTGATTTCGTCAATTACACCAGTAAAATAATATGGAAATGAAGGATCCTGATTTCTCCCTATAAAAAGAGGATCGCCACTCGGCTTAAAAGTTGTTGATGCAACAACAGAATCTTTTAAAACACCATTTATATAATACTTAGATGTTGTACCATCGTATGTATAAACCAAAACATACCATTTATTGGTTTTGATGTATTCAGTGGTGTCTCTTCCTCCCGTAGCTGAAGATCCATTTCCATAACTTCCATAAGAACTTTCATATTTTTCTCTCACCGGTAAATCACATCCCTGGTACTGATAAAACGGTGCGTCATCGTAACCTAAATCAAGCCGGTCGCTGGCAAAATCATTATAGCCTTTAGATATAATTCTGTTTCCATGGCACTGCCCTTGGTAAAAGCCCATTGGTTTAATAACTGCAAACAATGTTACGGCGCGTTTAGGATTTAATGAACTATCATCAGCAACCTGCATGTAACTTTCAGTTCCATCAAAATAGTAAGCAGTGTTAGGTTGGCCATCTTTACCAACTGTTGGTGTGGCACTGTTAAAAATTACATCATTTCCATTGCCACTGTGATCTTTTGTATCGCCATTAAAAGTATACCATGCTACAAGACTAACTTTTGCATCTGCGTTTTCGGTATTGGATGCATTTAACCGGGTTTGATTAGTTGCTTCTTTATTGCAAGCAATAAAAAAAATAATGGCTGCAATGATTGTCAGTGAAGTTGTGAGGTAAGGTGCGAATGTCTTTTTTTTCATAGTTAATGTTTAAAATGATTTTAAAAATTTTTACTCATAAATATATAAAATTTTCTCTTTTAGGTAATTTAAATAAAAAGACTGTTTCATTTTTTTGAAACAGCCTTTCCTTAAAAGAATAATTTAATTAGTTATTTGATAATGCTGCTACTTCGCTTGCATTTAAAACTCTTTTATAAATTCTTAGTTCATCAATCAAACCTTTAAAGTAATAGGGAAATGTAGGATCTTGATTTCTTCCTATGAACAAAGGATTTGTGCTTGCATTAAAAGTAGTTGACATAGTAACTTTACTTAAAAGATTTCCATTAATATAAAGTTTTGAATATACTCCGTCGAAAGTATATACAAGGCTATACCAATTGTTTAATTTAATATAGTTTTTAAAGTAAGTTGCTCCTGATGCATTAGAGCCATCGCCATAACTTCCGTAAAAATTTTCACGATTGTTTTGTACAGGCATGTCGCAACCCTGCCAGTTGTAATAAGGCTGGTCATCATAGCCTAATAAATATCTGCCATTATCATAATCATTATCACCTTTAGAAAGAATGCGGTTACCATGACAAGCACCTTGATAGAATCCTGTGGGCTTAACTAAAGCATATAAAGAGATTTTTACAGGATTAATAGAGTTACTATTATTTATCTGCATATAACTGCTTGTTCCATCAAATGCGTAAGCGGTTTTGGCTAGCCCGGCTTTACCTTTTGCCGGCGTTGCGGAATTGAAAATTACATTGTTGTTATTGCCGCTATGATCAAGCACATCCCCATTAAATGTATACCAGGCAACCAGGCCTCTTAACAACGATGAATCAGAAGTAGAATCCGAAATGGCATTGGCAGTAGTTTCTGAGTTTAAGGGTTTGGTAAGGCTTGAATCATCTTTTTTACAAGAAAAAAATTGTACTGTAATGAGCAAGGCACAAAGGTATGTAGCCAAGGTTTGGGTTTTTGTTCTCATAATTTTTTGGGTTAATTTTTATAAAGCGCAAATATAATCGACTAATATATATAAAATATTTTTTTAACCCATTGGCAGGATTTTTTATAAAAGATGGCACAGAAGAGATATTTGGCTATCATATTTCAAAATCTTCCATTTTGTAAACCTTTTCCCTGGTAAAACCCATTCAGCAATATCACCCTGGCCTCTAAAGTTTTTTCAGGATAAGACACCCTACCTGCAGGCTCATTTGTTCGATATAACTTCGATATTTCTTCGATCCAATAGATCGAAGAAATATCGGTTATATAACGAGGATAATTCGCCAAAATAAGCTGCCGGGTAAGTACATGGGATGGATAATTGTGGCTGACCGGTACAGCCAGGAGGTATACGTTTATGCTTTCTTATATTTCGGAATAAAAGTTGCCTTTATTTCGTTTGGCTTTCATGTAACTGTCAAAATAACCCGCCAACCGGTTTTTTTATTATTTGTTCATGTGTAATTGAACTTCCTATTCCTAAATATCTATGGCTCTAATAGGAATTTTACGCGTATAGCCTTACATTCGCGCAAAATTTAAAAAAAATCGCCCATGGAAGTTGTAAAAAACATCGTTTGGCATAATGCCACCATCACCAAAGATGATCGTCACCGCATGAACGGTCATAAATCTGCTATTCTCTGGTACACAGGCCTTTCCGGTGCCGGAAAATCAACCCTTGCAAATAAAGTTGAAGAGAAATTATTTGAAAGAGGTTATCATACTTATGTACTTGATGGCGACAATATCCGCATGGGTTTGAATAAAGGCCTTGGCTTTACTGCCGAAGACCGCAAAGAAAATATCCGCAGAATTGGCGAAGTAGCCAAACTATTTGTTGATGCAGGAGCATTGGTTTCTACCGCTTTCGTTTCTCCCTATAATGAAGACCGTGAAATGGTTCGTAAACTGGTGAAAGAAGGAGAATTCATTGAAATTTATGTATCTGCTTCACTTGATGTTTGCGAAAACCGTGATACAAAAGGCTTATATAAAAAGGCCCGTGCCGGAGAAATCAAAAATTTTACGGGTATAAACGATCCGTACGAAGCTCCTTTAGATGCCGAACTTACTGTAGACACAGGCAGTCAAACGCTTGACGAAAGTGCTGATGTGGTATTGAATTATCTTGAAGAAAATGGCTACATCGAGAAAGCATAATTATTCACCAACAAAAAAATTATATACATGAATCAACCACACGGCGGAACACTTGTAAACAGAATTGCTGAAGGAGCGCGTAAAGAAGAGCTTGAAGCAAAAGCAAAAAACCTTTTCCAGTTAACAATTGAAGACCGTTATGGTGCTGATGTTGAAATGATCGCCATCGGCGCCTTCAGCCCAATCACCGGTTTTATGGGCAAAGCTGATTGCGAATCAGCTATTGAAAATATGAAATTAACCAACGGACTTGCATGGGGTATTCCAATTCCTTTGCCTGCCGGCGATCAATATGATAATATTAAAGAAGGCGAAGAAATTGCTTTGCTGAATAAAGAAGGCAATGTTTTAGCCGTAATGACTGTTGATGAGAAATTTGAATTAGACCTTGACAATTTTGCACAAAAATGTTTTGGTACAACAGAAGATAAACACCCGGGTGTAGCAGCTATTAAACGCGGTGGCAATAAGTTCATTGCAGGCCCGCTTGAAATGGTGAACAGGCCTTTACGTAAAGAAGACATTGCTGATAAATATTTTCTTGATCCTTCAGAAACACGCGCTGAATTTGAGAAACGCGGATGGAAAACTGTTGTGGCTTTTCAAACACGTAACCCTATTCACCGCGCACATGAATATTTGATCAAATGTGCACAGGAAATTGTTGATGGCGCTTTAATTCATCCTATTGTTGGCGAAACAAAAAGTGACGATATTCCTGCACCGGTACGCATGAAATGCTACGAAGCATTAATTGATAATTACTTCAATCCCGACAATACCAAATTAAGCGTGTTGCCAACAGCAATGCGTTATGCAGGCCCGCGTGAAGCCATCAATCATACATTGATCCGTAAGAATTATGGTTGCACGCACATGATCATCGGCCGCGATCATGCCGGTGTTGGTAATTACTATGGTACATATGATGCGCAGGTTATCATGGATAAAGTAGGACCTGAAATGAGCATGCAGATATTGAAGTTTGAAAATACTTTCTGGTGCAAAAACACTGAGAGCATGGCAAGTTCCAAAACAGCGCCTAAAGATCCTGAAACTGTTTCTTTAAGCGGAACTAAAGTAAGAGAAATGCTAGCGAATGGCCAGCGTCCGCCTTCAGAATTTTCCCGTCCGTTAGTGGCTGATATTTTAATTGAATGGGCTACAAAAAAAGCAGAAGCAACTGCTTAAAATGATAAAATAGAATTTAATAAAAAGCTGTTCTGGAAAGAGCAGCTTTTTTATTAGCCCCTCCCAGACCCTTCCCAAAGGGAAGGACTTCTGAAGCCAAATAATTAAAATATTGTTATAAGAACAAGATGATTACAAGGTCCCTCTCCTTTTGAGAGGGATTTAGGGAGAAGCTTCTATACAACAAATTCTACGTAATTGTTTTGCCTAAGCCAGCTTTCCACTTCATTGTAATTTTCTATCATGTCCTGCAAAGCGTCAGGATTTAATTTTTTAGCACCAGCCTTAACCGGTTGACGGGAGATATGCAAAAAGTCTGCGATCTTATTCATAGTACTGTCCCAATCCGCAAAATCTTCATAGCGGATCTTTATATAATCCATATCATGAATAACATCTTCCAGCTTTTTGTTCTGGCGAACAATGTCATTCATCTTTGCCTTTAGTGCATCTGTATCAACATTCAATTTTGACAGGCCTGAACGTTGCTCTTCATTATCCTCCTGGTGGTGATAAATGCCTGTAGCACGGGCGCGCAAATCGCTTAAGGCATTGCGCAAGATGTTTTCACGCAACAGCAATATTACTTTTACATTATTTTTTTTAAGGTAATCAATTAATCCCGGCGTGTACAAAGTTTGATAGTACATGAGTTTAAAACCTCTTGCTTTAAAAGCTTCGCCTTTTTTATTGATAAAATATTTTTTCAAGAAACCCGGAAGACGCAGATAAGTTGAAGGATAATTAATAATATAATTTATTTTTTTAGGAACAAAGGGGATTTTTAAAAACCTGAATTGATTTACGCTGAAATAATCGCGAAAAGAAAAATGAAATATTTCATCATCACAGAAAATTTCAGGATGTTTATTCAACGATTTGCTTAACAACGTTGAACCTGTTCGTGGTAAAGTGAAAATAATAAATTTGGTCATCACAGTTTATTTCAATGGTATGGAATTCTGTACAAAGGTAAACACCTGAAATCACTTTAGAAAATGCGCGTATTTTTCTTGCATAGCAGTTTCTACCTGATGGTAATTTTCAACGCCGTTCCTCCAGTTTTCTGCGCTTATTTTTCTAAGCTCAGGCTGCATTTCAATTTTTTCAACACCTAAAAAATCAAAAGTCTTATCCAGCATTGTTTGCCATTCTTCAAATTCTTCATATGTAATAACAATACGGTTTTTGCCTTCGCTTAAACGCAGAATATTTGCATTGACAGCTTCGAGTTCATCCACTCTTTTTTTAAGCAAAGCCGCATCAATATTTATTTTTTTATTTGCCAGTGATGAATCTTCTGCAGAATGAAAAACGCCGATCTTTCTCGCCCTGAAGCTGGATAATGCTTCACGGAAAGTATTTTTTCTTATGAGTACGATTATCTTCAGTTCATGATCTTTAAGATAATTCCAAACAGTTGGAAAATCTTTTGTATGACCCATCATTAATTTAAAACCACGAATGGTTTTTTCGTTACGCGTACTGTAAAATTTTTTTATAAAGCTTACACCGGAAATATATCCATTAATATAATTGGTAACAGAAAATATTTTCCTTGAAAATCCTTTCTTTTTTTTAGTGCCGATAAAAGGGAAATGCCATTCAGGATGATAAATTTTATCTGAAGGATGAAACAGTTCACCCGCACAAAATACCTGCGGATGCTGATCGAGTGTTCTTGTTAATACAGTTGAGCCGCTGCGCGGCGCAGTTAAAATAAAAAAGTCTTTTAATTGCCTGCTGTCACTCATTTTCATAATGAATTTAAAACCTTGCCTAAAGTATTCAGCATGGTATGTTCCTGGTAAAAGTCTTTCCATGAATTATCTGCCGCAATAGGCTTTCTTTCAAACCTGCCCGGCGTGCCGGCAATAGTATGGTCGTTTGATAACTCCATAAACGCAGGCGCTGTAAATTTTTCAAGTCCTAATTTACTGCATACCTTGTCAAGTTCGGCCTGCGGATTTGCCGCAAGTGCTTCGTAATCAACTTTTATTGTATTGCTTTTGTTGATTGAATTTATTGCTGCCGCACAAACTTTTTTAAAAAAGAAACTATCTGTTAATGTTTCCAGGGGTTTTTTATCAGAACGCTTATTCACTTTCCATCTTTTCAGTTTTGAAAAAGTGATGGCGCGCAGATCTCTTGAGAGCCAGATGAATTTTGCGTCAACATCCGGGCATTGCGTAACGGCTAAACCCTGCAATGGATCTTTGGAAGAATCAACAATAAATTTTTTACCCGAAACATTTGCTATTGCTTTATAAAGCATGTTCAGGATTTTGATTGTTTCTTTATTTTTTTTGGTGCTGATCAGCTTTAGCAAAGTACTCTTTGCATTCAATCCTGATAAAGACGACAATAAAACTTTAGATGATTTATACGGCCAGGTTATTTTAGTTTCGAACGAGTCATTATAAATACCCGAAAGCGCTTTGCTCCAGAATTCGCATTCAAAAACAGGTTTTCCGCAACTGCATGCCCAGTTCCAGATTTCGCCGGGACCTTCTTTTGCAATATGCCCTTTTAACATAGCGAGTTCTCCCACGGAAACTGTTTGCATTGATTTGGATAGGATATTTTCCAGCAGTGTTGAACCGGAGCGTCTGTCTGAAATAATGTAAATAACAGTTACTTTGTCTTGCATGGGATATGCCCAAAGATATTTGCCAATTTGTAAATACAGCAGATAAATTTCTTACCGGAACAAAAATTTAATACGTTTACTTTTTTTGTATGCAACAAACCTCAATTATAACAGTAAAAGACCTCGTAAAACATTACGGAGATTTTAAAGCCGTTAAAGGGATAAGTTTTGAAGTTTTTGAAGGTGAAATATTTGGCTTGCTTGGTCCGAATGGCGCCGGAAAATCAACAACGCTGGAAATTATTGAAACCTTGCGTGAGAAAACTTCAGGAGAAATAATAGTAGATGGTTTTAATCTTGATCATTCACCAAATGAAATAAAAAAGATAATTGGTGTACAGTTACAAACTTCCGGTTATTACCCGGGCTTAAATCTTACTGAATTAATTCATCTTTTTGCAGGATTATATAATGAGCAGGTAAATGCAATGAATTTGCTCGATACTGTAAACCTGCGCGATAAAGCAAAGGCAAAATTCAAAGAGCTCAGTGGCGGACAAAAGCAACGTTTTTCTATCGCTACAACGCTTATCAATAAACCAAAAATTATTTTTCTGGATGAGCCTACTACAGGCCTTGATCCACAGGCGCGGCGTAATCTCTGGGATTTGATAAAAGAAATTCGCAGCAAAGGCACAACGGTTATTATCACCACGCATTATATGGATGAAGCAGAAATATTGTGCGATCGTGTTGCAATTATTGATTCAGGAAATATCATTGCAATGGCTTCGCCTGATAAACTGATAGATGAGTTGGTAGATACAGGATTTGAAAAACCGAAAGAAGTGAAACAGGCAAATCTCGAAGATGTGTTCATTCATCTTACAGGAAAACATTTGAGAGAGGAATAAAGAGCTTCTCCCTAAATCCCTCTCCCAGGAAGAGGGACCTGGAAGACACTATTATTTTGTAGCGCATGAACATGTATTTAACAACCAAAAGAATTTTGTAATCTCTAAATTATTATAGTAACACTAAATTATCAGTGACTTGTAAGCCTTTCCTTTTGTAAAGGGTTGGGATGGGCTGCTATTATTAAAACTTGTATTTTTAAAGCATGACAGTTTTTGCTTTATATAATCTGAAAGGTGGCGTAGGTAAAACAGCGGCTGCTATTAACCTTGCCTATCTTGCTGCAGCAGACGGATATAAAACACTTGTATGGGATCTTGATCCGCAGGGTTCATCTTCTTATTATCTTAATGTAAAAGCAAACATTAAGAACGAATCAAAAAAAATATTTGAAGAAGCACTTGATATAAAAGATGCTGTTCAGGCTTCAGTGTTTGAAAACCTATGGGTTATTCCGGCTGATATTTCTGCAAGGAATACAGATACTTTGCTGAGCGAACAAAAACACAGCAGGAAAAAAATAAAATCTTTATTAAGCGGCTTAAAAGGTTTTGATATTGTAATACTCGATTGTCCGCCGGGTATTTCTTTACTGCACGAAAATATTTTTAATGCGGCTGGCTGGATATTGATGCCAAATATTCCAACAACACTTTCTATCAATTCTTTTGAAACAGTAATGGAATATTTTGAAAATAATGAGCTGGATAAAAACAGGCTGAAATGTTTTTTCAGCATGGTTGATCACAGAAAAAACCTGCATCATGAAGTAATGCAACAGTTTTATAAAGAAAAGCTGTTCTTTAAAAGTTATATTCCGTATTTAAGTGATGTAGAGAAGATGGGCATTCATCAACAACCGTTGTTTGAATATGCCAACAGCAGTTATGCAGCGCAATGTTTTCGCGACCTGTGGCATGAAGTAAAAAAAGTTTGTTTGTAATTGCTGAACAGAATTGGTGAAGTTGCAGTGTGCGACGCAACCGTGTTTAATCAGGGTACAAAAGCTAAATACATAAAAATATAAATTCAATTTATGCAAAGAGAAATTACGTCATGGTATAGTCCTTCACTGAATAAAGAAATGCCGATAGCAACGTATGGCTCTTTTGGATTTGCTTTATTGCTGATACCAACTGCTGCTGCAGATTATTTGGAGTATGAGCGTTTTCAACTGATAGATGCACTTGCACCCTTTATTGATTCAGGAAAAGTAAAGGTGTTTAGTATTGACAGTATAAATAAAGAAAGCTGGCTGAACAATGAAATGTTGCCTGAACATAAAGCCATTCGCCAGAATGATTTTAATAATTATGTTTTTAACGAAGTAGTTCCGTTCATTCGAAACAATACCAGCAGTGATACTTTTATCTTCACATGTGGCGCATCTTTTGGAGCTTTGCATGCGATGAATTTATTTTTAAAAAGGCCTGATCTTATCAACGGTACCATAAGTATGAGCGGTGTATATGATCTTACGGAATACACTAAAGGTTTTTGGGACGACCAGGTTTATTATAACAGCCCTATACATTATATTCCTAACTTAACCGATGAATGGTACTTGAATAAAATAAAATCAAGTCATCATATCCACATTTATACGGGCAGCGGTTCTTTTGAGGATCCTGAAGCCAATCGCAGGTTCTCGCAGGTGTTGTGGAATAAAGGCATCTGGCATGATCTCGATATCTGGGGGCCTGATGTTAATCACGATTGGCCAACATGGAGAAGTATGTTACCATACATTCTTCACAATAAATTCTAAGCAAATGCCCCTGTGAAAAAGGGGTTTTTTGTAATGAGGAGTATAACCTATGACAGAAAGACGAAAGTTTAAAATAAATATTTCCAAACGAATAGTGCGCATATTGCTCCGGGTTATTGCTGTTGCAGGAACTCTATATTTTTTATTGTTGACAGGCGTCAGCATTTATCTTTCATCTTCACGCGAAAAGTTACTTGGTTTTATTAATGAGAATTTAAAGCAAACCTTTCTTGGCGAATTAAAAGTTGACAAAGCTGACATAAGCATCTGGCGCACGTTTCCCGATATCGGGATCACTTTGAATAATGTAACGATAAGCGATTCTTTTTACCACAGGCCGTTTTTACAAGCAGGTGAGATAACCGGAACAGCAAGTTTTTTCGGACTTATCGGTAACAAGGTTAAAATAAGTTCTATTACCATAGAAGATGCACTGATACATTCGTTCACCGATGCAGAAGGCTATAACAATACTTATGTTTTACAACCGAAGAAAAAACCTGAAAAACAGGGCGGTAAAAAGCCGGTAATTTTAAAAGAACTTTCGTTAAAGAATGTTGTTGTTGTAATAGAAGATGGCGTTAAGAAAAAACGCTTCGCAGGAAGGTTTGATGACGTTGAAATTGATGCAAGCCTTACCGGTTCAAAGTATCATATATCTATGGACGGCGACATTTTTTTGCGCGGGCTTGGCTTTAATTTTCCGCAAGGTTACTGGATGGAGAACCAACAATTAAGTGGTAAATGGAAACTGGAATTTGATACAAGCAATAAGGTGCTTTCAATTAACGAGTCAAAGATCAAAATACAATCACAGCCTTTTATCATTAAAGGAAAATTCGATTTCAAACAAGCGCAGTTTAATATCAATGCAACAACAAAAGAAATTTCTTACGCGGCGGCATTAAGTGTATTAAAGCCAAAAACAAGAACAAAGCTTTCAGCGATGAATCTTACCGAGCCGGTTGATGTTACTGCATCCGTCAGTGGCTCTTTAGCTAAAAAAGGGGATCCGTCGGTGCATGTTGATTTCAAAACAGAGAATAATAATATAACAACGCCGGTAGTTAATTTAAATAACTGCAATTTTTCAGGCTCTTATATTAACCAGGTAAATACAGGCATACAACCGGATGATTCAAACTCAACAGTTACGATTACCAGCTTTACAAGTAAGTGGGGAGCTATACAATTAAACACACCTAAGATTATTGTAACCAACTTAACAAAGCCGCTTATTAAGTTTGAATTTTATTCGCAATGTACATTGCCGCAATTGGATGAAGCGCTTGGTTCTGCCACGTTGAGTTTTGTTGAAGGCAATGCGAAATTATACCTCGCTTATAACGGGCCGCTTGTTCCCGATCCTTACCTGCTAAATCTTTTGAATGCAGAGATAGAAATTCAAAATGGTAAAGTAGTATACCTGCCCCGTGATGTAACTTTTTCAGATTGTAACGGCAAGCTTTTTATAATAGGCAACAATCTTACAATGCATAATTTTAAATGTGATGTAAATACAAATCACTTCACCATAGATCTCGATGGCAAAAATTTAAACAGGATATCTGATAAAGAGCCGGGCAAGGCAAACATCAATTGCAATGTATATTCTCCTGCCATTGATATGTCAGGCTTCAGTTCAATGTTTGGAAAGGCAAAAACTTCATCCAAAAAGAAAAAAAGTTTTATTACAACTTTTAATGCTGTTGATGATGCAATGGAGAATGGTGTTGTAAGCGTTAGTCTTAAAGCGCAGCAATTATCACTCAATAAGTTCAAGGCAAGTAATGTTATTGCCAATCTATCTTTTAATGGTGATAACTGGGAAGTTCAAAAAGCCTATCTGCAACATGCTGATGGCAGCCTTGATCTTAGTGCAAAAGTGCACCATATTGATGATGCTGTAAGCCAGGCAAACATTCAAATGAACCTGCAGCATATGAATGTGCGAAAACTTTTTTATGCCTTTGATAACTTCGGGCAAACATCACTCACTTATGCCAATATAAATGGCGTATTGACTGCAAAGGCGAGTATTGCTGCCAACATAAACCGGTCAGGGAAATTTGTTCCTTCTACAATGAATGGCAAGATGCAATTCTTGCTTAAAGATGCTTCACTCATTAATTTCAAACCCATATTAGGCATCCAGAAATATGTGTTCAAAAACCGCGATCTGAACAATATTCAGTTTACAGAGCTAAGCGATACATTCGATATAAAGAATGGCGATATTTATATTCATCGCATGCCTGTTATTTCTTCTGCACTGGTAATGTATATAGAAGGTGTTTACAGTTTTTCAAACAAAACTGATATTTTAATACAGGTTCCTTTTTCGAGTCTTAAAAGCAGTCCTGATGATTTCAGAAATATTGATAAGAATGCCAAGCCAGGAAAGAGTGTTAACCTGAGAGCAAAAACAGGCGATGATGGCCAGATTAAGGTTGGGTTAGATATTTTCAATGGTTATAAGAAAGAAAAGAAACACAGGGAGAAGAAAAACGCAAAACATACAGAGAAAAGCGATTAGTATTTCCTGCTGTATTTTTATTATTACAATTATGCTTTATGAGAGCTTTTATATTCGCTGTAGTTTGCATTGTATTTTTTTCATGCACAGAAAATAAAAACAACACCACCATAACGGTTGCAGATTATTTTGCTCCGCAGGATAGCGGCGTTCAAACTGCGGGCGTTAAAATGATTCTCATAACAACACCTGTTGGTACATTTAAAGTCTGGACGAAAACCATCGGTAATAATCCGCGTATAAAAATTTTGTTGCTGCATGGAGGCCCTGCTTTCACACATGAATACATGGAATGTTTTGAAAGCTTTTTTCCGCAACAGGGTTTTAAAATGATAGAGTATGATCAGTTGGGTTCTTATTACAGCGATCAACCAACAGACAGCAGTTTGTGGACAACAGACAGGTTTGTTGATGAAGTGGAACAGGTACGTAAAGCGCTTAATTTAAATAAAGACAATTTTTATTTACTGGGAAATTCATGGGGCGGCATTCTTGCAATGGAGTATGCGTTGAAGTACCAGCAGAATTTAAAAGGATTGATTGTTTGCAATATGATGGCAAGTATTCCTGAATATGCAAAGTATAATCTTAAACTACGCAGCCAGATGCGTAAATCATTAGTTGATTCTTTGATGGCTTATGAAGATAAAAACGAGTACGGAGATTCAACTTATCAAACATTAGTGTTCAATGAATTTTATAAACAACATTTATGTCGTTTGGCAGATTGGCCCGATCCGCTGAAACGAGCATTCAAGCATTATAACCCTGCTATTTATGTTATGATGCAGGGGCCAAGTGAATTTAAAACGGGCGGCCGTTTGATCAATTGGGATATTAGCAAAAAACTTCCGCAGATAATTGTTCCTGCACTAATGGTGGGTGCAAAGTATGACACGATGGATCCTGGTTATATGGATTGGATGAGCAAACAGGTTAGGCAGGGAAGATATTTGTATTGCCCTGAAGGAAGCCATCTCGCCATGTGGGATGATCAGAAACATTTTTATCCCGGTATCATCAATTTTATTCATGATGTGGATGCGGGAAATTTTTCAAACAGCAACTAATGTTATTGAATGATGAATACTATATGCAGCAGGCTTTGCGTGAAGCAGAGAAAGCTTTTGACGAAGATGAAATTCCTGTTGGAGCAGTAATTGTTATCAATCAAAAGATCATTGCCCGGGCACATAACATGACAGAACGATTGAACGATTCAACCGCACACGCAGAAATACTTGCGCTTACATCAGCGTATAATTTTTTAGGAAGCAAATATTTGCCTGATGCTGCTTTGTATGTAACAGTTGAACCTTGTTTAATGTGTACCGGCGCTATGTATTGGAGTAAACTGGATCGTTTGATTTGGGGAGCTGATGATGAAAAGAATGGTCATCGCCGTATAACGCAACCTAATTTTCCTTTTCATCCAAAAACAAAAATAAGAACAGGTGTTCTGAAAGAAGAATGTGCTGCAATAATGAAAACTTTTTTTCAACAAAAAAGATGAGGTGGCTGACACTTTTTCATAAAATCAATCATCAACAGGGCTAATTTCCGATATAAGAAAGAATTAACCCTGGTTTCATTACCTCGCATTAAATTTGTTATCCTTTATAAATAAGATTTTTTGTAAATCATACATCATTAAATCAGAAATCTAAAAATCAATAATTATGGCATTTACATTACCTCCGCTGCCGTATGCATACGATGCATTAGAGCCGCACATAGATGAACAAACAATGAAAATTCATCACGACAAACACCACCAGGCTTACGTTGATAATCTGAATAAGGCAATTGCAGGTACTGATAACGAAAATAAATCACTTGAAGAACTGGTTGCCAGTGCAGGCAAGATTTCCCCGGCTGTTCGTAACAATGGAGGCGGCCACTGGAATCATACGTTCTTTTGGGATATTTTATCAAGTGATGGTGGTGCACCTTCGGGAAGTTTGGCTGAAGCTATCAACAGCACATTTGGTTCTTTCGATGAATTCAAAACAAAATTCAATGCGGCAGGTGTTGGGCGTTTCGGCAGCGGCTGGGTCTGGTTGATTTCAAGAGATGGAAAATTAGAGATTACTTCAACACCTAACCAGGATAATCCTTTAATGGATGTTGCTGATGTAAAAGGTACCCCGGTACTTGGGATTGATGTTTGGGAACATGCTTATTATTTGAAATACCAGAATAAACGCCCTGATTATTTAGGTGCAATATGGAACGTGATCAACTGGAATAAAGTGCAGGAAAATTTTGATAAAGCAAAATAATATATAAGCGCTTATATAATTTATAAAAATCCCGCCGTTGGCGGGATTTTTAATTTACACTAACTTATTATCAATAGCTTTTTTTATATTCTGTACATAAAACTCCTACCATCCGGAGATGGGTTTAGTTGCTTTATTATGTTGTTATAAGGCTCTCATAATAAAGTAACTTATGCAGGATGCGCAGCAGTGAACGGGAAAAAAACATTTATTTTAAATAAGAATTTGCATAACACTTCGTCAAAGTAGTTATAAGCATTTAAAACCCGTTAACTGATCACAGATATATTAAAAGCTTCAAGACCTTTTTGTCCTTGTCTCTTTTCAAATTCAACTTTTGTACCTTCTGTTAATACAGACCCGTTAAGCGCTGAAGAATGTACAAAATAGTCTTTCCCTTTGCCATCTGTTATAAAACCAAAACCTTTTGATTCATTAAAAAACTTTACTGTTCCTTTTTCTTTCATGTTCTTTATTTGCTGTTAAAGGTATTCATATTAAATTCTAAAAACTTTTTATTAATCTGTAGTTAAAATGTTTTACCAGTTGCAGTACATCTCACGCTGCTTCGCTTAAGGGTAGTAATAGGAGAATCCACATAAGCACAACCAGCGCAAACGTTTGGAGTTTGTCAATTATTCTAAATAAATATTGTGAGTGGTTATTAAATAAAAGCGCCATTGCAGAAATTTATAGCGCAAATATTTAGTGTTTAAATTGAGAAATGCCATATATGCAAGGATAATCTTTATCTTCAATGACATTTATGAAACCCGATTATGACATTTGAAGAATTAATAAAAAATCATTCGGCTGATGTAATTGAAAAATTAATAACCGAAATACTGACTATAGATCCCGTTGAAATACATTTTGATTTTTTAGAAGAGGATCAATGGTCAATCATTACAACCCATCAATACGAGGAAGATAAAGAGATATCAGTGCGCCTGCACCTTAATGATTATTACGATTTGTATTTTGGTTACTATAATGATGAAGATGAATTCATTGAAATTGTACATCCGCTAACAGAAGAAGAGAAAAAGATACTTCCCGTAAGATTAAAAAAAGTTATGAAAAAGGTATTGGATGATGAGCAGGGTATGCGCATTCCAAATAATTTTCTTTCCAGGTAAATTTCGTTCTTTCAAACTATCATAACTCATCTAAAGAAGTAACCGGAGATTCATATGATTTTGCCGAGCGGTGTTCCAAGAAGTAATGCGCAAAGAAGGCAAAATAAAACCTCTCCCGCTCCTGCGCATACGCGCCAGGTTAAGAAATAGCTGTAATCGCCTTAAATATAAAATTAGCCTGAGCTTCAGAATAATTAACGTGTGTAATTCAGGTTGTTACCAATTGTAACATAAGGCGCCTCTTTCGGTTCGGTTCCGACGAATGTCGGAATTGAAAAAACTCCGAAAAAATCATTAATGGTAAAAATGAATCAAACAACATTAGACGTTTCTCATTATGCAAATGGGATTTATTTTATAACAGTGTTTGATGATAAAGGGAACTATACAACACAAAAGCTGATTATAGAACCGTAATACAATTTTTACAACCGCAATAAGGTTTCGCAATTGCGAAGCCTTATTTGTATCTATATAACAAAATATAATTAAACAATCCTGCATGGAATTACTCCATCTTCATCAAACGAATAGACTGCACACAGCCTGTGATAGCCATCGGCAATAACAACCCTGCCATTTGCTGTATCTCTTACAAGAAGAATCGGGGATAGCTTCTCCCCCTCTCTTATTTTCTTTCTGTCTTTTTCTACATGAAAATTACTCACGCCGGGCAGCGAAAGCGAAGAGGCCCGGAATACATCTTTCGCCGTAAAATTTGTAACTGAAGTTTTCTTTAAACGTGCCACAAATTTTTTAGCAGCATCTTCCGTGTATATCAGTTTAAGATATGACAGAGCAGCGGGGTAATCCTGTGAATCCGGCTTTGAGCGCCATTTAATTTCCTGGTTCATTTGATCAACGATTAAAAGTTATACAAACTGCAGCAGTGTTTGGCATTTGAAGATACATTTTATTAATTGAAACGTTTGCAGGTTAGCTCAAGCTCATGAATGCGAAAACAAAAAGTAAGTCTGCAATTAAAAAGATTATTGCCATTGCTTTAACCTAAAATATTGAGAATAGCTTAAAGCAATAATTGTTTCCATTTGCCTGTTTCTGCATAATCTTTTATAATTTGATTTCGTTCCATTAAAAATCTTTTCAGGTATTCCGTTAAAACAAGTTTATTGAAAGTATGCCCTACAATTCCGAACGGTGATTCAAATAAGAAATCGTCAGTCATTAAGACCATATTGTCTCTTTCAAAAAAATAATGATCGTGTTTTATTTTTTTAAATGCACCATTTATTTGTTCATCGCAAAAATGAAATGGTCTGTTATAAACTGTGATTTTTGATGTTAGCTTTTGCCTGATACCAAAATGTTTTGCCTGCCATGTTACAAACTCATTATAATTGATCAAACCTTTTGTAATGCCGCCTACTGCAGTTTCATTTGTTTTGGCTGTTGAAATTTTATGCAGGTCAATACTCCTTGATAAATCAAAACAAATTTCAATTGCAGCGTTAATTGTTGTTTCAAGCTTGATTAAAGGCATTGATTATTTTTTGTACATGCGATCAGGGCATTTCATTAAGCAGCCATAAAACCTGGCTCCGGTGCCTGTTGATATGAAAGCGTAAAATTCAAGGCGTTGATGAAAATCCATCGGGCCTGAAACAGGATGAGGGTGAGCTTGTAATCTTAATTCCATTTCCCGGAGGTCGCTGCCAAATGCTTCCAGCACAGGTTGCAGGCTATCAAGAGAAGCCTTCCAGAAAGATAAAGGCCCACCTAACCTGGGCGCAGCCATTGCAGGAACTATTTCTTTTTCCCGCCAGGTGAGACGGATGATCTCTTCAACCGGCAAATCCTTATGAACAAAATCATATGTTCTTTCTGTTTTACCATCCCGTATTGCATGAATTGTTTTCCACATAACCGCAATAGCGCCATGTTCTGCCCAGAAAAGATGTTCGGTAATTTCAGTGATATTCCATACTTCAGGTGCAGGTTTCCACTGCGCCTGTAATTCTGTAACATTACTGACCTCGTTTAAGTATGCTTCGCGTGCTGCTGACACTGCGCGGATGAGTTTTTTAACGGTGCTCATTTAAGTTTAGTTATGGCAGTGTTGTAAATATAGTATGTATTGTTACAGGCAAACGCACAGGTTGTATAAATGTAATTTTTTTCCAAAGCTTTAATTCTTTTTGATGGATGCGCCATAACTGTTTGAAGAATAAACGACCAACTTAATTTTTATATGAAGGCTGTTAACTCTCTCCAATAATGCTTTAACATTCAAATTGTCTTCCTATACTTTTGTCTCTGCATAACAAGTTGCTTTTAAAAACAATAATTTTCATTACGGATATTTGTTACTTTCTTTTATCTCATGCACAATATTTTTTAATTGTTTGGATGAATGCTTTGCATTTCAGGAACGGATGATATGCAGCATTATCTCGCGCATAATTATTTTTATTTGTCTCGATGAATGCTTCGTATTTCGTTCACATGCCTTGATTGCTCACTTTATTTATTATTTTTTGGTGTTTGCGAATCTCCTTCGATTTGAGCTTTTGTATTACAGCTTCTTCAGCTATTGTTCCGTGATGCCTATATTCAAACGTTGTGCATTAACCCTTATTTCAATTTTTTCAAAGAAGAAAATCTTCCAAACAGTTATACCGGGCACAACTGCAGTTAGTCTTTTGATCAATATTTTTTTTAAAGCTTCGTTCCCTGTATTAATACCGAAGCTTTTATAGATTGTTCTTTCAGGTGTAAAAATTTCTTTCGCTCCTCATCCTTTGAGAAGGCTTCAAAATCTTTTTCATCGTCAAATTCAACAAGATGTATTTCATAAGGTTTGTCAATAGAAGATTCAATGAAAGAATTTTCATCAGGCCTTATACGCAATAAAAGCCTGCCATTGTATTTTGAGATTATCGGTATGGCAATATCTTCGAATTGATGGAATATTTCTTCCTGCCCTTCTTTTATGTAGATCAATTGAATTACGCAGATCATTTTTATTTTTATTGATGAGCAAAGGTTGCAGCTATAGGCATACAAATAAAAAATGTTACGGGTATTTATTGTATTAATTATACCGCTTCTTTAAAGCAGATGGATTTTCACCTGCCAGTTTTCTGAATACTTTGTTGAAATGCGACAGGCTTTCAAAACCCACTTCATAACAGGCTTCTGAAACTGTTAATCCTTTCAGCAATAAAGTTTTTGCCTGTGTTATGCGGTATTGATTCACGAAATCTGTGAATGTTATCCTGGTTTGCTTTTTAAAATACCTGCAGAAAGCCGGAGTACTTAAATGTACGCTTGCAGCAACTGCGTTTACATCCGGATGCTTATCATAGTTTGCATGAATGTATTTGTATACAGAACCCATTCTTATCTTATCATCAAAAAAAAATTTGATGCTGGTGTCTCGCTCATTCAGCGCCATTACTTCTTTTGAGTTTGCCAACACCTGGAATACTTCCAGCAAACTGATGATCTGTTCAAAATGAGAAAGGCCTTGCATATGCCTTAATCTTTCTGATACGGTCCGTTTTGTTTCGCCGCCGAACGATAGCCCGAGGTATGCTTTTTCAAAAAGTTTATGAATGGCTGAGAACTCAGGTGTTTCTTTGAATGCATCGCCTAAAAAATTTTCTTTCAATTGCACCACCACCTGGTGATAGTCCGTTTCAATGCCATAGTCAAAATTCAGGTGAGGTACATTCGGTCCTATCAATACCAGGTCACTCTCCATATAACTTGATATATGCTGGCCAACATGGCGAATACCGGTGAGCGCTTCTACATACACCAATTCATATTCGGGATGATAATGCCAGAAAAAAGAGTTTCTCAAACTCGGCGTAAATAATCTGAATGACTGGCCGGGACCCGGCAGCACGATCTCCTTCTGAATTTTCATTCGCGCTATTTATCTGTAAAGTTCAATAAATACAGTAAAAAATAAAAAAGATGTCAATACAGAACAAATAGTGGTCATTAAAGCAGGTGCAAAAGCTTTTATGCAGGCTGAACTTTGTACCATCAGATCATTTAAAAACTGTTATATGCAACAACAAACAATGGCAGCTACAATGGCGCCGAAAAATGCACATAAAGACATCCCGGGTAATCCTTCCACTTCCAAAAGCAGTAAGGTAAAACTCAACGACCGCAGTAATGGGGAATCGCTTGGAATTTTGTCTGAGGAAGACTGGAAATTCTGGATACATAACGGGTATATCGTTATTAAAAATGCTGTTTCGAAAGAACAGGCAAAACGCCTGGCCGATTTTCTGTGGGAGTTTGAAGAAAAAGACCAGGATGATCCTGAAACCTGGTATGCTCCGCCAAGAGCTGAAATGAAAATGAAAGAGCTAACCAATACCGGTATGGTGGAAGTATACAATCATCAGTACCTGTGGGATAACCGGCAATCTCCAAAAGTGCACCAGGCATTTGCAGATATATGGGGCACCGAAAAATTATGGGTCACCATTGACAGGGCTAACCTGAACTTTCCAATGCGTCCCGGGCATGAATACAAAGGATTTATTCATTGGGATTATGACCCCGAAACAAAACCGCAAAATGTGCAGGGTGTACTGGCACTGGCTGATCAAACAGATGAAAACATGGGCGGTTTTCAATGCGTGCCTGAATTGTACCGCAGTTATGAAACATGGAAGCTGACACAACCTGAAGACAGGGATCATTTTAAACCGGATGTTACAGGTTTTGACATTGTGAAAGTGCCGATGGAAGCCGGTGATCTTTTAATATTCAACAGCACAGAACCACATGGCATCCGTGCCAACAAAAGCGGCAATAAGGTACGCATGGCGCAGTATATTTCCATGATGCCGGCTGAAGAAGAAAATGAAGCCTTGCTTGAATGGCGGATCACTTCATGGAAAGAAAGAAAAGCACCTGAAGGTTACGCTTTCCCAGGTGACCCGAGAAACTGGGAACAAAGCAAATATGAAACCGCAGCGCTCTCACCATTGGGCAGAAAGCTGTTAGGTTTAGATAAATGGTAAACAATAATGAGTGACGTTTCAGAAAATATTTCTATTTGATTTTCAGTATACAATTATTTCTTAATTCAGCATCCTGTATTCATTTGGTGTGCTGCCAACCCTTTGTTTAAACAACCGGGTAAAATGTTGCGGATATTTAAATCCTAATTCATAAGCTACCTGGCTGACTGATTTGCTTTGGTCAAATATTCTTTCTTTAGCTACGTTAATCACTTTTGACTGGATATAATCCTGCGCTGTTTTACCTGTTCCTTTTTTTATTAAGTCACCAAAATAGCTCGTTGATAAATGTAATTCATTGGCACAATAAGCTACAGAAGGTAAGCCAATCGTGTGTGGTTTGTCTGTCTGAAAATAACCGTTCAACAAATGCTCAAACCTTTCTAAAATTCCTTTATGAATAGTATCACGTGTGATAAATTGGCGGTCGTAAAAACGGATGCAATAGTCCAGGAACAGTTCAATATTAGATACGATCAATCTTTTACTATGCTTGTCAATAGTATGTTCTAATTCATATTCGATCTTTGCAAAACAATCCAATACGATTTTCCTTTCCCGTTCCGATAAATGCAATGCTTCATTGGATTGATAGCCAAAGAACGTATATTCCTGAATATGCCGTCCAAGTGACGTGCCGTATATTAAATCAGGATGAAATACCAGCGCATAACCTTTTGGCTGGTAAGTTTCTCCATTGCTGTTCATGCCAGCTACCTGTCCCGGTGCAAGAAAAACCAATGTGCCTTCCTGGTAATCATAAGTATACCGGCCATAGTGCAAATCACCACATTTCACCTCTTTTAAGAATATAGTATAGAAGCCGAAATACATCTTTGCGCCTTGTCGTGGATTTGCTTTCGACAGATCAACCACATTCACCAGCGGGTGTAACGTTTCATTATTGTTGAAGGCATTATAATCGCTAATTGTTTCAAATCTTTTCATGTTATCCATAACACTATCGTTTTCTCTAATTCAAAATTAGAGCTTTATTCAACCCTTCATCAAGGGGTTATTTCCCAATCAGCAATATTGGTAGATAAATCCGTAATCTGTATAACATGCAGGCAGAAATAAGCTAAGACTTTTGCATAGTCAAAAGAAATAAACTATGCGAAATGTTAGGTTGAATAATGGTGTTGAAATGCCCATCCTGGGATTTGGTGTTTTCCAGGTAAAGGATTTAGCAGAATGTGAAAGAAGCGTAATTGATGCTATACATTCAGGCTATCGCCTCATTGATACCGCTCAGTCATACGAAAACGAAGAGGCAGTAGGAAAAGCTATCAAAAGAAGCGGCCTGGGAAGAGAAGAATTCTTCATCACAACAAAACTCTGGATACAATCGAACGGTTATGAAGGAACAAAAAAAGCTTTTGAAAATTCATTAAAACGATTGCAGTTAGATTACCTGGATTTATATCTTATTCATCAACCTTTCGGCGATGTATATGGTGAGTGGAGAGCCATGCAGGATTTGTATAAAGAAGGAAGGGTTAGAGCCATTGGCGTAAGCAATTTTCATCCGGACAGGCTTATTGATTTGATTATCCATAATGAAATTGTTCCTGCCGCAAATCAAATTGAAACACATCCTTTTCACCAACAAATTGAAACACAAAAGTTCTTACAGGAAAATGATGTACAGATAGAAAGTTGGGGGCCTTTTGCTGAAGGCAAGAACAATCTCTTTCATAATGAGCTGTTGCTTTCAATCGGAAAGAAATATAATAAATCAATTGCACAGGTTGTCATTCGCTGGCTTACACAAAGAGGTATTGTTGCCATCCCAAAATCGGTGCGAAAACAAAGAATGGAAGAGAACTTCAATAGCCTCGATTTTGAACTAAGTGTTGAAGATATGCAAGCTATCAAAACACTGGACACAAACGCAAGCCTTTTCTTCGACCATCGTGATCCTGCAATGGTAAAGTGGCTGGGAGAAAGAAGATTGGATGTCTAACGCACTGCAATAATAAAAGTGATTATCAATTTTAAAACATATAAATTAACAACACATGAAAGCAAAAATTCTTGAACTGTTTTTATTAATTATCAGTGTGCAATCGTCCTATGCACAGCAGCCACCAACGGAAACAATCAAAACAGCCGCCAATAACACATCCGAACAGCAGGAGATCATTAACCTTTCCAAACAGAAATGGGATTGGATGGCAGACAAGAATGCAGACTCTTTGAACATGCTGTTTGATGACAAGTCCATGTTCGTTCACATGGGTGGAAGCTGGGGAAAAGCCCAGGAACTTGCTACCATTAAAAGCGGGGGCATCTGGTATAAGAAAGCAGAAATTTATTCAGTTGCAGTAAATATGTTTGGCAACACAGCCATACTATTAAACGACATCGATCTGGAAGCAGTGGTTGGTGGCAATACAGTTACAAATCCTTTTATGGTAACCGAAGTATACATCAAAGAAAACGGTAAATGGAAGATGGGCTCACTTACTTTTTCGCATCTGCTCAGGCCGGTTAAAATGAACAATAACCAGTAGCTGCATATGTTGCAATTCACGCCGCTTTTGTTTAAAAAATAAGTAGCCTGTCATTTCCAATTAAGAAGCAATCATCATCAAATGAAAAGCGCGATATTTCTTTCACTGGCAATTGTACTAACTCAATAAATAAATTACCTTTAGAAAAAAAACCATGAAAAACCTGTTGCGCTTTACCGTTCCCGCGGTAATTTTTTTTGCAATTGCATGCAATAAAACAGAATCGTCTGCTCCTTTACAGAACAGTTCAGTAGATAATACTATTATAAAAACATCGTTAGTTGCATGGTACACTTTTAACGGAGATATTTTGGACCATAGCAGTTATGGTAATAATGTAAGTTTTAATTCTGCCACGCCAACCACCGGAAAGAGTGGCACACCTAATTCCGCTTATTACTTTGACGGAAGCAGCGAATACATGGTTGTACCCAACAGTGCTTCTTTAAATGGCCAACATGGAATAACGCTCGCAGTCACAATAAATGCCTTAGGATTTTACAGGGGGCAGTATCATTCAAACAGGATTCTGCAAAAGGGCTTTCGCGATCAATCTGACGGCGTTTATTACCTTGGGTTTGATGACGATCTTTCTGGTGACAACACAGGCATTGTAGTAGACAGCATGGAAAGTTTTTACGCTGTATATGGAAACACTCAATTTAATTCTATTAGCGAAAGAGATACAAATTCTTCGGATTTTATTCAGAAAAACAGGTGGTACACTATTGTATTTACTGTTGACACCAACAGGGTTGCTAAATTTTATATAAATGGAGAATTGAAAGGAACAAATTATAACGCTGGCTCAAACTTTACTCCCAATACAGATGATCTGTATATTGGCAGACTTGAGGACCCGGATTTCCCTTATTGGTTCCATGGTATAATAGATGAAATAAAAATTTATAACCGTGCTTATGATGCAAATGTGGTAGGCGAAATTTCAAAAGAAATGGGGAAATAATGTTATGGCTGTATTCAATTGCATTTCGTATTGACCGAAATATTGGCGTTATCCCGGCTCACATTAACTCATTTGAGTTTTCCGGCGTACTCGCTTATTAATTCGGCTACCAGTGATGTCCATCCTGTTTGGTGACAGGCGCCAAGCCCCCGCCCGCTGTCTCCATGAAAATATTCATAGAACAGAACTAGATCCCGGTTTTCTGGTTTTTTATAGAACCAGTTGTAAGAATCGTAGATCTTGCGGTTGCCCTCTGCATCTCTTTGAAACAGCGTGATCACACGGCGCGTAAGTTCATCAGCCACCTGTTCCAGGTTCATTTTATTGCCCGAGCCAATGGGGCATTCCACCTGCAGGCTATCACCATAAAACTGCCCGTATTTGCGGATGGATTGAATGATCAGGAAATTGATCGGCATCCATACGGGGCCGCGCCAGTTGCTGTTGCCGCCAAACATATTGGAAGTGCTGTCGCCCGGATCGTACTGAATTGTATAAGCTATACCGTCAACCGTAGTAGTATAAGGATGATCGAGATGGTATTTTGATAAGGCCCTTATGCCGCCTTCAGATAAGAATTCGTTCTCGTCCAGCAAATAAGTAAGCAGGTTTATCAGCCTGTCCTGCCGTACCAGCGATAACAGCATCTCAAATTGTTCACCCCGTTCTTCATTGGGCCAGAATTTATTGTTCTTTTTACGATAGTTCTCAAACCAGGTAATACGTTTTTTAAAATCCTGCAGGCGGTCAAGCTCCCCGTGAAAAACATTGGAAACTGCAAATAAAGGAATTAATCCAACAATAGAGCGGATGCGTAAAGGCATAGGCTCGGCCCCGGCCACATTCAATACATCATAAAAGAATTTGTCTTCATCATTCCAGAGATTGTGCTCGTTCAATGCCTCTGCAATAAAAACAAAATGCTCAAAGAATTTAGTGGCGGTATCTTCAAATGAACTGTCGTGCAAAGCGATCTCAACGGCAATATCCATCATGTTCAAAGCATACATGCCCATCCAGCTGGTACCATCAGCCTGTTCCAGTTGTATAGCGCCCTGGTAGTTGAAGCTGCGGTTGAACACGCCGATATTATCAAGCCCTAAAAAGCCTCCTTCAAAAATGTTGTTGCCTTTAACGTCTTTACGGTTTACCCACCAGGTAAAATTGATGAGCAGTTTCTGAAAAACTTTTTTCAGGAATTCAACATCATTCTTCCCTGTTTGTTTTTGCTCGATATAATATACCTGTAAGGCTGCCCATGCCTGCACCGGCGGGTTAACATCACTGAAATTCCATTCGTAGGCGGGCAGCTGGCCATCAGGTTTCATATACCATTCGCGCATGACCAGCAATAACTGGTGCTTGGCAAAGTCTGCATCCGCTACTGCAATAGAGATAGTTTGAAAAGCAAGGTCCCATGCTGCATACCAGGGGTATTCCCAGGTGTCGGGCATCGACATAATATCCTGGTTCATCAAATGTGTCCAGTCGCTGTTGCGGCCCGTCATCTTGGTGGTACTAACCGGTGTTATGCCATCGCTGCTGGTAAGCCAGCGCTCCACATCAAAATGATAATATTGCTTGCTCCATAACAATCCTGCTATGGCCTGCCGCTGGATATTGAGCAGGTCAGGATCTATGCCTTTGGGAAGAATGAGTGCATAGAAATCATCAGCTTCCTGTTTGCGTACATCAAATATCTTTTCAAAGCCTTTTGCAAAAGGTGTTTTTTGGCGGTCATTGGTAAGCCTGCAATAAATGGTTTGGGTTTCGCCAGGATTAATGGTGAGCTCATATACGGCAGAGAACTTGGTACCTGTTTTTTTATTCCGCAGATCGGTTTTATTTTTTTGATCAACGATGGCATTGTTGATAGCGTCTTTTGTAAATACAGATGTGTTGGCAACGCCCGTTACTATCTCCGTATTCGTTTCGTTTTCAGTGAACAGCCGGTCATCCGCATTTAAAAAATAGAAATAAAAATTTCCCAGCTTCTGGTGGCTTGTGATCACCGAGCTCTTATTCACCAGCGAAATGGAAGGCCTCTCAAGATCGGGTGTGTATTGCCAGCGGTTATAAAAAAATAAAGTAGGCAATACGGTTACGGAAGCTGCCGCCGTAAAGCGGTTGGTCACATCTATTTTTATGAAAATATCTTCATCATCCTGCTTGGCATAGGTAATCACCACATCAAAGTATTCATTGTTATCAAACACACCGGTATCAAGAATTTCATATTCAGGTTCCAGCTTGGTCCTGTTGCGGTTTTCGGTGCGTAATAATTCATACGGAAATGCCTGCTGCGGGTATTTATACAAATACTGCATGTAGGTATGCGTGGGAATATTGTCAAGATAATAGTACAGTTCTTTTACATCTTCTCCATGGTTGCCCTCATAATTGCCCAGTCCGAAAAGGCGTTCTTTAAGGATGGGGTCTTTCCCGTTCCATAATGCCATGGTAAAGCAAAGGTTCTGGTAATAATCAGAAATGCCTGCTAGCCCGTCTTCGCCCCAGCGGTATGCGCGGCAATGCGCATGATCAAAAGGAAAATAGTGCCATGCTTCCCCGTTGGGACTATAATCTTCGCGCACCGTTCCCCATTGGCGTTCACTTACATAAGGCCCCCATTTTACAAGCGGAACCGGTTTGCGTTTATTTTCCTCGAGCCTTCTTGCTTCGGCACTCATAGAATTCAAACTTAGTGAACAAATAACATATTTTAATGTGAATCCGGAATAAGAATTTGGACTCCTGTTCGCAGTTCCCTGCCAGAGACCATCGCATTGGCGTCAAGCAAACTTTCTTTATACATTCACTTAAATCCAATTATTATATGCTCAAGCCGCATGGCTTCGTTGTCTCACCGGCGCTGCTTTCGCTTCTTTGAAAAAAATTTCCTTCGGATTTTTTTCAATCCCGACAAGTCGCATTGGCGTCAAGATAATTTTCTTTATACATCACTTAAA
>Ga0206903_10042_pt1 | contig 38952 bp, 43 predicted proteins | sample Alteio_BWOrgHeat_45_FD_152959 | JGI IMG/M metagenome (GOLD analysis project Ga0206903, IMG submission 152959) | Enriched cells from forest soil in Barre Woods Harvard Forest LTER site, Petersham, Massachusetts, United States -... | ecosystem: Environmental > Terrestrial > Soil > Temperate forest >... | reverse complement strand
GCGAAAGAGATTATCGCGTGCCGTACACGCAGTCGCTGGAGTTTTTCAGCGCGCTGCAGCGGCAGGGGGTGCCATCGAAGCTGGTGGTTTTTCCGGACGAAGGGCATTGGGTGCTGAAACCGCAGAACAGCCAGTTTTGGTACAAGACGTTTTTGGATTGGCTGGCGGCGAATGTGAAATAGCGGATCAGTCTTGCCAGTAGGGGCGCACCATGCTGCGCCCCTACAAAGAGATTAGGGAGCAAGCAGGCGCTGAAAAGCGCGGCGCGCAAAACGGAAAAGATGGTAGAGGAAGAAGGCGGAAAGCGCGACGAGTGCGGCAACAATGATGGTTGTCGCGAGCGGATGGGCCGTCGCCATCCAGGTGAGCCAAACGGCGAGAACGTCTTCGCCAAAGCTTAATGCCCAATTACTGAGCGGTTCGGGACTGGCATTAACGGCGGCGCGCGCGCTGGCTTTCGTGCCGTGGGCGGTGAGGGCAATTCCGCCGGCCATTAAGGCGGCACCCCAGCGCCATTCGGGTGCGGCTCCTCCCGCGGCGGCATAAGCAAGAAGCGCGGCGGCGGGCGGGCGAATGAAGGTGTGGATGGCGTCCCAGACGGTGTCAAGGTACGGAATCTTGTCCGCGAAGAATTCCAGCAGGTAAAGCGCGAGGGCAATTCCGAGTACCCAGGGGTGGGACAGAACCTGCAATTTCGGAGGCAGATGGAGCACGCCGAAGCGCTGGAGAAGCCCCAGCGTGGCGATGGTGGCATAGAGATTCAAGCCGGAGGAAAATCCGGCGCCCAGGGCGAGGCCGAGTGTTTCGATGGGATTCATGCAGGTCCATCATAGCAGGCGAGAAATCGTCCAAACAGGCAGTAACTTCCCCATGTACTGAGCGGAGTTTCCGTTTGACCCCCCTGTAAAGGCGAGCGATTCTGTTGACGGGATGGTCATCCATGTTTGGGCTGAGCTACCTCTTCTATCCGTGGGGCTTCATCGTGCAGGGCCTGGCGATCGTGCACTTCGTGCGGCGCCGGCCGGAGAACTATTGGTTCTACATTATTTTCTTCGGCGGGTTCCTGGGGGCGAGCGTGTATATCGTCGCGGAAGTGCTGCCGGACCTGGGACTGCTTCGTGGCGTGTTTCAGGGGTTTGGACGAAGATCGCGCATTCAGCGGGTGGAGACGGAGATTCTGGACAATCCCTCGGTGGCAAATTACGAAGAATTGGGCGACCTATACAAAGATCAAGGGCAGTACGAGAAGGCGCGCGACGCGTTCAATCATGCGATCACCGGACGAAGCGATTCGATCTACACGTTTTATTCGCGGGCGCAATCGTCGTTGGGCATGAATGACCTTGGGGCGGCGATTCCGGACCTGGAGAGGGTGGTTGCAGGCGACCGGAAATTCGATTATTACCGGGCGGCGGGACTGCTGGCGAATGCGTATGCGCAAACGGGCCAACTGGAACGGGCGGATCAGGTTTTCGCGGAAGTCACACAGATTTCGACGACTCCGGAGACGCTGTACAACTATGCAAGTTTTTTGAAGACGGCGAACCGGCGAGAAGAGGCGCGGGAGTGGTTGCAGAAACTGGTCGCGAAGAAGAGGACGCTGCCGCGGTACATGCAGAGGCGTGAGCGGCCATGGTTCCGCAAAGGTAAGGCGCTGCTGAAGGAACTGGCCAGCGCGTAGAAATCGCGGGGCGCCCTCCCGACACTTCTAGTTAACAAGAACACGCCCCTCCCCCGTATGAGCGGACAACTTTCACCGGTAACTCTGTTATCCCGATCGGAGTTTCTTTCTCAAATGGAAGAAAATGGTACCCTCGTTCCCAGCGAGCCCGCCTCGGAAGTACCGGCATCAGCCGGTGTACCTGAGGATTCCGAGATTCACCATACCTATCAATACGACAGCCACGGTAACTGGACGGAACAAACTATGAGGGAGAGTTCCGGCTCGCATGAGAGTTCCGGCATACGCCAACGCAAACTTACCTGCTACTGACTCGATTTCTTGACGTGCTGATCAAGAATCACCCGGTTGTGCAGGGAATTCGAAGCGCCAACCCCGGCAAGTGATGAATCGGGATTGGTGACAATCGATCCGGTAGATTGAAATGGGTTGGGGTGAGAGCGAAGAAAACTTCAAAACCCCCACGCTCAAAGCCCGATGGCAGGATACCACGCGGATTGCTGCAGCAGGAAGGATCTAGCGAGTTGAGGTGGTGGTGGCGTCGGCGAGGAGATGCTCGATGGTGGATTGAGTTTCGCGGGCGAGCAGGACGCTGGCTTCGCCGGTGGCGGAGCTGGCGAATCCGGCGTGAATGCGGCGGACGCGGCCATCGCGACCGAGATAGATGGTAGTCGGATAGGCGCCGAAACCGACGAGTTGAGGAAGCTTGTCCGGGACTTCGTCGATGGCGCCCGCGAGCAGAACCGGATACGGAATGGCAAACTCCTTGATGAAAGAGGCGATGCGGGGCTTGTCTTCCAGCGGATCGCCCGCGGCTTCAAAACTCAAACTGACAATTTCCAAGCCGCGGGCGTGATATTTCCGGTACAGATCGACGAGAAAAGGAGCTTCGTCGCGACAGTTGGGGCACCAGGTTCCTCCAATAGTCACAAGAACGACCTTGCCCTGGAATTGATCGTTGGTGTTGGAGACCGTCTTTCCGTCGAGATCGGGAAATTGAAACTGAAAAGGCTCGCTGGGATTTCTGACGCTGGTGAAACGCGCAGAATCCGGAGGTTCGGGAATGCCTTTGGCGCGCGCTTCCGCAATGCGAGCGGCCAAGTATTTGTTGAGCCGGTTGTAGGTTACGTCGAGTGTGCCGTCCGGCTGGAGAGAGGCTTCAAAAAGAACGGGACGCTCTCCGGCAAAGTGACTGAGGACAAGAGTATTGCCGCGACAACGGCCGGTGAGCGTGCCGGTGTCTCCGTCAATGCGCAGGATGGAGCCGGAAACTTCCTGACCGGACTGACGGAGATAGAGTTTCCAGGAAAGGGCGGAGCGCTGATCTTTCGTGGGGCTCTTGTCCTCGCCAACTAGTTTCATTTCCCAACTGCCGGCAATCTGCAGGTGGGGGGCGGATTCGGAGCTCGAAGGGCGAGAACGGCGAGCGTGAAAGGCGTACACTTTGCCATTTTTACGGTTGTAGCGGTAGGAGCCCTGGAATTGTTTTCCATCAAAGGTAGCGGTGAGCGTGGAGTTGAGAAACTCGTATTGAAGCTGGAGTTCATTGTTGACGAAGCGGCCGGAAGTGGAGCCGATTTTCTTATCGCCTTCGAAGAAAAAGCCCTGGACTTGGCCGTTGTTCGAGGCAATTTCAAAGCGAAACGGGATTTCGGCTTGTCCGACGAGAACCGAGGCATCCCAGAGGCCGTCGATCTCCGTCTCTGCGGGCAAAAAATGGGGGAAAAACACGGTGACGAAAGCACAAAATAAAAGCCGTATTGCAAGCATATACGACCAAATGGAACGACCGCGCGGCGGGAAATCAATCATAGCCTTACCTTCTCCCGGGCCTTGACGGGCGGCAAAGCCAGCTTGCCTTTGTCGCTGAAATCGGCGCCATGGCTTCTATCGGCAAAGAGTGCAACAGGAAAATTTTGGAGGCGCGAGGCGGAATCGAACCGCCGATAATGGTTTTGCAGACCATTGCCTTACCACTTGGCGACCGCGCCACCGGATTGAAAAGTTGTCAGTTCTCAGTAATCAGTTGTCCGTCAGGAAAAAAATACTCCGAAGCTCCCGTTCTGCACCTGCAAACTCTTGGTGATGAACTCTTCTTTTCCATTCCGAATGGTTTTCTGCTGTCAGTTTTCTGTTGTCAGTTAGAAAGAATAATGCGTGAATTTTTCTTTGTTGTAACTGTCAACTCTGTCTTCCTTAGTGAAAAGTTCTCCTGATTAAAATTTCGAGCCGAGATGGGGCGCAGCATGCTGCGCCCTACAAGGGACAGCGGCGCTGACTAGCGGGCTGACACTGCCAGCTCGGGTTGGGCGGCACGGGTTTCGTTGACGATGGGGGCGCCGATCAGGTTGCCCCATTCGGTCCATGAGCCGTCGTAGTTGCGGACCTGGTTGAAGCCCAGCAGATACTTGAGGACGAACCAGGTGTGCGAGCTACGCTCGCCGATGCGACAGTAGGCGATGACTTCGTCTTTGCCGGTAATGCCCTTGGACTCGTAGAGTTTTTTCAAGTCGTCGAAGGATTTGAAGGTGCCATCTTCGTTAGATGCCTGAGCCCAGGGGATATTCGCGGCCTGAGGAATATGGCCGGCGCGCTGGGCGGTTTCGGTCATGCCCGGAGGGGCGATGATCTTGCCGGTGAACTCATCGACGGAGCGAACGTCGACGAGCTGGCCGGGTTTGCGGCCCTCGAGGATGGCGAAGACTTCTTCCTTGCGAGCGCGAAGGGAATCGTCCGTGCCGGAGACGTGATAGGACGCGGGCGTGACGTTTGCGGGATCCTTGGTGACCGGGCGCTTTTCTTCGAGCCATTTCTTGCGGCCGCCGTTGATGAGGCGGACGTCCTTGTGGCCGTTCAGCTTCAATTGCCAAAGGGCGTAGGCGGCGAACCAGTTGTTGTTGTCGCCATAGAGAAGGATGGCGGTGTCATTGGATATGCCGGAGGCGCTGAGAAGTTTTTCGAGGGTGGACTTATCGATCAGATCTCGGCGGATGTTGTCCTGGAGCTGGGTCTGCCAGTTCCAGCCGACGGCGCCGGGGATGTGTCCCTGGTCGTAGGCGGTGGTGTCCACGTCGACTTCGACGAAGCGGAGATTGGGGGAATTGAGATTGCGAGCGGCCCAATCGGTTGAGACCAGAACTTCGGGATGTTTGTAGTCGGACATTGCTTTCTCCTTTTGCGTTCAGCTTGGAAAATCGTTTGATGCAAAAACAAAAAACCCACCGGCCAGTGCGTTTCTGGCGGTGGGTTCTAAAATTCTTGAGGCTAATTAAAACTTTAGAAGCTCAGCCTCCCCGCGCCAGAAGACACACGCATACAGCACGTACAACAGATGCAGAGCTGCGCGTTCTTCTGGGGGAAAATCAACATGATAAGAGCATACATGGGAGACTCGGATTTGGCAATAGTACTTGGTGAGAGGCGGCTGGTGGTGGTGCGGAGGGGGTTGGTCTTCAGTCTATTTACCGTTGGACTGGCATTCGCGGACCCATAGCGGTGGCGGAGGGACGGATTGAGTCAACAGTCCTATTACGACTCCTGGGCCATGTATGTGAGCGTATTGGGACGGGTCGCTTCGATGGCGGTCTCCGCGCTCGCTGAACTGTACTTCCTTGCACACGCGTGCATCGGCGAGTTTCGTTCACCAGACTGCGGCAGGGCCGCAAACTGCTTGGGCTTTGCGGTTCGTTAGGGGGAATGAGATCCGCCATAGGCTGCACAGAATTTTCCTTAGGGACAGTCAATTTTTGGTTCTGAAATTTCGCCGCGACCGTCGGAAAGGCCCTGCACTCAAAAACCTGACTGGAGCATTGCATATTGGCGGGATTGCCTGTACGTTATCGGTCGACCGGGAAGTCAAAATGGAAATTCCAGTCTACCCAGCCTAGGGAGGCGACGTGGATCCCCGGCAGGCTCACAAGTTTAACAAAGACTGCGCCCTCGCCTACCTCTTTCTCACTCAAACAATCACAGGAGAATCGCATGCGAATTTGCCGGTGTATTTTTGTTTTGGTGGCGGCCTTCTTACCATTTGACCCTGGGGCATTGGCCAGGCAGGCACCGCAGGAGCGCCAGGCCCAGATCATTCCGTGTTCTTCGGATGATGGAGAGAAGCACTACTGCACGGCGGACACGAGGCATGGAGCGCGACTGGTGCGGCAGCGCAGCCAGGCGTCGTGCAAAGAGGGCGAGTCGTGGGGCTACGACGAAGAAGGAATCTGGGTGGACAAGGGATGCGGTGGTGAGTTTACTTTGGGGCGCAGCGAAGACGGCGGCGATGCCCACAGCGTGGGCGCTGGAGAGACGATCACGTGTGCGTCGGATAATGGCCGACGAAAAGTTTGCCCGGCGGATACCAGTAACGGGGTGCAGCTCGTGAGACAGCGGAGCGACGCGAAGTGCAAGGAAGGCTCCTCTTGGGGACACGATACTCACGGAATATGGGTCGATAAAGGATGCGAGGCGGATTTTGTGGTGGGCGTACCGGGGCATCCGGCCGGCTCCGAAAAAGCCGGGGGCAAGAGCGAGAAGATAAGCTGCGCTTCGTTCGACGGGAGAAAGAATTATTGCGACGCGGATACGCAGGGGGCCAAAGTGCAGCTGACGAGACAGATAGGCATGACGCCCTGCATGGAAGGTTCGACGTGGGGGTACGATCGCAGGGGCGTCTGGGTGGATCGAGGTTGCAACGGGGAGTTCCTGCTGCAGACGGGAAGTGAATTAGGCGCGGGGGATTCCTCCGGGAAGAGTTGCGAGAAGACGGTGGGCAAGCAGAAGGCGAATGAGTTGGTGAGGCAGTGCCTGCAGGTATCGCCGGCCACGCATGCGCCGTGCAAAACGCAAAACTCGTGCAAGCTGATCGAGGACGAAATTCAGCGAGGATGCGGATTGTTGGGCGCGAATGCGCCGGCATTTTGTGGTGCGAACAAATGAGAGGTCGGCGAATCGGCAGCTCAACTCGGACTTGAAGCCCGCAACTGAGTTTTTGGGGCGAGAGTTTCGAGCGCTATCCCCCACGTACAAGAACAGCACATGGAGCGTCCGGGTAATAGAAGGCAAGGCCAAGCGCTGTTGAAACTCAGGCCCCTCTAACCAGTCGATCAGAATCTAACAATGTCACATTGCGTTGAAAACCGCTCAATGCGGTTTTCGTTAAGCACAGCTTCTAGCTGTTCGAAGTCTGCATTGCGCCCTCACATGATAGCCTGTTTGAGCGTCTGCCCCCTTCGCCGGAACGTCGATCCCCTCAAGAGAGTGAAGCAATACTTTATATGTACTGTTAGCCTGCTGCCAGGGCGTATAACTGAGGGAAGGGGATTTCCTGACAGCTATCCTGTCAGTCCGATTTCTAGAAACCCTGACCTTGGCTGCCGACATACTCTGCCGGACCGCCCTTTTCCAAACTGGTGTTTTGCCCTCGTACGCAAGCAGCATGCTGCGCCCCATTTCAGCTCTACTGTTTGCGGTTCTCGGCCGTGTAGTGGGCTTGCAGGTACAGAATGATTCGCTTCGTGTTGTCCTCAGGAATCCCTGCGCCGAAGGTCTTGTTCATCTTGTTCACCTCGGCTTCCCATGTCGCGGCAGGCAGTGGCGGCTGCATGGTGATGTAGCGCGGGCTGTGGCAAGTGCTGCAGTAAATCTGCACGTCGTGAAGGCCATCCCCAGGCGCGAGATCCACAGCAGGCACCGGGTATGCCGAAGCCTGGTAGTTCGAATCCGGCAACAACTCGATTGGCGCCACCTGCCGGATGATTCCGAGCTCCGCTGGAGAGTAGTAGCCTTTTTTCAAGTTGGCGTAAACGATCCCCACGGCCATCAACAGACTGCACATCACGGGAAAAATCGCTCGGCCTCTGTTTTTCATAGTAGTCCTCCCTTTAGCTCCCATTTCCCACGACGATTTCCTGCCGCTCAATCCGATTCCAGAGGTACCCTCCCGGATTCCAGACCGGCTCGTCGGGCTGCGTATTGTTTTTTTCATCCGTCGCGCGCACTGCCAGCGAATAAAGCCCTGGCGACTTTGCGGTCCACGACATCTCCCAAGTGCGAAAAGAATACGCGCCATGGTCCTCTCCGAGTTTTGCCGCTATCCAGCTCTTCCCGCCGTCATCCGAAACTTCCACGCGGTTCACGGGGCCAAACCCACTGAAAGCGATACCTCGCAGCGTTACGTCCATTCCCGTAGGAATCTTTGTGGATCCATCGGGCGAGATGAGGAAAGATCGCACGGGGAAGCGCTCAATCGGCACCATTTTTACCTTACCTGCCTTCACATCCTCGGGGGTAGTATTCCCACGCGGCGTATCCGGGACGCGATATCCGGTCTTCATCCAAAAATTCTCGTCCGGGGCGCTGAGAACCCGAATCCACGTCAGGCATTTGGTCCAGTAAGTCGCAAAATATCCAGGAACCACCAGTCGCACTGGAAATCCATTGAGCATTGGAATCGGCTCGCCGTTCATCAGATACGCGACCACGCATTCATCCAGGACAGGATTCCCAAGATCGAGCGATTTGAGAAAAAGATTCGAGCCGAGACCCTCTGGGCCCTGTCCGGTCTCAAGGCCCTGAAACTGCACCTGCAAAGAGTCGCTCTTTACACCAGCCATATCGAGAATGTCGCGCAGCCGCACTCCAGTCCACATCGCGTTCCCCACCGCGCCATTGCCCCATTGCCCGCCTGGCACGCGTGGTTGCAACCGGCTGCGGCTGTTGCCTGAGCACTGATTCACCGCGGCGAGTGAAATCGGTTTGAACTTCTGCATCAGCTCGCGAAGGCTCAGCGCAAGTGGTTTGTTGACGTTCCCCTCGATCTGAAGCTGCCAGGTTTTCAGATCAACCGCATTGGGGATACCTTCAAGATGCCAGCGCACATAAAAAGCTTCGTTGGGGGTGAATGCCGTGCGGAAATAATGGCGCGGCGTTTCGAGCTGAACAGGCCGGTCCGTCAGCAGAATCAATGGAACTTTTTGGGGCTCGGTCAGATAGGGGCCGACGGAATTCCAGTGCGGATTTGGCCCGGGGCCGGTGAAAGTATCAATCGCTTTTCCCCGAACCGGATCCTGGGCCATCGTCACGTGCGGTCCTAGCCATCGACTGACGGCGATTCCACTACTCGCCACACCCAAAATCTTCAGCAGACCTCGCCGAGAAAGACATCGCTCTGTCACATTCATAGGGCACCCTCCGACTTGCAAACTATTGGCTAGAGCGGTCAGAGGTGTCAACCCACTTTTGATTAACCTTCCTGGGTCGCTCCCTCCTATAAGAAAAGGAAAAAGGCCCTTGGACGCCGGGTCTTACCTTATATCCGGAATTTTTGATTTAACTTCATCATTTCGTAAACCATGGACCGGCCACCTTGTCACTTTGGCGGTCAACGGCTCACTCGGGAGTGATCCACTTGTCTTGTATAACGCGGTTACCGGAGAAGTTGAGTAGTGGTACGGCAGATCCGGTAATTTGTGTTGGTGTCTAATTTCTTTAGGCAGCTACAGAAGTGAGGCAGTAGGAAATGTGGAGCCGTTTGACTCACCATTGGGTGCGCGCCGGACTTGCGGTCCTGATTGTAGGAATAGTCTTGTTTGCACTGGGAATCACAGCTCATGCCATTCACGTGTGCGCATCAGCCACAGCGCTCATCGACTCGGCCGGTGAGATCCGTACGATGGCAGACGCCGAGCGCGAATTTGCTAAATGGAGAAAGAACTCGCGTGTAGAGTTTTGGATAGAAGGCGACGGCTCTGGCGGAGACGGTAATTACTATGCACGAATGGCGAATCTTGCGATCGCCCGCCTCCACGTCGTCGAACCTTCGGAAGTCATGACGCGCGTGACGGTGCGAGATGGAAAATTGCTCCGCGTGAGCGTTGATGTCTACACACCGGCAGCGCCGGTGACGATCGAAGAATGGTTCAAGCCGCGTTTTCAAAGTCGTTTTTATTTGAGCTACATTAAAGGCGCGGTGCCCATGGCCAGGGTACAGTTTCCTTCGTCTCTGCCTGATGCCCAACGAAGAAAGGCTTTCGCGGTCAGAACCAGTGTTTGGTGTTGCCCAGCGGGTGCGAGAGCGCTGAATACGTTCTTCCTGTCATCCGGGACCTGAAATCGGGTGTAAGTCCTTCCGTGAGGTGTTGGCTAATATGCTGTGTCTTGGTGTCTAATCACGGAGATGACGAACGACAATCCACTAAGGCGGGTGTTGCACCGCATAGGTTACTTTGCAGCATCCCTCTTTCTATTGAGCGTGATTGTCTTCTTAATCGTGGGCATAAAAGACGCTCGACGTACGGGACATTTACGCAACGATATATGCAAACTGGAACTGGGAAAACCCACATTCGCGGACGTGAGCCGTATCTTTCCAAAAATAGGGGGGATATGTTGGAGCCATGACGACACTGGGCCATCGTGCTCTCCAGATGGTTGCTTCTATGTTTTGTACGTGGAGAACCCAATTTCCAAGTTGATTCCCATTTTCCCGCAAACTGGTCTGTTTGCCACGGTACGAATTTTCGACAATACCTTGACAGAGAGGTCGTTGAGCATCGCTGAGACGAAAGGACGGCACTGCAGCGAAGCGTTCGTTAAACAATCAGCCGATTCACACTTCAAAGAAGTCACGCGCATCATTACGGAATCAATGGTGCCGCGCAAAGGGGCAGCGGTTCGCACGGACAATTCCGCACAATTTATTGAGTTGGCAAATGGACTGAGACTAGCCTGTTTGGTGTTTCCCGGTGCTTGCGCTGTACCAGATGACATGTTGCCATACCTAAAGAGTAGGCAAGCGTCTGGTTAACGCTAATAGGACAAAGGGTTCTAAAATCTCAGGTAATGCGAGCAATCAGGCAGAACCGATGGCACTACTGCCTTGTTGGGTTTTTGCCTGTGGATATAAGATGGCACAGCGAGAGTCGCGAGCAATCATGGCCCATCAAGCACCGCTGAAATATATCTTTTACATTGCCGCCACCCGGGAGAAGGTGTGGGAAGGCTTTGTGTCGGGGGAGTCGAACCGTATCATCTTCTCGGGCGCTGAGCTTCAAGCGGACTTTAAGCCTGGTGGCTTGCTCGCATGGGTGGGCGCGGGACCCGATGGCAAGCCCATGACCTACGTCCGAGGGAAGGTCCTGCGGTTTGAGCCGCCAAAAGTCTTTCAGTACACCTTCGCAATGGGCCAAAATGATAAGGCGTCACGCGCAACTATCGAACTGGTGCCCGAGACCGAAGCCACCAAAGTAACAGTGACGCATGACGAGTGGGCCGAGGATGACCCCACTTACGCTGCCTGCGCCGATGGCTGGCCACGTATTCTTTCCCGCCTGAAGACGCTGCTTGAGACCGGGAAGACATTCAAGCCGCATTGAAACAAGGTGGGAATGGTCTAAAATTTCTCGTCCGGCAGTATGCCCCAAACTAATATCTGATTAATGCGCTAAAATCGGAAAAGTGAATGAAGCTTTTGCTCTTTGCTCTCTGTGTTGTGTTTGCGTTTGGCGGTCTGAGCGCGCAGACGCCTGCCTGGCAGCCATCGCCGGGGCATACGCAAGTGCCGATATGGCCCGGGGCGGTGCCTGATGCGCAGCCTGTGGCGGGGCCGGAGGTCACTACGACGTCGTCGGGGAAAGATGGGCTGATTGCCGGCAGGCCGGTGGTGGGGGTGTTCAACGTGACGCGGCCTACGATGACGATCTATTCGCCACAGGGGAAGAATACGGGCGCTGCGGTCGTCGTCTTCCCTGGTGGGGGCTATCAGAGTCTGGCCATCGATTTTGAAGGCACGGAGGTTTGCGACTGGCTGACGCCCAAAGGGATTACGTGTGTGCTGCTGAAATACCGCGTGACGGATGTGGGGCCATATCCGAAATCGGGGCCGTATCCGGAATCACCGATGGCCTTGGAAGACGCGCAGAGGACGGTGGGGCTGGTGCGCTTTCACGCGGCGGAGTGGCATATCGATCCGCATAAGATTGGCGTGCTCGGATTTTCGTCAGGCGGGCATCTGTCGGCAGCGATCAGCACGCATTTCGCGAAGCGTTTGTACCCGGCTGTCGATGCCGCCGACAAAGAAAGCTGCCGCCCGGACTTTGCGGTGCCTATCTATCCGGGACATCTGTCGCTTCCCGCGGCGGAATGGGATGCTAAGCAAGGCACCAAAAAGTTTGTGGTCCGTCATCCGGCGAATGCCGATAGAGATCTTGGGTTGAATCCCGATGTTCCTGTCACCAGCCAGACGCCGCCTACGTTTTTGCTGCAGGCGGAGGATGACCACGTGGACAACGTAGACGACTCGCTGGCTTACTACATTGCGCTGAAGAAGGCTGGGGTTTCGGTGGAGATGCATTTGTATGCGCATGGTGGGCATGCGTTTGGGCTGCGGCGCACGGAGTTTCCGATAACGGGATGGCCTCAGTTGGTGGAGACGTGGCTGGGGACGATCGGAATGATTCCGAAGTGATTCGTATTTGAAGCGCAAAATATGCAATCTGAAGTTATCACACTTTGGCTTGTACGTGGGTCGAGCCTACTCAGCCGTGTAAGTGATCTCCATCCGATGAATGAGGAAACATGATAGAGCAAGAATCGCGATGATTAGACAGAGCAAGCCGAGAACGGCAATAAATGGAGAGACGGGTTCGGCCACGATAGTGAAAATGGCCAGGGGGCCAATGACGGGCAGACTAACGGGGCAGAGGTGCTTCAGATAGAAGGTGACGCTGAGCCGCTGGGCCCAGGCGGGAAAGATTGGGGCGATCGCTTCCCATCCCATGATCACAACTCCAGGGACGATGGGATTCTTGAAGAGAAGACTGAGAGCGAGAAACACGGCGCCATAGCCGAGACAAGCGAGAGCCGTCACCAGGAGATAGGACCCCAACTGGCCCAGGCCCGGCCCGTCAAAAACATAGGATTTTCCCGCCGAACCAAAGCGGGCATACGTGAGGTAAAAGCAAGCAAAGACGGCTGTTTCGAAGAGTGCGATGGCAACAAGCGCGCCGGCAAGAAACTTTCCCACCACCAGGACTTCTCTTCTTACCGGGACGAGAAATTGATAGTGGAGAGTGCGCTCGACCATTTCGCCGCGGAATAACCACGTAAAGATCGCCATGCAAGCGAAAAAGATGCCCAGCCGGAAGTAGTAGAGCTGGACGATTCCCGCCAGGACTTGTGTATCGATCTCCATTTGGGCCACGTCGACGTTGTATCTGCCGACGATAAGGTGTGTCAGGATTATGAGAGCCGGAATCAAAGCGAGCAGATAGATCCAAATCCTGCGCCGCGTAAACAGGTTCCGGCGAACCTCATTGCGCACGAGGATGGAGATCTGGCTTCCAAAGAGCCGCCAAGGTTGTTCCTTCGACCACTTTTGGGCCCGCGCGACTAAATCTTGAACATTCACGCCGGTCCACCATCCGATCCAATGAGATATTGATAGATGGAGTTGACGTCATCGTCGGCGGGCGCAACGGCATCGACTTCGACAAGACCGCCGGAAACGATCTTGTTCAGCAAAAGATAGAACTGCTCCGCATCGCGAGTGCGAACCAGGACGCCATGGCCATCATTCAAAATTTTGGCCTCGACAACATGATCGAGTTCGAACGCCGCCGCCGCCAAGCGCGCTGCATTCGAGCAACGAACGAGGATCTGCATGGGATGATCCTGGACTTCCTTGCGAACCTCGCGAATCTGTCCCTCTGCAACGACGTATCCGCTGCTCATCAACACGACGCGGTCGGAGATGCGATCGACTTCCTCCAGGATATGGCTGGAAATGATTACGTGCATTCCCTGTTTGGCAATCGCTTCGAAGAGCGCGATCGATTCCGCGCGAGCCATGGGATCAAGACCGTTGAGCGGTTCGTCGAGAACCAGCACGGAGGGATGATGCGCAATGGCCTGAGCCAGGCGAATGCGCTGCCGCATCCCTTTGCTATAGCCCGCCACTTTGCGCCGTGCCACTTGCGCCATGCCGCCGCGCTCCAGAGCTTCGTTCGTGAGTTTCGCTGCCTGGTCGCGGCCAAAACCATGAAGACGCAGCGGCCAATTGATGAAGTCGTAGCCAGTCGTGCCGGGAGGGAAGGAGTCAAACTGCGTGCAAAATCCGACTTGCCGGAAGAACTCGATGGGTTGCCGCGGGGTAAGGCCGAGAACGTAAATGGCGCCTTGGGAAGGCCTGATCAGGCCGGTCAGCAAGTTCATCAGCGTGGTCTTGCCCGAGCCGTTGGGGCCAACGAGACTTGTAATCCCGGGCTGGAGAGAGAAGCTCACTTTGTTCACGCCGAGAACTTCTCCGTAGAACTTGGAGACATTCTCGAAAACGATTTGGCGAGCGTTCGAGGTCATCCGCGCACCGTCTCACGAGCACGCAAGCGCGCATTGAGAATGACAAGCGAAAGCAGGCAGACGAGAATCAGTACGGCCCAGGCCGCCGCCACTGGGATTTCGTCCCAACCAAACGAGCCTAGGAGCCCGGATCGCTCACGAAATCCTTTTGCCAAGATAAGCCGGAACATATACGAGAAATTCAGCAGGATGCCCCAGCGGGTGCTCATGATGGCGTTAAACATTTCGCCGAGGCCCGCAGGAATGAAAAATGAGATGAAGATTACCCCCGTCGCCACAATTCGCAACTTGACCCACGCCGACACGGCCAGAGAAATGAGAGAAAGCATCAGGATCCAAATCGCAGAGCACAACACGATCGGAACAACCATCCACAAGTGTGACCAGATCCAGCCGTCCGTTGCCAGTCCAGCCTGCAGGCTGAACAAGAGCAGGCAGGGAACCCAAGTGACGGCGGACAGCAGCAACCCCAGCACGGCGAGTTTTCCCAGAACATAATCGGCCCTAGTGAACGGCCGGCTCAGAAAAAGCGGAAGGGCGCCGTTGGTCAGATCTCCTGCGATCAAGGCGGGGCCAACCCAGCAGTTCAAAAGAAAGGCTGCCTGCGTCTGCACCATCATGATGACGATGAAGTACTGGTTTTCCACCGAAAACAAACCGGCAGAGCGCAATTGCATCAGCAATTGCGCCGTTTTGTTGTTGGCGATGAATATGTAGCTTGCGAAAAACAGGATTGGAACCAGGCTAAGAACTAAGAGGACGACAAAGAAGCGGGCCTTGAACAGGTCCGCGAATGCATAACGCGTCAGAACAAAAAACCGCGACCATTCCGGCGTGAGAGACCCGGTGTACGGATTGTATCTACGCTTATATACGGCCATCCGCCGCTCCCGTTTGTTCCATGGCGTTGAGAAAGATGTCTTCCAACGAATCGCGCCGGTGATTCATCCGGCGAATCTGCACGCCAATGTCTGCCGCGACTCTGAAGACCTCCCTGATTTCCACGCTGTCCGGCATAACCACCTTGATGCGCCCGTTGGTGAAAACCGCGCACTCGCAACCGAGGCCCTCGAGCGTGGACGTGAATGTTGCCTCGGCGCCAATAGTTTCCAACTCGAGGAACTTGCGATTGGCGCGTCGTTCCTCGACGAGGTTGCAGACGGAGGCGATTTGCCCGTTCCGCAGGATCAGCACTTCATCGCAGGTTTCTTCGACGTCGCGGAGAAGATGAGAGGAAAGCAGCAGGCAAATATCACTGGCCTCCCGGATTTCGCGGATGAGTTCGATCAAGCGCTTGCGCGCAGGCGGGTCCATGCCATTCGTTGGTTCGTCCAGAATGAGGACTTTGGGGCCATGCGCAATCGCCTGGGCAAACTTCGCCAGTTGTTTCATGCCTAGGGAATACGTTCCCACCGGACGATAGCGAGCTTCACCTAATCCCACATAGACGAAGGCTTCGTGCGCGCGCTCCATCGCTTGCGCGGGGGGAAGACCGGAAATCTCGGCCATGTAGCGGACAAAGCGGACCCCGGACATTTTTGAAATAAAGGCATCGTTTTCGGGCATGTACCCGACAAGAGATCGCAGCGCCTTGCCGTTGGTGAAAGAGTCGAGCCCGAGTACGCGGGCACTCCCTTTGGAGGGGGAGTGAAAACCCAAGAGGGTGTTGATGAGCGTCGACTTGCCGGCGCCGTTGGGTCCGAGTAGCCCAATAGCGCGACTCTTCAAAACGCCCGTCAGGCCATGAAGGATCGTCCGGCCACCGAGTTGTACTTCGAGCCCAGTGAGCTCGATCGTTGGGTTCATCATCTACCAATCACTACGGATTGGCTTGGCGCGAAGTTCCATGATCTGACAAACCCAGCAAGTGGATCAAGGTTGGAAGGCCCGGATTTAAGTCAAAGAGCTTGCTGTTGCTGGCCACCTCGATGCGATCACTTTCCCCGTAAGCACAAAATACGCTGGGCTTGGCGTCGGCTGCCAACTGCTGAAGGAGCGCCAACTGCCCGGAGGTGAGCTGGGAAGAGAGCGGTTTCAGAATGGGGCTAAGATTCTGATAAATCATCGCAGAAAAGTTCGCGTGGTTGTCGCTGGGAAGGAGAGCACGAAACGAAGCGGAGCGAGCCAGCGATGTACCGTTCGCGTGGGTTTGCAGTGCTACGAGAAGCAGTGCGCGGGAGGGCGCCAGGATCATATACCCGTCTGCGAAGGTGTAGTCGCACTCTGTCGAAAGCCCAGCACCTTGCGATTGGATGGTGTAAAACGTTCGTCCACCGAACTGCGCTTGATTAAGCATTAAGCCGGGCTGGTTGGACTTTTGCGCTTCGCGGTTAGAAGCCTGCACCAGCTTATCTATGGCAACCTGAAGGGCTCCCGGATCGTTGACCTCGACAATTGCTTTCCACGAGGGTGCGGGAAGAACTGGGCCATCGAGAGCCAGCGTGAGTTCCCCGCCCAGGGCCCGCGCCAAGTCGTCGCGAAGGTTCAGGCCGAGTTCTGAATTTGTCTGCGCCAGACTCTGGCTGAAGTTGGGGTTGGAAGCGCCGATGGTGCTGAAAATGTCATCCAGCATGAGCGCTGGCTGTTTCGCAACGAAAGAGACCGCCGCGCCTGCGTTCGACGAAACATAGTCCAGCGAACCCATCGGAGCTGGAGCGGCCAGCCAGGAGGCGATGCCGTGTCTCTGGCCATTGAATTCCAGAGTAATCCGGTTGTCTCCCTGACTCGAAGACTCGCCGCGCGACGCGATCAAATACTTTATGTCATTGAAGCCGCTATTGCGAAGCGCCTTGGAATCTGCTTGCTGCGTATGCGAACTATTTAAAATCTGGCCGAGATTCGCGGCAACCAGAGTTTCCGCACCGCGGCTGTAGACGGTAGCGATTCGCTGGCCAAAATCCGTCCCGGCGAAGAGAGTTGCTCCGGCGTCGAGCTGCGCGCTCATTTCCCGAACCGAGGCAGCATCGCCACCGGCGACAAGCATGTTCTGCCTGACAAGCATGACCATTCCGCGCTCGTCGCCGACAAGTGAAGAGAGCGACTGCGAGTCCACGACATGCAAATTGGCTATGTCTTGCGGGCTCTTCAAGGTATCAGCAAGGTGATCCTGCAAATAATCCTTCAGTCCAAGCTGCCGCACTTCGGCTAGCAGGACGGGACCATGCCCCCTGGAGGCGGAGCTTCCTCTGGCCGTAATCACCACTTCCTCGCCCAAATACCGGCTTATGACTTGAATTTTGTCAATCAATTCCTGCGGAGTAGGATGTTGATTCACGTTGCTGCTTTTGTTCCACCAGTCTTGCAGAACCTTGCTCTGCGAGAGCTGTTGCTGGAAGATTTGGTTTGCCTGTTGAAGCGCGTCTCCAAGATTGGGGATGCCGATATACAGGATTGTATCCGCCGGCAGCAAGGGAAGGATCTTGCTTTCATACCGCGGACCGGGTGTCTGGATTTCCTCCAATTTTGTACGAAGCTTTGAAAATTCCGCGAGCAACGCCAGTTCATGATCCAGGTCGCTGCTCCATGCAATCTCTTCGCGGACGGGAACAAGGCCGACGCTCTGCGTTGTGGCCACTTGATCGCCCGAGTGCAGAATAGACTCTAATCCAGCGTGTTTAACGTGGACTTCTCCCTCAATCACGGCCACACGCGACCCCTTGGTACCGGAATTCACGGAAAAGACCGTTCCGGTGACGGCTACCAGGCAATCCGGGGCACTAACGTACAAGTGTCCGGTGTGACGCTTCGCGGCTTGCACGATGATGCTACCCTGGTCGAGATGGATGGTTGTGTCGCGACGGCTGGCGCTGACCGTCAATTCGGCGCGCTGATTCATTTCCACTTCGGAGCCTTCGAAGAGCCGCACCTTGGCATGGGAATTGGCGGCCGTGCGAATGAGTTCATCCTCGCCGACTTCGTCCCCTGTTTTCAATACGCGCCCGCCAGCGGCGCCAATGCCATACGCTTGCCCTTCGATGGAATCGATCCGCGCACGGCTGCCAGTAGGGCCCGCGAAGTACCAGTTGCGCCCAGTCCAGACCAAGGCAACCAGCAAGGCCACTGTAGCTACCGCGAAGGACAGTCTGACAATACTCCACTGGAAACCGCGTGACGCCGGCTCCATCCGCCAGTTGACGCTTGTCGCGCCATCAAACCCGCGGCCATAGGCATAAGAACGGCACGAGACGCATTCCCGCAGGTGATCTGCCACGATTAGCGCGCGCGCCGAAGGAAGCTCTTGCTGATGAAATGCCGGCAGCAGAGAACGAATATCGGCGCAGCCCCGGATAGGCTGCGGAGCACTGGTTGCGGCTTCCTCGCCTTCGCCTGCTTGCAACCGCTGCCACACGCGCTCGGCTGACGCAGATAGCGTCTTGGCGTCGGGCTGCTCGCCGCGAAGTTCGGAAATCGCCCGATCAAGGTAAGTGTCTTGCTTCGATCGAAATAGTTTCATGATGTACCTTTCATAAAGCCACGAAGGCTTTTCTTTAGTCGTGCGCGAGTGCGATGCAGGGTTACAGCCACCACGGCCTGAGATGTGTTCATCGTCCGGGCAATTTCGGGGTTATCGAGCCCTTCGAGATAGCGGAGGGCAAACATCTCGGCAGTGCGGGGATTCAGAGTGGCAAGCTCCCGGCGAAGCCAATTTTTGATTTCCAGGGCGGAGAGCGCACGTTCAGGGGAAGCACTGGAATTGGATGGCAACTCGTCGGCCGTTTCAACCGGCACGACCTCTCGATGGCCTCTCGATCGGATTAGATCCAACGCGGCGTTGACCGCCGACCTGTGTAAATAACTCTGCAGATTGGAGATACGGCCCGGGTCGACAGTCCCTCGGGCCAACCGGAGGAAGACGTATTGCGAGACGTCTTCCGCGTCCGCCATGCTGCCGGTTATGCGGTATGCAGCCTTAAGGACACAGGCCTGGTGTGCTCGAAAGACTTCCTCAAGCTCCGGGACCGACTGCGTCACCATGGTGTTTTCTATCGCGGCCGCCAAACACCCCTCCTCGGCTCATCTACAACCTAAGACGCGATAGCTAGAAACTTCTTAACACATAATTTGAATCCCGAGGCAATTTGCTCGGCGGTAGGTCTCGGTCTTGAACCTGACAGTTTCGAACGTACGTGCTCACATCTGGGCCCTGGTGTGATAACGACGAAGAGATGGAATTTCGCTAAGATTAGACCTGGCGGATGGCTCTGGGCTTTGAGATTCCGTCCGAACGAGCCCTACCTGGACCGAATGGACCGAGAGTTGAAGGTGGAGCAGTTGAAGAGGTCACTGTAACTGCTTGATGAGGCAATGGTTACGCCGTTCGCCTGTAGTCCACAGTTGAAAAGAGCGTCAACCAGCCAATACGGCGTCCGCATGGAGAGTAAATGGTTTAGAATCAATAGAGCGAGAGCGCCCGTAGCTCAGTTGGATAGAGCGTCTGCCTTCTATAGTAGGCTGACGGGCATATCGCGGTCGGCCCCTACGGCCCTCCCAGCATAACGCCAAGCCGCCGACACCCGGGACATCCGATAAGCGATTGACTGCTGAAATACGAATTTCGGCATCGGCGATTAGGCGACCTGCATAGCGCGAGGCCAGCACGCAGCGTAACGCCGTTTTGGTCCCGTGTAGTCGGCATCCACTGACGAGATGGACGTTATCGGGAGCAATCTGCCAAACCGGAGCCACTACTTCCGGTTTGTCCGTGATCCACGCACATCACAAACGCGGCAGCACGGTCCGACGTTTCCTTGCCACGTCAGAAGATTTCGGAAGAAACCGAACAAGGCAGCTTCAACCAAGCTGCCTGGCGGAGGAAGTAGTCTGAAGCAATGCCCAGGAAAATGAGCGCCAGAGAGGCTAGCTGACTCAGCGAGAATCGAGATGAGTGCAGACTTGGGACAAGGAAACATTAAGGATGCTATTCGTGTTGCAGCGCGACCATTGGATCCACGCGCAAGGCGCGGCGTGCGGGTGCATAGCTGGCGGCGATTGCCAAGCAAAACAGGAACAGAGAACTGGCTAGGAATGCTACCGGACTCAAGCTCTCATGAGACACGCTCGATGCCAGCCAGGGCGAGAGATATACCGTCTGAGTTGCGAGCCGACCAGCTATGAAAGCGGTGGCGCATCCCAACACAGAACCGAGAACAGCTAATCGGCAAGTCTCTCCCATGATCAATCCGAGCACATCGCGCCGGTCGGCGCCGAAGGCGATGCGAATCCCCACCTCTTTTCTGCGCTGACTGACGGAATAGAACTGACGCTGTATATCCCTGCGCCTGCCAGCAGAATCGCCAACATCGCCACCAAGCCAATCAGAGTTGCCGAAAGGCGTTTCAGCCATAGAGAGTCGGAGATGACCTCCGTCATCGTCTTCTGATCGAGTGCACTCATTTTAAAGTCCGAGGTCACGCCAATGATCTTCGTTTTGGCAAACCACACGGTCACCTCTTCGCCGATGGGATCCTCGTTTGGAAAGAACCTCCGCACGAAGGCCTCATTGACGATAGCGACCTCGGGAGCGTCAAAGTTATCGCGCTCTTCAAAAAAGCGTCCACTGACCAGCTTCACTCGCAATGCACGAAAGTAGTCTGGATTCACCATCTGGGTCCCCGTACTTGCCTCAAGCGGGGGCTCCTTCCCATTGACCAGTCCGGTAGGGGGCTCCCGGCCTGTGACAAGCACCGGCGAAGGGTTGAAAGCTTGTTTCAGCGGCAGGTTTGCCGCAAAACCTACGGACTCGACACCGGGAATATCGCTCAAGAGCCTCTCAAGTTGCTCGTACAATTTTTCTCTGCGCGTGTCCTGCGCCCCATAAGTGAACTTCCCATAGCTCACTTCTGGAACGGGGATGCGAAAGGCCATCAGGTTTTTTGAGTCGAATCCGGGGTCAGCGCGTCGCAGCTTCAGGAAACTCTCCACCAGCAGCACGCCCAAGATCAGCAGAACCAGCGAGAAGACAAACTCACTCACGATAAATATCTGTCCAAGCCGTCGCTTACTCGTACCCGCGGAAGAGCCGCGCCCTTCCACTTTCAAAGCATCGTGTGGCCCACTTCTCGATGCCAGCAGCAGCGGCACAAAGCCGAAGACCAGGCTCGCCACTAGCGTGAGCACACAAACAAAAGCCAGCGCCGCCAGATCGACCTTCACGGAAGCAAGCCTCGGCAGAACTGCCGCCTTAGGCAGGACGGTCAGCAGCCCGCGCGTACCCGCGAAAGCCACACCGATTCCCACGATTCCTGCAGCAACGGCGAACACTAGACTTTCCGCTAATAGCTGAAGGACTAGGCGGCATCTGCTTTGTCGCATAAGCCGATTTATCAAGTTCTCTGGTGTGCAGCACCTTGGAGAAGTCTGCCCGCTTTCGCGGTCGGTAAATGTGGTCCGTGGAACGGACGCAACCGATATCTGCCCGACGAAATCCAGCACGTCAACTTCCTGATTCTGAATTTCTTTCCCGACATCAAAAACACCAACACCATTGCTCGCCTCGTCGAACCCGCAAAACGCGGCGCCGGTCTCGACCTCAGCTCTCCCCAGGTGCAGTCCTTCATCATGTTGCTTCAGGATCACCACACCAAGCTCGATCTCACGCTAAGCATCTTTGAAGATCAGTACCTCAATCGAGCTGGCCAGATTCCTCGCGGTTTCCAACCCGTCGCAAGTCGCTTGCCCGCGCAGATCCGGCGCAACCTGCTCTCCACCGGCCTGACTCCGCCCGAAGGAATGGACGAGACCTACCGCAAGTCCTTCGCCAAGATGATGGAACTTGCTGGCCTGCTCTATCGCTCCGGCATTCCGATCGAAGCCGGTACGGACTCCATGCCTGGGTTCGCCCTGCATCACGAACTCGAGCTCGATGTCCAGGCCGGCATACCCCCCAACAAAGTTCTGCAAAATGCCACGCTTAACGTCGCCCGCATCATGAAGCTGGACGGTGATCTCGGTTCTATCGCCGCCGGCAAACTCGCTGACGTCACGCTCGTGAATGGCGACCCGGTGGCAAACATCAGCGACATCAGAAAGACGGCGTTGGTGATGAAGGACGGCGTTCTCTATCGACCCGACGAACTTTACTCCGCGCTTGGTGTCGTGCCGTAGTGAGCCTACGCAACGGCTGCGGATGCCAGCTCTCCTGACTGCTTTGCCGGAGCGAGCACGATCAGGGCTACACCGATGATGACGAGGACAGCCACGCCCACCAGTTCTCCGTGTGCGATGAAATTACGGAACGCCTGCACCGCCATCAGTGCCGCATGGGCAAAGCTCGACCATGCCGTGAAGGCGATCAGGCTGCGATTCGCGGATGGGTTACGGGCCGCCAGCAGCAAGAAAATGCCGAGTGTGACATAAACGCTGAGCATCATCGCCAACGCAGGTTCTTGCCTGACAAACATAATCAAGGGATAAACTAACGCCAAAAAAAGCAATCCTACCAACACCAATACAATTTTCAGCGCCCGCTCTCGACGCATGGTGCCCTCCTGATCGACGTGAATCTTACGTTGATGGCATGGGACAGGTCAACGAAACGGGACGAAACGGGACACGAAACGGGACACGAAACGGGACACGAAACGGGAGCGAAACGGGACGAAACGGGAGCGAAACGGGAGGCGAAACGGGAGGCGAAACGGGAGGCATCGACGGGTTGAAACGGATGTTGACGCTAACCGAATAATCTGTAGATTCCCCGTTATCTGGGCAGCGCTTCCTTCTTTGCTGCCTCCAGAAGGCGTCCAAAGTCCTCCGCGCTTTTCTGTTTCATGCCGTCCATAACGTCTTTGAGCTTCCCGGCCTCCTCTTGAAGGGATTTGGCTGAATCGGAACCCAAACAGACGTTGAACGCCTTTTCCGTCATCCGGAGGGGCCTTCTGAAACCAGAATGCGAATAGGGCATCGCTCGGCCAAGGCAATAGCCCAGTGTGTTCGGGCTTCGTCCACTTATAGACTGCATGGATTTGCCGCAGGACTTCGTCCGCATTCGTTATGTTAATTGGGAGAGAACCTCAAAGGCCGTGATCGCCCTGGCGTACGACAAGCGGGGTGTGGGGGAATCCGGCGGAGATTTTCGCAAGGTGCCGTTCATGGAACTTTGCGATGACGGACTTGGCGCGATCAAGTACTTGAAGTCGCGGAAGGAGATTGACGCGAAATGGATTGGTGTGTGGGGCTTGAGCCAAGGAGGGTGGTTGGGACCGCTGGCAGCGTGGCGTTCGGCGGATGTCGCCTTCCTAATCGCCGTGTCCGGTCCAGGCGTGTCACCAAGCGAACAGATGATCGTCTACTACGCGAATGAGCTGCGCGGGCAAGGCGTGGACGAAGGCGATGTTCGTGAAGCCAGCACCGTGCGCCGAGACATTTGGAGCTACATGTCGAGCGGACTCGGGTACGAGAAGACTAAAGCCGAACTGGACGACGCGCGCACGAACAGTGGTACAGCCCGGCGAGAGTGCAGCCGGACGACTTGTTCGGGCCGCTCCCGACACCCGCGGAGCTGAGCAAACCGGTTGGCCGCAGCGCAATTTGGTTCAAGCAAGAGGCTGTCTATGACCCGGTTCCTGCTCTACGAGCGCTGCGAGCCTGCGCTCTTCCTGTTCGGGGACCACGACCAGTTGATACCGCTGGATGAGAGTGTTGCAGTCATGCAGCGAGTTTTGCCTGAAGACAAGCACCGCGATTTTACGATCCGGGTATTTCCGAACGTTGACCATGAGATGCGGCTGGTAACGAGCGAGGCAACGCGCGCGATCGATCCGGAGTATCTAAAGAAGATGCGGGAATGGCTGTCTACCCACGTCCTGAATAGACCTTGATGTGTTTTCTTGACTGGGTAGTTACAGGGCGGGAAAAAGTGGATACACTCCCTCCGCCTTCTCTTCGGGGAGGAGTCGATCAGGACTCCGATGCCGGTGCGTATCGCCTTCGTGAGGTTGAAGCTAAGCAGCGTTGAAAAGTGAATCGGCTGGGTTTCTCGCTACATCCGCACTACGTTTGCTGCATTGAAACTAGGCGAATTCACAAAGCGAACCGACTGCGGACGCGAAGGCCATGAGAACGAGAAGAATAGGCTTGCGAGCATGAAATTCGCTTGCTTCTGGGAGTTGTCCGATTAGCGCTGCGGGCATGCGGATGTAACCGGCCTTTACCTCTGGCTTCTCTTCGTGGTCAGTCCGGCGAAGAGGTCTGTTGCTAGAGAAGTTGCGTGGCATCACCGCGCGGCGCCGGCTTTGCGGATGTAGATGCCGCCATTGAAGTTTGTAAATTGCAATTCAGGGCCGCCGCCGTTGATTGTGGCGTGCACGGCCTTGTCGATCTTGACAAGGTATTTGCCGCCGTGGCCGCGCCCATCCTCGACGATTTGCTGCGGCGCGGAAGCCTGAACCTGGACGTCGAAATCACTGAGAATCTCTCCGCGATCGGACTTAAGGCTGAGGTTGGCTTTCAAATCGGCGGGAAACGTAACGTCAATGTCGCCGTTCAAAGAACTGAAGGCCATGGGTTTCTGGGGATTCACACGCGTGAAAGTAGCGAAGAGGCGGCCGTTCAAGGCATGCGCGACGGCGCTGCCGGAAACACTGTTCAGAGTGACGGAGCCGTTCACGTCGTTGACGTCCAATTCGCCGTCCACGCCGGTGACCACGATGTCTCCGCTATTCACGGCGCTCAGTTTGAGCGAGGTGTGAACGGGAACGGAAACGGTGAGGTCGATGGCGCGCATGACCGAATCGGCGGAGATGCGGACTTCGTTGTTTTCTTCTTCCACGGAAAGGCCGGTGGATGAAATCACGATGCGCTTCATGTTGGAATCCGAGCGCGCTGATTCGCGGTTGCGCGCGCGAGCCTCGACAACAACTTCCTTGCCGTCATAACCCTTGACGGTGATTCCGCCATTAATCAGGCTCGCTTTCACCAAAGCAGGCCGCGCGGGATCGCTGAGAGCAACCGAAACGTGATCCGCGCCGGATTGCCCTTGCGCCTGTCCGCGCGCTGGCGTCGCGACAAGAGCAGCACACAAAATGGAAACCGCCACAACGAAGGATGGGAAACGCTGAGTTTGGTTATTCATGATTTTCAAGAATACGTATCTCTCCATTTAGAGTTTCGACCTTGATCTCCGGCCCGCCGGAATTCACACGCACTCCCGTATAGCGGTCCGCGTGAAAAACCACCTTCGCGCCGTGATGCTCTTCCTGAATGGCGCGCACCGGCAACGCCGTAACAGGAAAATCGCTGTAGATGCTGCCGTTGAAGGTCTTGAAGCGAAAATCCGCGGCCAAGCCCTGCGCGAAATGCAACTCCACCGGGCCGTTTACGGTCCGAAAATCGGAATTTTCAAGGGGATTCTCGCGGAAGGAAACCTTGACGGGACCATTTACCGTATGGGCTGTTCCCGATCCCGCAACGTTGTCCATCTCGACGTCGCCATTGACGTTGCGCACGAGGAAATTCCCGTTGATATTGCGCGTCAGCACGCGGCCTTCGTTCACGGTCTTCAGCTTGATATCGATGTCGCGGGGAACTTGGAGCTGAAAATCCATCTTGACGACATATCCCTCGAACTCGCGGTGGCCGCATCCATCGTCACAATGGCAGCGGAAAGGACCGTTGACGTAGAGCTTCAGGGAGCCTGCTTGCTCGGTGATGTCGAGAGTAACTTCTTTGCGAGCTTGTTCGAGCTTGTCCTTGGATTCAGCCCGGACAGATTTTTTGACCGTGAGTTGCGCCTGGTCGGAATTTGTGCCCACGACTTCGATGGAACCCCAGACGTTGTCAATTTCCAAGGACTTATGCTGGACGCCCGCCATCGAAAAAGATTTCTGGATGGTCTCCTGTTCCTATACCGGCAGGTCGCGATCGGAGTCATCGAAAGACATTGGAAATACGGACGGAAGATGAAGCTCCAGGGGAAGAGGTCCGGCAACTTTTATTCTCGGCTGTGGAATCGCCACCGCGCTTACGAACTGAGCGGTCATGGAGATGGGAAACAGGCTGCAGAGTGTCAATACCGCAGAAAAGCGTGCGTTTCGCATGGTCCCCTCCTCAATTCAGTTTGCCTTTGGCCCACTCGACGCGTTGGCGCACGGTGGGGTTCAAGTTTGGTGTCTGCTCCAACTCCTGGAGCCGATGCGCGGCATCGCGGTCTCGCCATTCGAGCATAAGATCGATCAGGGCCACCTGCACGAGCGGCGATTGGTCTTGCTGCAGAGAGTCCAGAATTCCCTTGAGCACCTGGGGCTGCCGGCCGTGGCGGCTGAGAGCATCGAGCGCCGCCAGGCGCACGTCGACACTCGCGTCGTAACGCAGGGTGTGAAGTAGAGCCGAAAGTACCCGTGGATCGAGTTGCTGTTCGCGGGTGCTCCAAGTGACGCCCTCGAGCCGCGCGCTGGCTGATTGCTGCTGCAGCATGGAGAGCACAACCAACTGCTTCATGCTGGTGAGTTCAGATTGCATGGCAACAAAGTCTGGGGAAGGAGGCTTAGGACCAGCCAGGCGAAGGCCAGTGAAAACACCTATGGCGAGCAGCCCCACGCCCAACGCCATCGCCCCCACAGGCGAGCGCAGCCAATAAAGCACGTTCCAGTTCCAGGCTGAAGCTCGCTTTCTCCATTCCGAGCCGCCCTCGGGCTGATTCGAACGACCCGCCTGGTACGCTTGCAACATGGCTTCAAAACGTGCGCGAGACTCAGGGCCTGGCTGGTCCACAGGCAGAAGCGAAAGCTTCTTCCAAAGTGCGGCTTCTTCGGAGCAATCCGCGCACTGTTCCAGATGTGCTTCCACGGTGTGGCGCTGATCGGGGCTCAAGCTCCCTTGCAGGTAATCTGGCAAGAGTTCGGATATTTGTTCACACTTCATGGCGACCTCCTTGAGGAGGGATATTTCCCGCTGCTTCGGCTTTCCTCAGCATCGTCCCCTGGGCAAGTTGATGAAAGGCTTTGCGCAGTTCCTGCAAGGCACGGTGTATGCGCGTCCTTACGGTGTTGAGTTCGCAGCCTAGCAGGCTGGCAATTTCCTCGTATTTCAGCTCTTGAAAGCGGCAGAGAAGCAGGATTTCTCTCTTTTCCTCCGGCAGCTGCCCAAGAGCGCGCTGCAACAGTTCGACTTCCTGCTGCTCTTGGGCGGAATCCGTAGGGACAACAGGGGGTAGCATTTCCGGCTCGAGAGCGGTCTGACGGGGAAACTTGCGAAAGTGGTCCACGCGGGCGTTGCGCGCAATCTGGTAAATCCAGGCGCGGAAGGGCGTTCCGGGACGGTAGCTCTGGCGGTATTTCAGGATGCGGAGGAATACTTCCTGGACCAGGTCTTCGCTCAACGCCCGGTCGCCGGTCAACTTCGAATAGAAATTGAAAAGCGGGGTTTGGTAGCGATCAAACAACACACCTAGCGTTTCGCCCGCGCCATCGCGCACTTGGAGCATCAGATCCTCGTCGGGAGTCAACGTCATCGCCGAATTATGGTCCTGAACGGCTGTAGTTGCCTTTACAAAGAGTGAATACTGCGGATAGTGGAAAAGGTTCCGTGCACTGGCCGGCAGGAAGACAAGGCCTAGCGGCGTACTCGGAAAAGTGCCCGTCACGGGCCAGAAACGGGGTTCGAGGAGAACGCCGGTGATGCGCCCCAGCGTGACTTGCATTCAAGTGTGCGTTAGCGCCAAGGAGATTCAGGATCGCCATGCTGTGCTATCCGAACGCGCCGTTCTCATTCTTGTTCACAGAATCAATGCAGCGACTTCAGAACGTAGCGCTGGTACTAAACCAATTGCCCTAATGACGGGGTCGAGCAAGAAACGGCGAACGAGGCGAAAAAAACAGTCAGAACGTGAAACATTTTCTTTGAAAGATTTTGCCGGCTTCTTGCCCATTATTAAGATTAGAAGGCGACTCTCGCTGGATTCCTCGCTGACGAGCAGTGACGGAAAATGACAGCAACTCTGCCCCTGATCGGAACTTGCTGACAACATTCGCGATTCTGCCACCGGCGATTGGGCGTACTCGTATAGCTCCATGGGGCAGCTTCGCGGCGTATTGCAGACCATGTGTTTGGGTGTCAAACCGCACATCCGGACTATAATCGCTGGATGGCATCCGCGGCGGATGGCTCCCGACAACCTGCGTCAGCTCTAGACGTTCGTCTTCTAGTTGACAATATGCCCATGCTTGCGTGGTCCAGTCATGCCGATGGTTCCCTAGATTTCGTAAATCAGCAATGGCGTGACTATACAGGTTTGTCCACTGAAGAATCCCATGGTCCGGGATGGAAGGCAGCGGTTCATCCCGATGATCTCCCCGGATTGCTGCAACAATGGGAGACGCAGCCCGAACTTGATCACGCGGGTGAGCATGAGGTGCGGTTGCGCCGTTCAGACGGCGTGTTTCGCTGGTTTTTGATTCGTCGTGAGCCGCTACACGACCAGGCCGGTGCCCTACTCCGATGGTATGGAACGGCGGCCGACATTGAGAATCGAAAACAGGCCGACGCGCTGCGCGCTACCGAGAAGCGCACACTTGAGATGATCGCTGACGGTGCGAGCCTGAAGGACGTTCTAGATCAGCTGTGCACCTCAATTGACGTTCAGATCGCTCCATCAGTCACAACCGTTCTACTAATTGACGCCGACGGGAAGCGGCTTTGGCAAGTCGGCGGCCCTCGCGTTCCACGGGAGTGGATTTCGACGATCATCCCAGTTTCCGTTGCTTTTGAAGCAGGTCTATGCGGGACCGCAGCATTTTTGAAGGAACGGGTGATTGTCCCCGATGTCGCCACGGAGCCAAACTGGCCCGATCAATATCGCGAGCTTGCGATCCGCAATGGGATACGAGCCGCGTGGTCCGAACCGATCCTGACGAAGGACAACGAGGTGCTGGGCACTTTCGCGCTTTACTCTCATGAGGCGCGAGTTCCCGCCGAAGAAGACCTCGCGCTCATAAAAGGCGCAGGTCACATCGCTCGCATCGCCATTGAACGCCAACGGTCGCAGGAAACGCTCAGAAATGTACTTGATCAAGTCCAAAGGTCGGAGGCCAGACTTCGGCAGGTGATTGATACGATCCCCACACTGGCCTGGTGCAATCTGTCGGATGGTCCGAACGAGTTCCTCAACAAAAAATGGCATGAGTACACAGGTCTATCCCCTGAAGAATCGCACGGTTGGGGTTGGCAAGTTGCGTTCCATCCCGAGGACTTGCCGCCATTGATGAAAAAATGGCGAGAGCTGTTGGTTTCACGAGAACCAGGTGAGATTGAAGCGCGTCTTCGCCGTCACGACGGTGTGTTTCGTTGGTTTCTTATCCGGGTCGAGCCATTGCGCGACCAGACCGGCAAAGTTATCAGATGGTATGGAACAAGCACTGATATCCAAGAGCTTAAGCAAACCGAAGAGAAACTGCGGGACGATGAACGCGAACTTCGCCGGATTACCGACGCGATACCGCAGACGATAGTTGTCCAGGACCCCTGCGGCGTACCGATCTACGCCAATCAAGCTACTCTCGACTACACGGGCCTTACTGCTGACGATGTGATTGCGCCAAATTTTCGGGAGAGAATCTTCCATCCGGAGGACCTCGAAAAATTTCGAAACGAGCGAAAGGCTGCTCTCGCGCGCGGTCTTCCGTTCGAATTCGAGCATCGGGCGCTCAGGAAGGATGGCCAGTATCGTTGGTTCCTCATTCGTTACAACCCATTCCGAAATGAGCAGGGTCAGGTGATTCGCTGGTACGCGACGGGAACCGACATCGAAGACCGCGTCAGATCCGAGGAACGCACACGGAATGAGAATCTGGCGTTGCGGGAGCAAATCGATCGTGATTCGATGTTCGAGGACATTGTCGGCTCTTCGGAAGCACTCCGTAAGGTGCTTCGCCAGGTCGACAAGGTGGCCGCTTCCGACTCCACCGTTTTGGTTCTGGGCGAAACTGGCACGGGCAAGGAATTGATAGCTCGCGCCATCCACAAGCGATCCAGGCGTTCGGAACGAGCATTCATCGGCGTGAATTGCGCCGCCATCCCGCCTTCTTTAATTGCGTCGGAACTCTTCGGTCACGAAAAAGGCGCTTTTACGGGTGCGACGCAACGCCGCATGGGGCGCTTTGAATCGGCCAACGGCGGCACGATCTTTCTCGACGAAGTCGGCGACTTGCCTGCGGAAATCCAGATTGCACTGTTGCGAGTTTTGCAAGAACGTGAAATTGAACGCGTTGGCAGCAGCCGGCCAATTCCGGTCGACGTGAGAGTGGTTGCAGCGACGCATCACGATTTGAACGCGCTTGTTGCTGAAGGCAAGTTTCGCCAGGATCTCCTGTACCGGCTGAATGTCGTGCCTATCCAGATGCCGCCATTGCGCGAGCGAGTAGCTGATATTCCGTTACTGGTTGAGTACTTCATCGATCGCTTTGGAAAGAGGGCTGGGAAGAAGTTCAGAACCATCGACAAGAAATTCCTAAAAGCGTTTCAGGCATATGGATGGCCAGGCAACGTCCGTGAACTGCAAAATGTGATCGAGCGCGCCGTGATCCTCAGCGAGGATGACACCTTAGCCGTCGACGAGACATGGCTGAAGTGGGAGCCGGCCCAAAATCCAGTGCGGTCCCGTACGCTAGATGGCGCCCTCGTAAGGCAGGAGAAGGAAATGATTGAAGGTGCCTTGGCAGAAAGCCAAGGCCGAATTTCAGGGCCCGCAGGTGCGGCAGCTAAACTAGGGCTGCCAGCACAGACCCTCGAATCGAAAATCAAGCGTTTGAAAATTAACAAATATCGATTCAAAGCCCCACAGACTGAGTGATCCCCTGCGTCAACCTATTAAGCCAATCGTGTTTTCCTGATCGGACAAGAATTCCTGAAAATTCAGGACTGCGCACAACTCTAACTTCCATTTGTGCAGGGAATTGCAAATGGCTTGTTTATTGCATCGGTTCGGCTGTTCTTCAGAGCAGAGACCATGACGCTGAAGATCAGACAGGTTGCTGACAAGCGCGGCAGACGCATTTGTTTGAGCGGGCAGCTTCGATCTGAGCACCTTGATCAGTTGAAGTCTGAGGTCGAGCGTGGCGGACCACGCGTCACGTTGGATTTGGAGGAACTCGATCTGGTGGATATCGAAGGTGTTCGTTTTCTAAGCGCGTGTGAGTCGGCAGGGGTTTCGATCCTGCACTGTTCGCCATACATCAGGGAATGGATGCTGCAGGAGAGAAACCGACCGAAAGACCATCCCGAACTTGGATGATTCATTGAACCTGAAACTAGAGAGGAGAATGATCATGAAGAAGATTTACGGGGTTGTAACGCTCCTTGCTATGCTGATCGGCGCGACTCTGCTGCTGGAGAGGACTGTTAAAGTTGCGGCGGCGGCGCCAACCGGCATCAAGAACGTGGTTCTGGTGCACGGTGCATTCGCCGATGGCTCTGGCTGGGAAGCCGTCGCCAAAATCCTCGAGAAAGATGGCTACACGGTGTCGGTAGCGCAACCCCCCGAGACCTCCTACGCCGAGGACGTCAAGTACGCGAAGGCGACGGTCGACGCCATGAACGGGCCGGTGGTCATCGTCGGGCATAGTTATGGCGGGTCCATCATCACCGAGGCCGGCAACGATCCGAAGGTTTCAGCACTGGTCTACATCGCTGCCTTTGCGCTCGATGACGGTGAGAGCTGTGCGTCGATCGAACAGGCCCTGCCGCAAGCCTCCAAGGCATTCAAGCCGGACAGCAACGGCAACTGGTGGATAGAACCGGAGCATTTCGCGGCCGACTTCGCGGCGGACGTTCCGTCGGCCGTGTCCCACTTCATGGCCCAGTCGCAGGTGCCGATCTCCACCGACTCGTTCACCCACAAGGTCACGTCGCCCGCCTGGAAGACCAGGCCCACTTGGTACATGGTGGCCACCGCAGACCGGTCGATCAATCCGGACCAGGAGCGCATGATGGCGAAGCGCGCCAATGCCAAGACGGTCGAAGTGAATGCCAGCCATGTGGCCTACATGTCTCACCCGAAGGAAACAGCCAAGCTCATCGAAGAGGCTGCCACCTCTGCGCCCGTCCATCAATAGCCTGCAGTCTTGAGCTAGGGCTTCCTTAGCCAAGCGCGTGGCCGCGATGCTGAAACCGGCTCGCTCGATCGAAGTTTAAAGGAGGATGAACCGTGACCAAACCGAATACGACGAAACCCATGCGCGTGATCGAGGAAACGCCTGAGTACTGGAGAGTCCTATTCGACTATCCGCCCTTCAATATCGTCGACGCGGATGTCTTCCAGGCCCTCCAAGACTTTCTTGTCCGGATGGAGACGACCGAGACCCTGCGTGTGGTTGTTTTCGAGAGCGCGATTCCAGACTTCTACCTGGCGCACTTCGATCTGACGGGCAAGATCGGAAACATCATGACCGCTGTCGGCCCCTCCGGCTTACCTATTCTGATGGATACGTTCGTGCGCCTTACGAAGTCGCCGGTTGTCAGCCTCGCAAAAATCCGGGGCTGCGTACGTGGCGTGAGCAGCGAGTTCGTTCTTGCCTGCGACATGCGCTTCGCATCGCGCGAGAACACGAAACTGGGCCACCCCGAACTCGGGGTCGGCGTGCATCCCGGCGGCGGAGGGACAGAGCGCCTTCCCCACCTGGTCGGACGCGGTCGGGCGCTCGAAATCGTTCTGAGCGCCAACGATTTTGATGGGGATACAGCAGAACGATACGGTTATGTCAACCGATCACTTCCGGATGCCGAACTGGACGGCTTCGTCGACGCCCTCGCGCGCCGGATCGGCTCCTTCGATCGACGCGCCCTCGCCGCAGCAAAGAATCTCGTCAACCAGGTCTCGTTGCCGCCATCCGATCGACTCCTGGACGCCTTCACTTCGTTTGGGGCAGCACTGACGTGGCCCGAAGCCCAGCACCGCATAAGAGCCGTGCTGGAGCGCGGACTGCAACGCGACGCCGACTTCGAGAAAAGTTGGCCCGTGGCCCTCGGCACGCTCGTCGAGATGGAAAAGAAAGGTGCGTCGCGATGATAACCACAGTTGAGGTCGAGCGATTCAGCCTGACTTCGTCCCGACCATTCGACGAAATATTAGCCGCGATTAAAGGTGCTGTAGGCCATCCGGACATGGTTGAGTTTGCGAAAGCGACGGCAGCTGCACGGACGTTTCCAGAGTTCGAAAGCACGGTTCGCGAAGGGCTGGGTAAGACTGGCTTAATGCGCTTCATGGAACTCGACCACGGCTCCGTTATAAGTAAAGCAATGGGTCGCGATAAGCCCCGAATGGTCCGGCTCGTCATAGGCAATCCGCTCATCATGCAACAAATGGCAAGGCACGTTCCGGACGCAGGGTCTTATGCTCCCGTCACAGTACTTGTCGAGGAACGCTCTGACGGCGTCCACATCTCCTACGACAGGATGGCCAGTCTGCTGGCTCCTTATCGGAATTCCGACGCCCTCGCAGTTGCGCGGGATCTCGACACGAAAGTCGAGACCCTTTTGTCGGAAACGGCAGGCTGAGCCGGCAACAATCAAAGTCGTTTCTGAACCGCGAAAAGCAACTCGGTGCGGTTCGCGAACTGACAGACATCGGTACCGCCGCTCATGCAGAGCTGGGAAACTCAGAGCTGACTAAAGGCTCTTCAATATATCTGTCAACTGTCGCGCGGAGGAGTCATGACCAACCGATTGCAGTGGGAAGTTTTTGTCAGTGCCCAAATTCCCGTGGTCACTAACGACCTTCCGCCCGGCGCGAGCGAAATGACATGGTCCCCCATTGCTTCAACGCTTATCTCGGGCAAGCGTGATGCCGTGCTGGTGGATACCGCCATCACGGTCGATCAAAACCAGAAGCTTGCCGACTGGATCGCACACAGCGGCAAAAATCTGACGACCATCTACACTACCCATGGCCACGGCGATCATTTCTTTGGCGTAAACACAATTCAGAAAAAATTCCCAAACGCGCGGTTCGTCGCGACGCGAGAGGTCATCGCCGTCATGCTAAAGCAGGCGTCGGCTCCTGTGCTTAACTCATATTGGAAACCACGGTTTCCCGGACAAATCGATTCAACGCTCGTGGTCGCGGACGAACTCAAGGGAGGTGTTGTCGAACTGGAAGGGGAACAACTTGTGAGTGTTCCCCTCGGGCATACCGATACGGAAAGCACGACCTGTCTCCACGTCCCTTCGATCGGCCTGATCGTGGCGGGCGACAGCGCCTATAACGATGTCCATCTCCATCTCGGAGAGTCAAACGCCGAAACGAGGAAGGATTGGATAGCGGCACTTGATACCATCGAGTCTCTGAAGCCTTTGGCTGTTGTCGCGGGACACAAGAGGCCCGGCGCAGCAGATACGCCGAATATCATTGACGAAACACGAAAATACATTCGCGACTTTGACAGGACCGCTGCGAATACTCAGACCGCGTTGGAACTTTACCACCAGATGCTTGTGCTTTATCCCGAGCGTCTGAATCCCGCAGTCTTGTGGAATTCGGCACGAGCCGGCAAGCTGGAAGCTGAATCTGGCGGCGGGTCAGCGTCCGTTGCGACTCTCGGGCACTTTCTAGTCATCAAGACGTTGGCATAGATCGCCCGACCCAGTTCCGCGAGATTTGTCGATTCCGAAGGACTTCAATCTCCATCTCACAGCGGCCACGCAGCGTAACAGCATGATGCCCGATCGTGATTGGTGCGTCTGCTTGGGAGGCAGATACTCTAGTGAGCTTAGGTAGCGATTGCAGAGCGATTAGTAATTTCGACTTTTATCGCAATTTTCCAACAGCGTCAGGAATGAGCGCCTGCCACCGGAGCAGAGGGTCATTGACCCAAAACAAAGTGCGCGCGAGGCACAAATATCCTAGAATCAACGCAGTGCGCCCATAGCTCAGTTGGATAGAGCACCTGCCTTCTAAGTGGACGCAAATTCAATCTAAGTCGTTGCGACGGTTGCGCTTACGAGTTCCGAGCCGTCCTTGGCCTACTTCAAAGTTGCTCCAAACCTCGTTGATCGTTGGTCCACACCCGAGATATCTTAGTGCGCTGCGGGTGCGCCAGCCCGAAGAGATTCTAGTCAGCCTTGACGTGCTTCCGGAGTTCAAACAAAAATCGTTGTGGATCCACATGAAATCGAGTGTGGACAATTGCGGTACGGTCACGGCCGGAGTGTGAAGACTTCTGCCCAGACGGACATAATCAGTGTTCTTGTTAGTTCTAGCAGTCCTGAGCCTTGACAGGCTCCCCTGGAAAGAATAGCTTGCGCGTCGGGTTCCCCGCCTCGCAACAGAACGACAACCAAAATGAAATCGTGTGCGGCAGAAGCCAGCGAACATTCTCAAACTAGAGAATCTCCCGATATCGGGGTAACGCCGGCGGAGTCGACTGCCAATTTCGCGCCCACGGCTGACGAAGCGCGCGTAGTACAGAAGTTCCTTTCGGCACATGATTGAGCGTTTGCTCAACAAAGGGAGAGTCTCAAACGAAAAATTAAGGAGGAGGAAACCATGTTGCGAAACCGGCTATTACTCGCAATTCTTATTGGGGCTCTAGCCGCCAACAGCGCGTGGAGTCAGCTGCCCTCGGAAGGATCTCCACCGCCCAGCTTCGCGTATGTGTCGACCCAGCTCTCCAATTCTATTCTCGCCTTCACCATCAACCCCACGACCGGAGCGTTCACCTTAATCGGGGGATGGCCAACGGGATTCTATCCGGGTTCCGTTGCTGTCGATCCCTTCGGACGCTTCGTCTATGTGGCGAACCAATTCTCCAATACTGTATCCGCCTATGCCATCCAGCGAGGGACCGGAGCGCTGACTTCGATTGGGCCGGACGTGGCAACGGGAAACTATCCTATCTGGATTACCATCGATCCCTCCGGACGCTTCGCCTATGTGGCGAACCTCCGCTCCAATGATGTTTCCGCCTATGCCATCAACGAACGGACCGGAGCGCTGACTTCGATTGGGCCGGACGTGGCAACGGGAAACAATCCTAGCTGGATTACCGTCGATCCCTCCGGACGCTTCGCCTACGTGGCGAACGAAGGCTCTGATGATGTTTCCGCTTATACCATCAACGACGAGACAGGAAGGCTGACCCCCATACTGCCGAACGTGGCAGCTGGAAACATTCCGGCCTCCATCGCTATCGGTCCCTCCGGACGCTTCGCCTACGTAGCGAACATAGGCTCCAATGATGTTTCTGCCTACGCCATCAACCGACGGACCGGAGCGCTGACCCTGATTAGACCGGACGCGGCTTTAGTGAATGATCCAAGCGCCATAACTGTGAGTGCCTCCGGACGCTTTGCCTATGTGGTGGATTTTTTCTTCGCGAATATTTCGGCCTACGCCATCAACCAACGAACCGGAGCGCTGACCTCAATTGGACCGAACGTACCTACAGGAACTTTCCCTGGGTCGCTTACCACGGATCCTTCCGGCCGCTTCGCCTACGTGTCGAGCGTTTATGGTGATGTTTTGGTCTACGCCATCAACCAACGAACCGGGGCGCTAACTCAAATTGGGGACATGGCGGGAATTTATCCCAACTCCTCCGTGGTTACCACGACGGGCCCGAACGACGAGTGATGGACTGTGGCAGCGAGTCTCGCCGGAACTTCTCCCGGCGGTGATTTGAGGACAGGAGAAACACAGATGCGTACGAAGCGGTTCTTGAAAGTCCCGGTTTTGCTTGTTGGTTTTTTCACGCTGTTAATTCCGGCTTCCGCCCAAACCACCGGCAGGCCATCCCGTATCACGGAACAGGTGGACGAGAAGAATCTAGCCGAACTCAAGGGCAATACCCATCCGCTGGCACGCCCGGAGTTCGACCGCGGCACCGCGCCGGCCGACCTGTTGATGAACGTGGTTTCGAGGGTTCTGGATGCTTAGGTTTGCGGTCATCTCTAGTTCACACATCAAGCTCGGAGGAAAACACATGCGCCAGTTGATACTCTCCCTGCTAGTGCTTGGCTTACTATCGCTTGCGGCAGGCCCCGGGGTCATTGCTCAGGACGCAACAAGCATTATTCACAGCCAGGCGCAATTCGTCGGTATTACTACGCTCTCGAACCTACCCTCTACGAATGTGAACCCAACCGGTCAATTGAAAGTCATTCCCCACCGAAACCTGAAAGAAGAAGTACGCAAGGCCGCTTCAAGGTATGGTCTGGCCCTTTCGCAATCGTTGTCCGCGCCACTGTCCGTCCCGACTCCCGTAGGGAACAAAGTGCTGGGTGGCAAGTCTTTGGTGAGCTTCCCGGGTATTAATACGGCAGATTCGGCAAGTGTCAACGGGTTCTCCGTTTCGCCCCCAGACCAAGGACTTTGCGCTGGCGGCGGCTTCGTTGTTGAGATTGTTAATCTGGCCATCTCCGTTTACAGTACGAAAGGCGCTCTCCTCCACGGGCCGAAATCTGCCAACTCGTTCTTTAATGCAAACCCTGCTGACACCTTCCTGACCGACCCGCGCTGCTATTTTGATCGACCAACGCAACGCTGGTTCGTGTCAATTCTTAACTTTGAAACCTTTAGCACAGGACGAAGCAACCTCTTTCTTGCGGTAAGCCAAACCAACGACCCCACTGGGTCGTATTTGGTCTACTCGTGGGATACCACTGATGACGGCTTGAGCGGCACGCCCAGCAATCCGAGCTGTCCCTGCTTTGGGGACCAGCCTCTCTTGGGTGCCGATGCGAACGGAATTTACGTCAGCACGAATGAGTTCCCCATCCCGAGTATCCCCGGATTCAATGGGAGCCAGATTTACGCGCTCTCAAAGACGATGCTTGAGCAGGGTGCGCTGCCGACCGTCGTACATATCAATCTCATGGGAAACTCACTCGCCGAAGGCACTGCCTATTCACTCCAGCCCGCCACATCCCTTAATTTCGACGATGAACCATCAATTGGCGTCGAGTATTTCATGAGCGCCCTTGATTTCAACGGCTCGAGCACCGGCCTACCCGGTTCACTCGACAATCGCATCACGGTGTGGGCCATGAGCAATACCAGCTCTCTTACCAAGGCCACTCCGAATGTCGCGCTGACGCATGTCATTGTCCATACTGAGGTGTACGGCGTAGCGCCATCGGCAACTCAGAAAGTTGGCCCATACCCCCTCGGCATGTCGTTGGGTGACCCGGAGGAGCTAGTCGATTCGGTGGACGACCGCATGCAGCAGGTGGTCTTCGTGAACGGCCATTTGTGGTCGGCACTGGTCACAATCGTCTCGGACGGGACCAATCAAGGCACGTGCAATCCAGCACCAACTCCGGTTCTACCTTCTTGCTCTGCAGGAATTGCCTACTTCGTCGTCCAACCCAAGTTCGCGCACGGCGCCCTAACGGCTAGCTTACAGGGGCAAGACTATGTGTCGGTGAAGGGGAACTCTGTTATAACTCCCGCGATTGGCGTGACTGAGGATGGCACCGCAATGATGGCATTCTCCCTGTGCGGACCATCCTACTTTCCGAGCGCGGCCTATGCCCACATTACTCCGTTCGGTAGTGGACCCGTCCGCATAGCTGCGGCTGGCAAAGCACCACAAGATGACTCCACGGGCTATATCCAACTGACGAATCCACCTACATTTGGTGTGCCGACTTTGTCGCGCTGGGGCGACTACTCGGCTGCGGTAGTGGACGGAGACTCGATATGGCTTGCCACCGAGTACATTCCAGGGGGAATCGACGGCACCATCTATCTTACCAACTGGGGCACGTTTGTTTATGAGGTGAATGGCAACGAGTGAGCAAGAGAGGCAAAGCGAGGGCGCTCAGCCAACTATCTGTCGACCTTGGATTTGCCAGTGGGCCAGGACAGCGTCACCGCGAAGTACACCGGCGACTCGAACTATGCCGGAAGCACTTCAACCCCGTCATGATCACCGCAACGGCACAGATACTAATGGAGATCCCAGCAGAATTACGGAGGGTGAAAACAATGAACCGGA
>Ga0206903_10041_pt1 | contig 39101 bp, 38 predicted proteins | sample Alteio_BWOrgHeat_45_FD_152959 | JGI IMG/M metagenome (GOLD analysis project Ga0206903, IMG submission 152959) | Enriched cells from forest soil in Barre Woods Harvard Forest LTER site, Petersham, Massachusetts, United States -... | ecosystem: Environmental > Terrestrial > Soil > Temperate forest >... | reverse complement strand
AAAGTGGGAGGATTCAAGACAATGTCGGTTGAAGAAAAGGTAAAGAATATCATCGTTGAGCAGCTTGGAGTGGACATGGAAAGCGTGACTCCTGAAGCCTCTTTTATCGACGATTTAGGCGCTGATTCGCTCGATATCGTTGAGCTAGTCATGACCATGGAAGAAGAATTTGATTTGGAAATTCCGGATGAAGATGCGGAAAAGATCAAAACGGTAAATGACGTTATCAATTACATCAAAGCTAAGGTGAACTAAGTCTAGCGTATGAGAAGAGTCGTCGTCACAGGGCTCGGTGCGATCAGCCCGATTGGATTTAATGCCCAGGAGAATTGGGAATCTTTGATGCAGTCGCTCTTGGAATTGAAGTCTAACATTATAAGTTGTGAGCGATGCCCGCGGCTCAGAACTTATTGCCAGGACATCGCCCGTAAGAAAAAGCGGGAATTTCGCCACTGGGATTATTGGGGGAAACCCGTCCCGGGATTTGGGGATCCTAAGGCTAGGGTGTGGATTGTCGGATTGGCTCCGGCGGCTCATGGTGCGAATCGAACAGGAAGGATGTTCACTGGAGATAGCAGCGGAAATTGGCTTTACCGAGCACTTTACCAAACTGGGTTTAGCAACCAACAAAAATCTGAGTCACGAGATGACGGCCTGAAGCTCAGAGATATCTTCATCTCTTCGGCAGCCCGATGTGCCCCGCCGGAAAATAAACCTTCACCCTCGGAACTGGCGAATTGCTGCGCTTTCTTAGATGCAGAATTTAGATTGCTGCAACGAGTGAAACTATTCATCGCCTTGGGCGCCATTGGTTTTAACACCACTTGTCGTTTGCTGGAGAGGAATGGAGTTACCATCGCTCGCCCAAGACCAGTTTTCAAACATGGAGGATGGGTAGATTTGGGGAACTTGCATATTCTGGCTTCGTACCATCCGAGCCGCCAAAATACCCAAACCGGGCGACTCACTGAAGCCATGTGGATTAAGATATTTCGTCAAGCAAGAGAATGGCTGGACCGCGACTGAGTGATTGGAGAGGCTTGCTGGAATTAGAAAATCATGCCACGAGTAAAAGCGATTTGGTCGGTGCCCTTCATCTGTATCGTATCGATCACCCAACCACTGGCACCTTTGATGAGAGTGACTTCTCGATCATTCTGTTCCCGCGTAGGATCAGTTCCCTGATTATTTTCCACCGTAACCTGATAGTGAACCTTTGCTGACTCGTTCTCCACATTACTATCCACGATTTTCAAATCAACGATCTTAATGTTGTTCCCAAGGTAAAGAATACGGAACGCCTCGTCCGTCATTCGTTCAAACGCGTTTTGTAATTTGCCTCCGCAGAGCTCTTTGATTTTTTCTTTATCCGCAGAGTCCTTAGCTGAAGCACTTAAATTAATGAAGGTGCGCACGACTTCCTCCGGCGACCTAGTCGACACGGCATGTCGAGTGCAACTCGTGGAAAACAGGAAGAGAGAGAGAACAAAACTGCTTAGAACGAAGCTAAGGGCTTTTTTCATAGGCGAATTTTCAGCAAGGCTAGTTTAGTGATGGAACACCAATCTTTATTTTATAACTAAGCCCGTCTGGGGTCAAAGGATGTGCGCCGCAGTTCGACGTTTGCTTTGACCTATTTTTAATTTAGCGATCGAAACTTGCGCACCGCATCCTTCATCCCTTCCGCGATTCCTCCGATAACAGAATGGAAACAGATTTTAGAGCATCCTTCAGGAGGAACCGCATGACGAAGAAGGCCAGCGAGAAAACCACGGAAAAGAAAAAAACCACCAGCCAGAGCACTGCAGCAAAAGCACCTAAAGCTGCTAAGGTAAAAACCGAAGCCGCAGCCTCTGGAGCCGCCAAACGCAAGGTTGATGCAAAAGCCCCCACCGAGACGAAAGAAGTTCGCGTGGGACGGATGGCAGGAAAGGCCTGTAAAATAAAATCGTGTAAACAAGAATACCGAGCGAAAGGTTACTGCCGAATGCACTACCGGAAGTGGCGCAACGGCGCCTTTGGCCGGGCACGGTACAAAACCTGTGGTGACGTTGGATGTTTCAAGCCCCAATCACTGAACCGCCACGGTTACTGCGAAGAACATTTTCAAAATTATTATGTCAAAGGAATGGAAGTCACCAGAGTTCCCATGGCTGCAGCCCCTGCCCCCAAAGTCGAAGAAAAGAAAGCGGCTGGCTGATCTCAGTTTTCATCTAAGTTCTCAAGGCCCATCGATCCTTGCGATCGATGGGCCTTTTTTCATTTTCCGTTATGAAATTGAATTCGACTTCGTTCTCGGAACACGTTAATAATTTAAGAAAATCACAGATTAGAGAGTAGCTATGTCCACCACCACTTCTCAAGATTCCTTGCGAAAAACTCCACTTCACCGCTGCCATCTTCAGCTCGGCGCTAAACTGGTTCCCTTCGCAGGGTATGAAATGCCGGTGCAGTACACCAGCGTTTTAGAAGAAGCTCGAACCGTCCGACTCAAATGCGGATTATTTGACGTGAGCCATATGGGGCAGTTTTCGGTCCGCGGAAAAGATACTCTCGGCGCTGTCCAAAGGGTGGTGACCAATGACCTCAGTAAATTGGGATTGGGGCAAGCGCAATACAATATGCTTTGCAACGATGCTGGCGGAGTCATCGATGATTTAGTCGTCTATCGTCGCTCAGACCAGGAAACGTTCATTTGCGTGAACGCGTCCAATCGCAAAGAAGATTTCAAATGGATGCAATCGCGGTTGGGGCCTTCCGTTACCTTAGAAGATCAGAGTGACGAGACTGCACTCTTGGCCTTGCAAGGTCCCACGGCGGAAGCCGTATTAGCTAGCGGCGTCGACGCGGCCCTCATTAAGCAATTACGATATTATTGGGCGGTGGATACGACAGTATTTGGGATCCCCTGCTATCTTTCACGCACGGGATACACCGGCGAAGATGGTTTCGAAATTTACTTAGCCCGCGACAAAGCGATCCAGCTTTGGGAAACGCTGGTAGAAATCGGCCGAAAATCGGGATTAGTCCCAGCCGGACTCGGCGCCCGAGATACCCTGCGATTGGAAATGGGTTACCCACTGCATGGGCATGAACTTTCTCCGACGATAAACCCGCTTTCTGCCGGTTTAGGCTGGGTGGTGAAACTCAATCAGCCTACGCATTTTGTCGGCTGGGACGCGATAAAGAAGGAAGCTGAAAAGGGTTCGGCAAGGTTGTTGCGGGGCTTCATCGTTCAAGACCGCAGAATAGCCCGCCAAGGCTACGCTATCGCTGATGAGAATCACGCCCAAATCGGAGAAATCACCAGTGGCACGTTCAGTCCACATCTCAATGCTCCGATTGCGCTGGGATTCGTAAATCGAGCCGCCAGTGACCTCGCCCAAGTCTGGGTGCAGGTCCGCGAGTCTTACGTCCCAGCAACCGTGGTAAAACTTCCGTTTGTCCCCTCGCATACTAAGAAAAATCCTTAGTTTCGCCGGACAATTTTGTGGCGGCGCGTCCTTCCTCTATGCTAATTCCCTCCTCATTCTAGGAGGACCACCCTTTATGTTCACTCGCTTTTCTGGGATTTGTTTCGTGCTTTCCACTTCGCTCTGCCTTGCACAAAACGTCCTGGGACAAGACTTCCCGCGCGCCAAGGAGGTAATTGTAGCTCCGAGTCCTAGCGCCGGGAAACTGGAAGTGCGTGGGGAACCGGGTATCGGACAGGAGAGTTTTTTCTATCTGAATCAATGCACCGCCGACCCAAAGACGATATACCAGCAGGTTTCGTGCGTCACCCTCCCCAGTAAGTTTAATCTGAACACCCCAATCTCTTTAGCGACCGGCGTTTACAGCATCTATTTAGAAAACCAAACCGGAAAATCTGGGAGCGACGAGGAAAGCGATTACGCCCCGGCCATGATTCACAATGTCCTTATTAAATCCGGTGAAACCAAGATCGTTGACTTGCATAAGATTGAAATTCCCAATGTCCCCCCGTTCAAGTTCCAGATCTTTCAGGATATAACCGACACCGCGCAATTCAAAACTTTCTTGCTCAGCATTTGGGCTCGTTCCTGGAATGAGGGAACCCATCCCGGATATTCTTTTATTACCGGCCGCATTGATGCACTCGTGGATCCCAAACTCGAAAGAGCCTATCACGAGGGCCCGGAAAAGATGATAAACGCAATTACCAGCACCAATAAGACGGCGGACTATCTCCGGCTCAAATACGATCGCTACCAGGGCAAATACGAGTGGGACAATCTGGGAAAGGTCTACCTGAATCCCCCTGTGGTCACCGGAAACTTCATCAGTGTTTTCGAGGGAACTTATGGCATCGAATACCGGGACGACATCGGAGTGAAAGCAACATACTACGGGATCAAAGCAGAATAAAACGCCTCAACTCGAGCACGAAGGGTGCTTTAAACAAAAGCCCGTAAACTATTCGCTCATCGCAGTTTCGAAGAGTTGCCCCATTTCTGAAATTTCCCCTCGGAAAGAATCCCTAGAGACTCTGCACAGGCATAGCTGAAATCGTGGAATGAGCGCATGGGTCAGTTTTTCGGGGTTCATGATATTATTGGCTTTTCCCTTACCAAGGAGCTCCAGGTGAAATTTCTACTTATTTTTGGTCTGTCTTTTTTCACTGCCACAGGTTTTGCGGCCATCCGACTGGCGACTGAATTAAGTTATGGCGGAAAAAAAATTGCCCCCGCAGTCACTCTTCGCTCAGGAGAAACTGCTATTTTGAATCAGGACGATTTTACTATCCAGGTAAAGGCGAAGGAGCAGGGTAAGAAAGCGGCCCTGCTTTACTTCAAAATCTTCGAAACCAAGGATGGGGTGGAGAAATTGCTGGCTTCCCCCTCAGTGATGGCAAGTTTTGGGCACGAAGCCATGATTTCTCAAGCCGCCACCGGGCAAACCGGTGCCATGAGCTTGAAAGTCACGCCCACTTGGAAGGCCTCGTCCGGCAGAAGACATTAAATCGAAAGCGAGGGCTCTGGCTCAAGCGAAGGATCGAGAGTTCGAGTCCCGGCCTGCAGGCCTTGGTAATATTGGACAAGCACGATGACAATTCCCAAGACGCAGCCCTCTAAGGCGATGGTCATGAAGTTTACGTGCTTTGTCCCGATCAGAGCGATAAAGGGGAGTAGCAGCAAAGATCCCACCAATTCGCTTACCCGGTAGCCAAACATATCAATCACTGCTTTCGCCTTGTACTTCACTTCGGCCGGGGTCGGGATATAGAGCATTTCCTTGGACACCCGGTGAATCGAATAATCAAACCCCTTCGAACAACACTTCAGACCAATTAAGATCATGGGCACCGGAAAGAGAATCAGAAGAGCTGCGCCGATAAAGTTACTCAAAGGTAAGACCAAAAGTCCGCCTAAAACCCCTAACCGACGGTGGATGGGAGAGGCAAAGAACAAAGTCATCGAAACACTAATGATGTTGATTGCTAAATTTACATTGGCCAAGAAAGCGGTTTTTTGGTCCATTCCCGGATGCATTTCCTGCAACAGAGTATTGAATTGAAAATCAATGACGTTAGTAATGACCTCGGTCAAAACCACAAAGAGCAAGAGCAAGCTAAGATAAGGATAATTACCAACCAACTTGAAGCCCGCAAAAAGCTCATTACTTCCCGGGGTCCCCGCCACTTTCACTTTAGGAACGGATTTACGAATGCTCTGAGCATGGAACGCAGTCCCGAAAAGAACTACGATCAACGCTTCACAGATAAACACCAGGTGAACGGTGCCAATTTTATGAACCAGGAAAGAGGTCAGGATGCTGCCAACGAAACCGCCGATCACAGCCCCAGCCCCGATGAACCCGTACCACCGCTTCGCCCGAGTCGCATCGAAAGTGTCGTTGGTAAGACTCCAAAACTGCTCCATCATGACGACAGAGAAGACATCACCCCAAACGTAAAACACCGCGCCTGGCCAAGCGGCTTTGCCTCCTAAAAAACAGTGTATCGCCAACAAAAGAACAAAAAATCCGGAAATTGTAACACTTAGAATCCAGCGGCGAGAGACCAGGTCTAGGACGCGACCGTAGATAGTAACGAAAACTCCAACACAGGCGGCAGTGGCGATCCAGAGATAGGGGAGTGCTTGGGCACCCAGCTGGGTAACGACCAGAGCGTTTCGAACCGGCCTGACAATCGTATAAATGAGAATGATTAGAAAGAAATTTGTAAATAGTAGGACAGCTTTTCCGAAGTCACCTTCACCGCGTTCACCAGACATCTTAATAGAGTCCAATTTCCTCTCCCCTTTTTACGTACCGCGAACACCCAGTTGCATATGATGCACTGCATGCTAGAACGGTTTGCTGTTCTAGGCCAGAGATATTTCTGAAATTGAAGATCTGAATTGCTGTGGACCGAGACAGTCCGCCCAATTGCTGATCAATCCTCAAAATCCGCTATCCTTTCCAGGGCCTTGTCCCTAAGAATTTGCTGCGTCGTGAATGGACGTAAATTAATCCCGCGGTGGACAGTTTGCATCAACCAAATGAATACTTTTCCATTTCTAATGTATTCCGCACTTCCACCCTGCTCGTTGGCTTGGGACAGAGAAAATCACCTCGCAGTTGCAGAAATGGCACTCGGGTTGCATTCCTCTTGGAAGTTGAGGCGTCCTTGTAGTGAAGGTGTGTCCATCGGTTTCGTTCGGTGGAATGAGTGGAGTGGAGCTTATGGATTTGAAATTGAGCCTGAAAAGGCCCCTGCCCCTGGCCTTATCTTTATTCCTGGTGCTGTCCTTTTCACCTTTAGTTTTGGCGGAAACTCCGATTTCAATCAATACCCAGGATAGTGCGTCCGACACTACTGGCAGCCACCAGCCGAACGAATTTAAATTGCCATCGCCCGGAGACATTTCTCCCGGGGCAGCTATTGAATCTGCGGAAGGAAAACCCGTCGATACCACCAAGCTAAAAGCCGATCAGCTCGGTTTTCTTGCTACCGCCTTTCCCAAGCTCTCCCGCGATGAACTCTGGGGCCGCTACCACGAAGCTCTACCCATCGCGATGAGCGAAGCGCGAGATTACGACGAAAAAGATGAGGGCGACGACGAAAAACTCACGAATATCATCGTGAGACTCACCGGCAGTATCAGCGATGTTAAGGAAGAACAACTGACCTTGGGACAAGTCGAAAAAGCTTGGAAGGCTGAGCTCGCAAAGCCAAGCCCCGACCATGGTTTTTTGGCTCTGCTCCGCCGGGTCAAAGCGGCCATTTACGTGCGAAGGGGAAAACCTCTGGTCAGCGATCCTAAATGGTGGCCCAACGAGGAAAGGCTCGAAGCGTTTAATCGCAAACTAAACGGAGATCCCCAGGTCAATGAAAACGATGGAAAGCCTCATACCGACGAGGAACTCGGAAAACTCCGTGCCTATCGAAAAAAACAGCTAGCGTTTTGGGCTGCTATTCAAACGGTGGCAACTCAGACCGGTGAAACGGCCAAAGCCGGACTCGCTCACTTAACTGAGCTCACCAGCGCTAGTGGGTTACAATACTTCTTCAAGCGATTTTCGGAAGCTTTCGGCAAGTCGCAAGATGAAGGATTGAAACGTTGGGTAGGCTATGTTTCGAAAGTCCAGGCCGCGATGGCCCACCCTGCGGCAACGACGCGAACCGAGCCTTCGCATCCCAACCAACCAGCGGCACTCATCCATCAACCTTCGACTCAGGCACGAACAAACCTCAAAAAAGAGACGATTCAACAAGCTTTCAATCAACAGAACTGCACGAGTTGCCATAGTGTGGTCACCGTAAACGACGATCTGACGGTCTCAGTGAACATTCCCGACTCCTTCCCCAACGCCCGAAACGCGGCCAGCAGTGACGAAGAAAAAAAGCGATTCAGCCATCGCACCCTACTCGCCGTTCTTAAGCATCCCGATCACGCCGACCTCTCAGGCGGGCAAACCGGAGCATTAAGCCCATCTTTTCGCGAACAACTGCGTCAGTGGATCGCTCAGATTAATTAACACTCCTTCAGCCCTCCCCCCCAGCATTGCGTTCACTTTTAGATTGACTAACTTCCCATATTTCTTATGGTATTGGGCAACGGAGAAAACCGCATGGCTTTGATTACTGACGCAAAGTACTATACCCAGGAACATGAATGGGTCCAGATTGATCGCGACCATATTGCGACGATCGGCATTACGGATTTCGCCCAGGAGTCTCTCGGAGATATTACTTACGTTCAACTTCCCAAAGAAGGGGACGACGTCAAAAAAGATGATCCTTTCGGCGTGGTGGAATCGGTGAAAGCGGTCAGCGATCTCTATGCTCCAGTGACGGGCCGGGTGGTTGAAGTCAATCAGCCCTTATTAACTGCCCCGGAGCTCATTAACGAAGACCCTTACACAGACGGCTGGTTAATCAAAGTCGAAGTGAAAGACAATTCCGATATTGAGGGATTGATGTCGGAGTCGGAGTACAAAGAGTACATCGAGGACAAAGCTTAGGTGCCTTCTATTCCCCTCACTCCTGAAGAAGAACGCCAGGTTCTATCGGCTATCGGCCGCCAAAGCGTCGATGATCTCTTCACCACGGTTCCGCCAAAATTGCGGGAAAATTCCGATTTTCGACTCGAGCTTGGGTATGGCTATGACGTCAATGGCCGGGGCCTGACCGAACATGAACTCCGCCAATATTTTGCTCAGCTGGCCGCTAAGAACGCGGAAAATGCGACGATGCGCCACTTCTTGGGCGGCGGGTATTATGACAACATCATTCCTGCCATCGTCAATCAGCTGGTATTGCGCGGGGAATTTCTCACTTGTTACACCCCCTATCAGCCAGAAATCAGTCAAGGAACCTTGACCGCGATTTTTGAGTTCCAAACCATGATCTGTCGAATGACCGGAATGCCGGTTGCGAACGCATCCATGTACGATGGCCCTACGGCTACCGCGGAAGCCGTTCTGATGGGACAGCGGCTAGCGCCCAATAAAAAGTCGACTTTAATCGCGGCTTCGACCCCGTCAGACACTAAGAAAGTCGTTGAGACTTTCCTACGTTTCCATTCCGCGGCGCCTGTGGAAATTCGCTGGAACGAAGAAGGATCGGTTGACCTGGGGCACTTAGCGGAGTTGGTGAAAACGCATGACCCCGCTTCGGTGGTCATTCCGTCTCCCAATTATTTTGGTATTATCGAACCGCTCGACAAAATCAGAGCGATTCTGCCTTCCGAATGTCTTTTGATCGTCACGATGGCCGATCCTTCGGCTCTTTCCATCTTTGAATCTCCCGGTGTTTTGGGTGCCGATGTTGTGGTGGGAGAAGCCCATCAATTCGGGACGCCCATGCTTTTTGGAGGTCCTCACGTTGGTTTTTTCGCTACCAAGAAACAATATCTGAGGCAGATGCCCGGAAGGCTCTGCGGAGAAACCGTGGATTCGCGCGGTCAGCGGGCCTATACCCTGACCTTATCCACTCGGGAACAACATATCCGACGAGAAAAGGCGACATCCAACATTTGCACGAATCAGGGACTCATCGCTCTGCGCACTACGATTTATTTGAGTTTTCTAGGTAAACAGGGTTTTCAGCGCTTGGGGGAACTCAATTATTCCTGCTTCGATTACTTAGCCCAAGAGCTGGAAGCGGTGGGCATTCCGCTTAAGTTTCGCCACGGCACACACTACCGAGAAGGGGTTTTTGAAATCCCGAACTTGGCTCGACGGTTTCACAATGCCCTCCAACAGGGCATTGTGCCTGGTATCGAATTAATGAAGCGCCTTGGGCCGCCGAATAATTCTACCCGTTTGGAGGACTTCACGAACTGTCTGCTAATTTGCGTGCACCCGAAACATAGCAAGGCCGATCTTGATGCCTTGGTGGAGGTGCTATCTCATGACTGAAAAAACCTCCGTACCTGATTCCCGTTCTGTCTCGTCCGCAACCCAAGGGCTAATGCTGAAAGAGAATAGTATTTTCGAGCGCTCCGTGGCGAATCGAGTGGGATTTGAGCTTCCGCCGTTGGAAGTGCCGAAACGTTCCCCTCAGAAGTACCATCGGAGTAAACCTGCTGAGCTTCCGGAGGTCAGTGAGCTAGATGTGGTGCGCCACTTCACCCGTCTTTCAAGTTGGAACTATGCCATTGATCTGGGCACGTTCCCTCTGGGCTCATGCACGATGAAATACAATCCTCGGATCAACGAGGAAATCGCCGCGCTTCCCGGCTTGGCGGATATTCACCCCGAGTTGCCGCCCGAATACTGTCAAGGGGCGCTGGAGATCATCTATCGTCTCGAACGAGCCCTTTGCGATATTTCGGGATTAGACGATTGCAGCGCTCAGCCTGCGGCTGGCGCTCATGGAGAGCTCACTGGGCTCTTAGTCATTCGTGCGTTTCATGAAAAACATGGTAGCTCTAGAAATTTAGTCCTTATCCCGGAATCGGCTCATGGAACCAATGCGGCTTCCTGCACTTTGGCCGATTATAAGGTCGTTCCGTTGAAAGCCAACGCTCAAGGTATTGTCTCAGTCGATGCCGTCAGCGAAGCTATCGCAAAGCACGGGCGAGAGATTGCCGCCATGATGATTACCAATCCCAACACCTGCGGGCTATTTGAATCTAATATCGTCGAGATTTCCGAGCTGCTTCACGGTATCGGCGCCCAACTCTATATGGATGGCGCTAATATGAACGCGATCATGGGAGTCGCGAAACCTCGCGACATGGGCGTGGACGTCATGCATTTCAATTTGCATAAGACATTTTCCACTCCACACGGCGGTGGTGGGCCAGGGGCAGGACCGGTGGCCGTGCGTTCTCACTTAGCGCCCTACCTTCCGGCGCCCCGAGTGACATTTAGGGACGGCAAGTTTCAGCTGGAACATTCTCCCGACACCATCGGAAAAGTGAAGGGCGGTTTTGGAAACTTCGGGGTTATGGTTAGAGCCCTGACCTATATCGCTCATCACGGAAGTGTCGGTCTCAAACGTGTCTCTCGCATGGCAGTGCTCAATGCCAATTATCTTCGACACCGATTATCGAATCATTTTGACTTGGCCTTTGCTACCCCCAGTTTTCATGAAGTGGTTTTGACCGACGCACGACAAATTAAGGAAAAAGGCGTGAAGACGCTTCAAATCGCAAAAGCACTTATCGATCGCGGTTTCCATCCGCCAACCGTTTATTTCCCTCTGGTAGTTAACGGCGCCCTGCTCATCGAGCCCACGGAGACTGAAAGCCTACAAGAGCTTGACCAACTCGCCGATGCATTCATCTCCATTGCGGAAGCGATTCAGTCCGGAGAGGAGACATTTGACAACGCACCAACAAAAACAATCGTTGGAAAAGTGGATGAGGTGGGGGCAGCTCGGAAACCCATCCTCTCATTGGACGACCGGCCTCACTAGTCAGTGGTTTTTCCCGCTTCTTCTGGCCCTTACTGTTTTCCACTGGTGGCTGTCTGCCCATTTGCCTCCGGCTGAGGACGAGCTTTACTATTGGGCCTGGTCCCGCCAACTCCAATGGAGCTACTACGACCACCCACCGCTGGTGGCTTATCTGATTCGAATTTCAACCGGCATTTTCGGACAGTCACTTTTTGGAATCCGTTTCTTCGCCTGTCTGCTTAGCACCTTGACCCTCGCTCTAATGGGCGTACTGACTTCAGAAAAACAAATTTTAGGCTGCCTTTTTTTCACTCCTTTATTCTTCATCGGTTCAATATTAATGACCCCGGACATTCCACTCACTTTCTTTTGGGTTTGCTATGCCCTTTGGATGGTGAATATCAATCACACCTTAAGCCAGTGGCATGATGATCCCATTACCCGGGTTTACCGTAAAATGCCGGTATCTTTACTCCGTTGGGGCATGGGAGGAGTTTTGTTGGGTCTTGGGTGTTTGGGCAAATACACCATGCTTATTGCGCTGCCTTGTTCTTTGATGGCATTTGTCTCGAAGTATCGGGGAAAGGCCTGGGTGACAGGCTTCGTCTTTCATTGCTTGGTTGGATTTGCCGTTTGTTTACCGGTATTGATCTTCAATATCCAACATGATTTTACTCCCTTTCGATTCCAATGGGCCCATGCCATGGGAAGTTTCGATTTTTCTCTAAAACGTTTTTTCGAATTCGTGGGGACCCAGATTCTCTTAGTGGGAGCTCTTCCCTTCTTGCTCCTGCCTAGTACGTTGGTAAAATCGCGCGAGCTCTGTGAAAATCCTCGACTCCAAATTTGCTTCTTCTTTTTCTTAGTCCCACTTCTGTTTTTCTTATTGCAGGCAACCAAATCCCATGTCGAGGCCAATTGGCCGATTGTCTGTTACCTCACTTTTTGGCCCCTGGCTCAGCGCCTTAACGAGCAAAACTCCTTTCATGGAATCCGGCGCCTCGTGATGATTGTCTCGTTTCTGGTTCCTTTGGCCACGACTGGGCTCATTGTTTTGCACTGCCTTTCGCCCCTGCACTTGGTCGCGCCCGGGCGCGATCGTTTGGGCAAATTACGAGCCCAATACACGCTTTCGGAACAAATGGCCCGTGATCTTAACGCGTTGAATCTGAAATTACCGGTATTTGCCCCGAGCTACCAATGGACTAGCTATCTTCGCTTCCAAAAAATTGCCGCGGAACAATTGCATCCGGAGAGTCGAGAAAGCCACTTTACATTAGTTCCAAAAAATATTTGCGATGAGCGGCAAGCCATCGTCTTGCAGGATGCTGCGAACGTCCCTGCCGTATTGCGCTGCTTGCCCCATCAGCAACTCATTAAACAATATGATCTCGTAGTGCGGGGAGAGGCTCTCGGCAGGTACCAAATCGTGAAATACTATCGCTAGCAGTCTAGGCATGAAACTCTATTTTTGGACAATTCTCTTCTTTCTCTTGGTCGCAGAAATTTATTCTTTGCTGCCTCCAAGAATTCCCCCCCATCAGGACCGGCCCAGCGGCAATGGCCCCTACTATGAAACTGGGATCATCCATGTCCATTCAAAATATTCGGATGGGAGTGGCACGGTCGCCGAAATAGCGACCGACGCGGCGGATGCCGGGATGGATTTTCTGATTCTTACTGATCATAACAACTCATTGGCCCGCAAGCAGGGACACGAACACGCCTACGGAAAGCTAGACGTTTTCGTCGAGATGGAAGCCTCTACTCCAGCGGGACACTGTCTCACCTTCTATTCTCACACTCCGGCAAAACAACTCAGTGATCAAAAGATCAATAGTCTCAGCTGGGAGCACTTCCTAGGAAAAGAAAATTCTCCGGGAGTGTTTATCGCTATCGCTCATCCAAGCAATATCAAAAACCCCTGGAATCGACTCGATCGGTTTCCCGAAGGAATGGAACTGATCAACTTCGACTCAGTATGGCAACGTGAGCTCTCTGATTCCTTATTGGGCTTCGCCGCTACCGCTCTGCTTTACCCGTTTAATAATTACCTCTCGGCGTTGCGGTTTTTCCAAATTTATCGCAAAGATTTCACGGCCTGGGATGCCATGAATGTGGTGAGTCGCGGGCATTTTGGGATTCTAGCTCAAGATGCCCACGCCAAATTGAAATTAGATAAGAATCGGTTTCTGCGCTGGCCTGGATATTCCCAAACTTTCCGTTTGGGCTCCAACGTAGTGTTTTACGACCCTCCCTTAGCCTCCGACTTTGAAGCAAGAAAAAAACAAATTTACCATTCTATCGAGCAGGGCAGAATCGCGCTCACCTTTCAAGCTATTCATCCGTTTCAAGGTAATGATTGGCGAATGCAATGCGGTGACAAGGCCTTTCGCAGCGGAGAAGAGACTCCCAGCACCAAGCAGAACTGCCAGTTTATCGTCGATACCCCACCCGATCTGGGTTTTCCGGTAACCCTTCAACTTTGGAAAGACGGTGCCTTGTATCGGACTATCAACCATGCCCCTTCTAATTTGCGAATCCCTCTGGGAGGCTCGGGACTCTATCGGGTTGAAATCTGGGTACATGCTCATACCCTTTTCCATCTTCTTTTGGACAGCGACATTCCTTATATCTTCTATAATCCGATCTACGTGCGGTAAGCAGAGCCGAAATTGCTCCAACGTTTTATTTGGGTTGGGCTCCTCGAGGATCCCATACAAAATACTGGGCTAGTTTTTCATCCAGTTGCCGGGTCATGGCCTGCAGCTTCACGTTGGAGGCCTTTTCGCGGACTGCCTCACCTACCGCGGCATAAGATTCCGAGGCATCGCTAGCGACTTCGGACAATTTGCTTAAACGATGGATCAGAGTTTCCGACGCTTCTTGCAGCTCTTCTAAATAGGAACTCTGATAGCCAGCCTTTAGCGAGAACAATTGCCGTCCGACGCCTCGCTCCAACCCAATGCTGATTCCATCCCGCAGTCTCAATCGGTAACCCAGGGTATGATCAGGAGCGGTGAACGCTTCTAAACTAAGCTCACCCCCTTCAAATAGAGCAGCGCCACGCTGGTGCTTGAACTCACGGACAGCGGCAAGTTCCGTCGGCGACCCTGAGCTCGTACTGAAATATTTTTCCAACACCTCCATTACCGCAGTTCGGTATTGGTTTTCCAGATTAGAAGTCCGAGAATGCAAAGCGGCGAGTTCTGGCAATGGAATTTCAAACTTCTCCTTAGCTACGTTAAATTTCGCGACTGGGGTCTCTCCCGAAATTAGAGCTAAGGTTTCGAGATCCACGGATTGGCCTTGTTCTAAAGCCGTCAGGGCGGCTTGAGCGGACTCGGAAATGCGACGGCTGAGTCGAGATGCTCTCACCGCGTATTTTCGCAATCTCAGTCTTTCCGAAACGTTTTCTCTTTCGTAGGTTTCTGCGATCTTTTTCAGAGTAAAGGCGTGGGCTAAGATTTCTTCAAAACTGACATATCCGTCGTAACCACTTTTCGGGGACACGCTTTCCGCAAAAGCGGTGATTTCCCCTTGAAAGAGGCTGGTGCCTCCTTTCTCTAGCAATTCAGTAAAGGCCAGATGTCTCAACTCATGTCCTTCGGTGCGAGTTGCGGCTAACTGAGTTACAAAGCGAAAGGATAGCTCCTGTCGTCGAAAAGGAAGCTCCGCATGCACCCCTCCAGCCAGCTCCAGGTTTAAGTTCAGCACCACCTGAGCCCCAGTCCTTTTTTTCACCTCCGCAGCGTAACGATTCACTGCTCCTCCGTCGGTATCCGGCGAAAAAATAAATACGTCGCCATCACGAGTGAAGGTATTTCCGGTGGAACTAAACCAAGCTTCGAGCTCAGGGTGCAACGTTTCGCGTAGTTTTCTTCGTCGGGCATCTAAGTCGGCCAAATAAGTGGCGCGAAGCGCGGCAAAGCTGGGGCTGGTCCCCGGGCGAGGCCTTCGCCTTCTTCCCGGACTAACGCGGCTGTATTCTTCTAGTAACTGCGTCAGGCGCTTTTGCCTAGCTTCATCGGATGGCGATAATTCAGGGGAGAAACCAGAAAAAGCATCAAACACTTCGTCCAGTGCTATCCATACCGTTCGACAAGGCAAACTGGCGAAAGCACTTAAGCAAAGCAAGGCGTTTAAAAACGCTATGGGGAAGAAGAGAGATCTCCACATTTGCGGATCTTACCCTGCAATCCAGAGACCGCGAGCAGCTACCGAAAAGGCGTGCTGAATTCCGCTAGGATACGCCTAAACTCGAAGCGTTAGCTCTATTGCTAGACGTGAAATTTATTTCAGGGCTTAAAAGCTAACTACCCGCTTGGTGGTCTCGAATGCGGCGGGCGACTCTCGCCACCGTGGGTGAAGCGGAGGCTTGACCGGTTTGAATGACTTTTCGGAGTGCTGGAGCCAGGGCGGGCACGGGCGCTCCGCTTTGAAAAAACTTTTCCACTGATTTCAATGCCACGATCTGGGGATAGACCAAAGTAACATCATTGCCCATTGCGGCATCTTGATCTTTTGGGGAAACGGAGGTTTCAGGCTTGGCGGCTACCGAGCAGTCGGCAAGACTTAAGCATGGCTTTTCTTGCAGAACCTCTTGCAAAAACTTTACGTCTTCGGGACCCGTGAGATTTCTTCCCAAAATAAAAACCAAAGTTCCACGTTCATTTCTTTTTTCCGGGGCCAGCGACGAATACTTCTCCCGCATCGCCAGCTTTGTTTCCGGGGACAATCGGGAAAACTCCGTGTCTAATCTCCGATCATTGTCATTCCTGGAATTTAGGATTTCGTCGAGAATTTTAAGTTTAACTTTGGTTTCATCTTTATTCGGTCTCACCACGTGCGTCGTAGAAGCAGGTTCAGCACCAACTGGAGTTAAGGTTTGAGCCGTAGCACGCTCGGAAGGAGGAGCCTTATCCGTCACAGGCGACGGTTGGGCTTGAATCCACCACAAGCCAACCGCCAAAAAAATCAAAAGCAAAACAATGGCAGTTAAATGACGCAGCATTAAACCTTCCCGAAAAATCAACCGCAAGTTACGGACCGAGGAGATGGCTCTTCCTCAAATGTGGCGCGGCTAGAACCGCTGTCACTGCGAGAAGCGAAGCGACGAAGCAGTCTCGTGAAAGCACCTCGAGCTCGGCGAGATTGCTTCGGTCCCTTTGGGATCTTCGCAACGACAGCATCAATGGATGAACGCGCCATATTTGGCGGAGAGCCGAGGAGATGGCTCCCTGATTTGAAAGCTCTGCTCGAGCCAATCAGAAGGCATCTCCCCTGTCTCATCAATAAAGATCCTTAGTGATCGATTGCCGAGCTCCCTCGTCGATAATTCGACCGAATTGATCATCGGCATAGATGCCAGCGTCCATTTTTATTTTATCCGTACAATTGCTACAGTACTTCTGGATGTTCTTAAGCAGGATCAGCGACGAACCATAAGAACCATACGGAGTCTCGTCGCAAGCAGGCTTACCGCCAAGCTTAGCTCCGGTCCATATACTCTTCATCTCTCCGCCGTGGGTGTCTTTAAAAGGATCCGGACAAGTAGCATGAGGCCAGTTGCTATTCTCTGACTCGGTATGACGGCTCTCATGAAAAACAACCATCAAGCGCGCAATCTGGGGATGGCTAAATTTAATATAGTTTTGGGTGAGCCACATCTTGGAAGGGTCGAGAAAGGGGATCACGCAAGCCACAGCGACCGGATCACCACACCCGTTAACTCCCACGGCATCAATCCGCTTATTAAAAAAATCGGTGTAGTTCTTGCCGTCAACCGCACCAAAAATTTCCTGGTGCAAACTGGAAACATTCGTTCCTTTGACCCCACCCATAAAACTGAGATCTTGCGTCATTTGATTTTGAATAGCGACCGGCACATCATCGTCGAAACCAAAACCAAATGTCGTGATTGGAAAAACCAACGCGAGACAAAATGTCCATTGAAAGAATCGATTCATGAATACCCCCCATAGCGCCATTTCACTATCCCCAAAAGAATAGTCAAGGGAGGTAGCTTCCTAACGTCTAGAGTTGAGTTCAAAAGTTAACTGGAAAGGAAAGGCGGAGCGTCAAACCGAACTCATGACGCGCCATTCAATCATTTTACAATTCTCCGTCGGTTAGTTACCACTACACTGACGCGGAGGTTTAGGAGCGACACGGTTTGTTCCTTTATCAATCCTCCGAAAATACCGAGAAATAGAGAGGATCTTTCCCTATGTCACTGAAACAACTATGGGCGCCTTGGCGAATGGCATTTATCGCCGGGGAAAAGAAAACAAAAGACAACGGCTGTGTCTTCTGCGAGCTATTGGCCCAGCGCAATGACCGGGAAAATTTGATCCTGCATCGCACGGAACAGGTGTTTGTGATTCTCAACAAGTATCCTTATAACAACGGGCATCTGATGGTCGTACCCAATACGCACACGGCCTCACTCACCCAATTGCCTGAGTCGACTCTGTCAGCGCTAATGCTGATGGGAAAAATCGGCGTGCAAGCTTTGGAGGCCACCTATCAGCCCGAAGGTTTTAATCTCGGCATGAATTTGGGTGTTTCGGGCGGGGCGGGAATCAAAGACCACCTTCACCTTCACGTCGTACCCCGCTGGTTGGGAGACACCAACTACATGCCGGTGCTGTCGGAGACTAAAGCGATGCCCCAGCATCTAGAAACTAGCTATGATGATTTGCACGCATTTTTTAGGAGGCTCTGAAAAACATGAGAGGACTTAAGATTATTCCCCTCTTTCTCGCCATTATTTTGCTTTCCTACGGAGGTATGCTTTTCGTCGAGGCCAACCACGACCCAGTGGTCATCAAGTGGTGGCACGATCGGGTTACCGCTCCCACGGCGCTTGGACTAGTCGTATTGACCAGCATGTTGATTGGCATGGCCGTCTGCGGCCTACTCTGCAGTGTGGAGATGCTTGCCTTGTATATGCAAAACCAAAAGCTACGAAAAAAAATTGCGACGGCCAGTAAACCTTCCCGAGGGGAAAATGCGATCAAGCCAGTGAATCACACTTTGGGAAGTCCCATCGAATCTCATAAACCAGAAACTGTGGCCTCCGGCCGTTTTCAACCATAATGCTTTCTAACTGGGGCACTCCTGGATGAGAATCCTCTTCATCGGTCTCTCGCCCGAATCAAGGCTACAGCAAGCTCTGCTCGCCAACGGTGTGTCCTTGAAAGTTCAAAAACGGCTCGCTGAACCATCTTCCGCTGAAACCCCAGATCTCATTGCCTTTGCCCCCAGCGGCCATGCCCCGATTAGAGCCATTCAGCGCCTGAGAAAACGATTTCCCGAAGCTTGGATTGCCGTGGTCGCAAAACAGAAATTTCTCAAATCCGCCAGTTTCCAAAACAGCTTACTTTCTTGTCGAGAAAAAGATGATGTCTGGGTGGAACCCGGTTGGCAGCAAATGTTTTGGTTTTCGGTGCAGCGGGCCCTGGAGCAACGCAAGCTTTCCCGAGAGCTTCGAAGCTTACGCGAAGAATGGAAAGTCCTGAAAAAACATTACACCGAGCTCTCCCATTCTTCGGATAAACTCATCGCTCAATTGGAAAAAGATGTTTCATTAGCTAGTAATATTCAACGCACCCTACTACCTAAAATATCGCCGGAAATTCCAGGCATCTCGGTGGCGGTGAAATACATCCCCGCCGCGGGTCTAGGCGGGGATTACTACGATATTTTCGAATTCGGTGATCGCAAACGTTTTGGCGTCATCATGGCAGATTCAAAAACCCATGGAATGGCGGCGGTTTTACTTTCAGTACTTTTGAAAGTTCGCATCGAAGAAATGAAGGAACGGTTTCCCGACTCACGATCTTTCATGGAGTTCATCAATCGAGAGATTCAATCCATGCCAGCTCAAGGATTGGCCTCTCTTTCGCTTCTGTATGGCATCATCGACCGCAGTGCCCTGAGCTTTCGCTATACGGTTGCGGGAAGTCTGCGTCCACTGTTGTGGCGGGCTGGGAAATCCATGACTTTGACCACCGTTGCTGCTCCGCCTTTAGGAGATCTTGCCCAATTCGATTTCCGGGAGAATGAAATCCAACTTCAGCCTGCCGATCTTCTATTGCTCCACACTGATGGGCTCGAAGCACCGCTGACTCAACAACATCCCAATGCCTTCGATAAATTGGTACAAATTCTTAGAAAAAGGAAACATGCCAGCGATCCGCTCGAGCTGCAGAATGAGCTCATGGCCCTGGTAGATCAGTACATTGAAAAAAAGCCACTCGAGGATGATCTCACCCTCGTTCACTTCACTATCGACGAACGGGCGCTTTATCTGGCACAGGTAAAATAACTTAGTCTAGTCCAAGTAAACCCTGGGCACCCGAGCCGAAATCCCACAGAAAACTTCATAGGGCAGCGTTTGAGCCCAATTCGCCAGCTCCCAGATCGAAAGGCTCTCTTTCCCGGTACCACCGATTAACGTAACCAATGCGCCTTCTTTGGTCGGAATCTGGGTGCAATCAATCGCGGTCAAATCCATCGAAACGATACCTCGCACTGGCACCCGCTTGCCGGCGAGCAATACTTCTCCCACATTGCTTAGTAAACGAGGATAACCGTCGGCATATCCGATGGGTAAGATTGCGATCTTCTCTTTGCGTTTGGCTTTATAGGTTCTGCCATAGCCGACCGTGTCGTTTCTTTTGAGATCTTTCACCGCGATAATGCGCGTTTTCCATTCCAAAATCGGAATAAGCTCACTGGATCGGGCAAGTCGCGGATTAGGAGAAATCCCATAAAGCGACAGACCGGGGCGTACCGCCACCGATTTTCCCCATTTCGCGCGCAGAATCCCGCCCGAATTCGCCACGTGAATCTTGGCATCGGTTTGGACCAATCGATTTTCTCGTAACTGAGTCAACATTCGATCAAAAACTTCCAATTGTTCATCCGCGAAAGTTGATAGCGCACTTTCACTCTCAGCCAGATGCGTTTCCACTCCGGCTAATTTCACTTCCATTTTTTCCAGCAGTTTAATCGCCTCACCTATCTGGTCCTCGGTCAGGCCCAGGCGATGCATTCCGGTATCTAGCTTCAGATGAAACTCGGGCAATTGCTTTCTGCCCAGTAAACTACGCAGGTGATTCAGAGTATGCAGCACTGGGACCAATCGGTACTTAGTGTAGGCCTCTAACTGGTGCGGAAAAAAACCAGATAAAACTAAAATCGTAAGCCCATGGGGTAGGTGTTTGCGCAAATCAATCGCTTCTTCTAATGTCGCGACCGCCAAGGTGTGGCAAGACCCTCGCTTCAGCAATGCCCTTCCGATCGGCAACATCCCGTGCCCGTAAGCATCCGCCTTAATCACCGGAATGACCTCTCGTTGAGAAATGGTCCGCAGGGTATAGAGATTTTTCATCAAAGACGGAATCGAGATTTCGACGACCGTACGGTAAGGAAATTGAAAAATAGTGCCCATGCAAAGGTGCCGACGTGTTTGGTCCTTCCACCCGTATCTTTGGCTCAGCGTTACGTAGCCCCATTATTTTGGCAGCCGGAAGTGTCCCCGTCTACTGAAAGCATGACTCTTCCTCCACCATCCCCTTTTCCCCCCACTCCGATTCCGACTCCGCGCCAAGAATGGTCGCTAGCAAATTCGTATCATTTCCGCTATCTTCCCGAGCTAAGAGAGTCCACTGGACGATCGCCGGCAAGGCGAGTCTTGCGTCATCCGACCCCTTCCAGGGCTCGGAAGAAACAAGGCTTGCCGCGGGAGGAAAGTCCGGACACCACAGAGCACCGTAGCGGGTAACGCCCGTCCAGCGCGAGCTGCGGACCAGCACAACAGAAAGGAAGTACAGGGCTTTGACTTCCGGCCTTGGCAAAGCCGGTCGATTGAAGTGCCATTGGCGCTTCGAGCCGCTGTAGTGAAATCCGGTAAGCTCTACGGGGTGCAAGATCAAACTGTGAAGTGAGCGATCCTTTCGGGGACCGCCCTAGGTGACTCGCCTAGCTGCTTCCGGGTAGATTGCTTGACATTGGCGGCAACGTCAGTGCTAGAGGAATGATCGTCACCTTCGACTTCGGTGGAAGGGACAGAATCCGGCTTATGGTGGACTCTCTTTTTTATCTTCCCGCTTTCTTCCCTACTTATCATTTGCCCGGCGCTAAGTCGCTCGGGTAGAACGACGCCATGTCAAATTCTGGATCAATCCGTTCTTATCGCTTGTTGTGGATGATGGCTTTCTTCGGCTTGGTAGGCTGCGTGCTAGCCGCCTTCGTTGCTCCACGTTTTATCGTCTGGTACTGGAACCCTCCGGCCGACATGGGCTTTAACTGTGTGAAACCCATCGAATGGTCGTTGCACCGCTTACAATTGGCTCAATTGGTAGGACTAGGAGCCGGGGTCTTATTTGGGCTCTTTCTTTTCCTGGCGTTTCGACGGCGGCGGGAAGCCTTGCCTCCCGCCAGCGCCCATTCCGAAGATTAGCTTATTTCTTATGGGGGCGGAAAGCCGAGTGCCCCGCCCTTTCATCGGATTCAATCGAAATTAGCTCGGCTTTGAGATCCGCCAAGTGAATGCTCGACGCATCGCCAGCAGCCAGGAGGCCCTTAAAGGTTTCGCAGTGCTGAAGCATATCGTCGAACAGCCCCTGAAACTTTTGGAGCATATCCGGATCCGCTTTCACGACATCGGGAGGCAACCCACGCGCTTCCGTGGCCGCGGCCGCAAAATCGTTGATCGAAGTTCTCAGATCTCCACGCAGGGTTTCGCTAACCACATTGACCGTGAGATCTTTCTTAATTTGCTTAATATCAGCGTTCATCCGGTCCATAACCCTGGCCAGCGGGGATTGAGGATCCGCCGCCATCAGGCTCATAGATAGAAAGAACCCCAGCACACTTACTAGTTTCATTTTTGCCGTCGTCATTATTATCCTTTCGTATATTACGTGACTTCTGCGAGAGGAGTAACCCACGAAAGGGAGGGTGGCAAGAGTCGGAGAAGGCAAAGCGAAACCTCCGTTAACGGACGAAGGGAACACCTTGAAATACTACTGCGTCTTGAATCTTAATCGGCTCCGATTTTAACATTGGGGAAGGAAGAGCGTCAGGGGAAAACCAACCAAAACGTTCACTCTCTTCATTGACGATCACTTCTCCCCGAAAGGAAGTAATAAGAAAACTCGCCACCAGGAAATAATGCGAATCGCCATTTTTTTCATCGATACAGTTGTATTGCGGATCGGAATAAATTCCGGCGAGCCGTGGTTCAAGGATAGCAAGACCTACCTCTTCCTGAACTTCTTGCCGTAAGCCTTGCAACCAATCTTGCCCACCTTCCAAATGCCCACCCGGCAAACACCAGGTGCCAGGCGCCAAGACTCGCGAAGATCGAAGGGTCAACAGAACCTTCTTCTCGGAATTTATGATCACCGCACTCACCGCAGGTTTAGGGTAACTTCTCATCGCACGAAAACCTCGTGCTCAAAGCGAAGCGCGTCTTGAATTCGTACCGGGTGAGACTTCATCATGGGCTGAGGCAAAGTATCTAAGGTAAACCAATCCCAGAGGTCCACTTCTTCGTTGGGAGCGATCTCCCCCAAATACTTATCCACCCGAAAAAGTGCGACCACGAATTGTCCCCGATGCCCCTCGGGCAGAACTTCGGCGGTTACGGTCAGCGACGGATCGGAATAAATTCCGATCAACGTTTCGGCGAGAACTTCAATTCCGACTTCTTCCTGAAGTTCTCGCCGAAACGCTGGAATCCATTGTTCCCCGATTTCAACATGTCCTCCGGGCAAGCACCACTTACCGGGTTCCCTCACTTTGGAAGACCGGCGAGTGATCAGCACTTCTCCCCGAGAATTAATAATGACTCCGTTCACTGCCGGAATAGGAACAATAGATGACTTCGAAAAAGCAGAGGATGACGTAGTGGGTGCGGTTGACATGGCCTTTCCTATTTGATCTTTGTAACATTCTCACCTAGAACTACGCAATTGAATGAATCATTTTAATGTTCTACATAGCGATGGATTCGCTCGTCGGGGCCAACTCACTTTGGCCCATGGCATAGTGGAAACCCCCACGTTCATGCCGGTCGGGACATACGGAGCCGTAAAAACGATTTCCCCGGAAGAATTGAAAAAATTGGGGACTCAAATCCTATTGGGCAATACCTATCATCTTTATCTTCGGCCCGGAGTAGAGGTCTTGCGTCAAGCTCAGGGTCTGCATCGTTTCATGCATTGGGATCGCCCCATTCTTACCGATAGTGGCGGTTTTCAAATATTCAGCCTTTCGGAACATAAGAAGGTGGACGACCAAGGAGTCCATTTTCGATCCCATCTGAATGGAGATCCGATTTTCCTCACCCCCGAGCTCTCCGCCGAAATTCAGCAAGTCATTGGTTCCGATATCGCGATGGTGCTCGATGAGCTTGTTGCCCTTCCCAATTCCCCGGAAGTCATTTCAGCCGCAGTCAATCGCAGTCTAGCTTGGGCCAAGCGTTTTTTGGCCGTCCCCCGCCGCGCGGATCAAAAGATATTCGGCATCGTTCAAGGCGGGACCTCATTAGAATGGAGAAAAATAAGTTTAGCCGGAACTCTGGAACTCCCCGTCGACGGGATTGCTTTGGGAGGATTAAGCGTCGGAGAGCCCTTTGCGCTGATGGTCGAGGTCTTAGAGGGAATGGCACCGGAACTCCCAACCCACCTCCCTCACTATTTGATGGGCGTAGGAACTCCCCTAGACCTGCTCGAAGGGGTTCGATGCGGCATCGACATGTTCGATTGCGTTCTTCCCACCCGAAATGCCAGAAATGGTGGTTTTTTTACGCACGATGGTCTGCTTAATATCCGTAATGCGAGCCATAAATTAGATAGCCGACCCATCGACGAAACCTGCGAATGTGAGTGTTGCCGGAACTATTCCCGCTCTTATTTGCGGCATCTATTTCAAATTAAAGAAATTTTGGGTTGTCGCCTTGCCACAGTCCATAACCTTCACTATTATCATCGCTTTATGTTAGAGATGCGCAAAGCCCTGGAAAATGGTAGGTTTGCCACCTTTTATGACCAAATGCGGGTCCGCTTAGGGGCCGCCTACCTAGAGACGGGGTCAGTGATGAACGGAGAAAACGCATGAAACGCTACGGCGCACTTGTTTTTTTGGCTTTTCAAATAGCCTTAACTGCCTTTGCCGATGGAGCGGCGCCGGCCGCAGGACCGGGAGGGATTACTCCCTTCCTTCCTTTAATCATCATTTTCGGTATTTTTTATTTCCTCATTCTGCGCCCTCAGCAGAAGAAGCAAAAGCAGCACGAACAGTTCGTTCAGGCCCTTAAGCGAGGGGATATGGTCATTACCGCAAGCGGCATTATCGGCACGGTCAAAGCAGTCAGCGATAAATTTGTCACCTTAGAAGTCGATGATGGCGTTTGCTTGAAAGTTTTGAAAAACCAGATCGCGGAAAACGCGAACACCTTAAAGGAAGAAGCCAAACCGAAAGGCTCTCTCCTCTCTCAACTACAGGAAGATAAAAAATGAAGGGTCTCACCTGGCGCGTCGTCACAGTTATTGCAACGGTGGTTTTTGCCATCTATCTGCTCATCCCGTCCTGGCTGAAATTTCATCTAGGAAAGCAAGTCCCTAAAGTCGTGAAGGCGGAGGACCCATGGTATTACCACCTGCTTCCGACCGAGACTTTCAAGCTGGGCTTGGATTTGAGCGGCGGATTGCACTTGGTACTTGGGATTGACTTCAATGAAGTGAATCGCGATGCCATCAGCAAGTTAAAAAATCAGCTTAAAGAATTGCTCGCCAAAGACCACGTTGAGGGAGTCACCGTCGACACCACGAATGACAACAAACTCGTGGTCCACTATCAGGGCGATGCCCAGTGGAAACAAGTCGACTCCGTGATTGGGAAGGAATTCGGGAAATTCCTCGATTTTGAAGGCCAGAGCGGTAACACCGCGACGCTTCGAATCAGCAGCCTGCACGAAGAAGAAGTGAAACGTCGTGCGGTAGATCAATCGATGGAGACCCTCCGCAATCGTATCGACGAATTCGGGATTGCTGAGCCCACCATCGTACGGCAAGGCGAAGAAAAAATTCTGGTCCAATTTCCGGGAGTCCAGAATACTGGGCGTCTGAAAGAAATCATTTCCCGAACAGCCAAGCTCTCCTTTCAAGTGGAAGAGGCGGGGCCTGAGGTTCCCTCTGGCGGCCCCGCAAAAATGAGCCAGCTAGATGCTTGGGTTGACGAATTCGTCAAAGCCAAGAATTTGAAATTGGACGCGGCTAATCCGATTGCTAACAATGTCCGTGAGCTCAATGAATACCTGCAGGGCAAATTGCCCAAGGGAACGGAAATTCTTTTCCATAAGTCGACGAACATTAATACCCATGAAGCGACTTACACGCCCTACCTTCTCCAACGCGATGCTCTAGTGACTGGAGAAGATTTGCAGGACGCCTATTACGGCTTTGACCCGCAAACCAATTCTCCCATCGTTAACTTCCAACTCACGCCCGTCGGGGCCTCCAAGTTTGAAAAAGCGACCGGAGAAAATGTTCATCGCTATATGGCCATTGTTTTGGACAGCAATGTTCATTCCGCGCCAGTCATTAAATCGAAAATTGGTGGTGGTCGCGCCATGATTGAAATGGGCTCGTCCGGCCGTTCCGATGCTGACGTGCTCAGTGATGCTAAGGATACGGCCTTAGTGTTACGTTCCGGCGCCTTACCCGCTCGTTTGGAATTCTTAGAAGAACGAGTGGTGGGCCCTTCTCTCGGTGGCGACGCTATTCGAGCAGGAACCTTATCGTTAGTGGTAGGCCTGATGTTGGTATTCCTTTTCATGGGTATCTACTACCGATATTCAGGAATGGTAGCCAATATCGCGCTGGCCTTAAACGGTCTGTTCATCCTGGCTGCATTAGCGGCGTTTGAAGGGACGCTAACCCTTCCTGGACTTGCTGGTATGTTACTCACCCTCGGTATGGCGGTGGATGCCAACGTCCTTATCTTTGAGCATATGCGAGAAGAATTGCGGGCGGGAAAGAGCGTCATGTTGTCGATTACCGAAGGGTATAGCCGAGCGCTGAGCGCGATTATCGACGCCCATATGACCAACATCATTGCGGCCGTTGTGTTGCTTGAGTTTGGTTATGGAGCGATTCGTGGATTTGCGGTGACGATGCTCATCGGTCTTGCGGCTTCGTTGTACACTGCGGTCTTTGTAACCCGGGTTATTTTTGACTACGCGGTTATCGCCAGAAATAAGAAAACCATCAGCGTATAAGGATAAAAATGAAATTCTTTCAAATCGTCCCTACCGATACGAATTATGACTTCATAGGGAAGTTTAAGTACTTCATTACCTTTTCGGTGGTCAGCGGCATTTTGGTGATCGCTGGACTTCTTACTAAAGGCCTTAATTACGGTATCGACTTTACTGGCGGTACGGTGATTCAGGCCAAGTTCAAAAATGCGGAAAACGCGGAACAGGTAAGGAAACTGGTCGCTGAATTGGGTGAAGGAGATGCCTCAGTGGTAGCCCTCGGTGACGCAAATCAGGAATATTTGATCACCACTCGCACGGCTTCCGAAAAGGGCGCTAATCCCTTGAATAAACGCTTAGTGGAAAAACTCGGGGCCGATCAAGTCACGATTGAAAAGGTCGACATTGTAGGACCTAAAGTTGGAGCAGAGTTACGAACTGCGTCTCTCTTGGCTCTCATCTATTCCGTCATTCTCATCACCATTTATATTTGGTTCCGATTCGACTTCCGCTTTGCTCCGGGAGCCACAATCGCGATGGTGCATGACTTAATTCTCTCTTCCGGTTTGTATTTGATCACCGGTCGGGAATTCACCATTACTGCCGTCGCTGCTCTGCTAACCATTGCCGGTTATAGCGTGAACGATACCGTGGTGGTTTATGACCGGGTACGAGAGCTGATTAAGAAGGGGGGCGATGCCCTCCCCTTGCCGGTCTTGATCAATCGTGCGATCAATCTCACGTTATCTCGAACCTTACTGACTTCTGGAGTTACGTTCATCTCGATTATCCCGATTATTTTCTTCTGCGGTGGTGAAATCCAAAGTTTCGCCATCGCCATCTGCTTCGGTATTTTCGTGGGAACGTATTCGACCGTCTATATCGCCTCGCCCTTTACCATTTACGTAGAGCGGTACATGGAGAGCCGTAATGCTAAGGGCACCGCGGGCGGCAAGACCAAAACTAAACCGGCGACTGCGTAATGGAAAATCTGGCTTCGATTCGTAACCTGAAAAGCTGTGTCGGTCAGACGGTCACTCTAAGAGGGTGGGTCTATAACAAGCGAAGCTCGGGGAAAATTCGTTTTCTCTTGCTTCGCGACGGCAGCGGGATTGTTCAGATCGTTTTCGTGAAGAACAATGTTCCCGAAGGAACGTTCGAAGCCCTGGATCTCCTGACCCAGGAGTCCTCGGTCATCGTCACCGGAAAAGTGAGAGAGGATGCCCGGGCTAAGGGAGGAGTCGAGCTGGATGGTCTGAAGGTCGAGACCCTGCAGATCGCGCAGGAGTATCCCATCGGCCCGAAAGAACACGGGCCAGATTTCCTGCTCTCCAATCGTCATCTTTGGTTACGCAGCACCCGGCCACATGCCATTCTTCAGATCCGCAGTCGCTTTGTGAAAGCGGTGCGGGATTTTTTCGATGGCGATGGATTCACTCTGGTCGACACTCCGATTTTCACCCCAGCAGCTTGTGAAGGAACGACGAATCTTTTCGAGACGGATTACTTCGGCGAAAAAGCTTATCTTTCACAAAGTGGACAGCTTTATGCCGAAGCAGCTTCTAAGGCTTTCGGTAAAGTGTATTGTTTCGGGCCAACTTTTCGTGCGGAAAAGAGCAAAACCCGGCGTCATCTTACCGAGTTTTGGATGATCGAGCCGGAGGTCGCATTTAACGATCTCGAAGACAATATGAAACTGGCCGAGCGGTTTCTGGAGTATACGATTCAAACCGTCCTCAAAGACTGCGCGGAACAGTTGGCGCTATTGGAGCGAGATACCACGAAGCTGCAAAATGTCCGAGCCCCCTTTCCTCGCATTTCGTATAACGAGGCGATCGATCTTCTCAAACAAAAAGGCGTACCCACAGAATGGGGCAATGACTTCGGGTCTCCGGAGGAAACCGCACTTGCCGAGCATTTCGACCGACCCGTTTTCGTGCATCGCTTCCCGGCAAAAATTAAAGCTTTCTACATGAAGCCCGATCCCACCGATCCTAGCTTGGCATTGGGAGTCGATTGTCTCGCACCAGAGGGCTATGGGGAAATTATTGGCGGAGGCCAGCGTGAGGAAAGCTATGAAGCACTCCTCCAGCGATTGCATGAGCACGGCTTGGCCGAAGCGAATTTTGATTGGTATCTCGATTTACGCAAATACGGCTCTGTCCCAAGTGCTGGTTTTGGATTGGGCGTTGAGCGCACGGTCGCCTGGATTTGTGGGCTTGATCACCTACGAGAAGCGGCGGCATTCCCCCGCATGATTCATCGCATCAAACCCTAATCAGCTAAAAATTTTCCCAAGTTCCCAAATCCTTGCGAACCCGCCCTGCGTCCTATCAACTCCGTTCTGTTTCTTTCCGAAAAGGCTAGGTAATGGCAAATGCGCACCGCCAGGAGGCCTCACCCTACCCTTTGTTTCGTTTTGAAACTCCTAACTCCCCTCCGCGACGCCCAGTTCCCGGCGCCGCGTTGCTCTCCCCCATTTTAGACGTTAGCCTTGCGGGGGGATTCTCCATTGCTGCGTTTGTTGTCTTTTACGTTTGTTTCACCTGGCAGCGATGGGCGGCACCTTCTTGGATTTTTCGGAGTCTGGTCGTTCTAGGTTTCGCCGTGAACTACCCTCATTTCTTGGTTTCTTACCAGCTACTCTACCTGGATTATCGCAGAAGACTTTTTTCTAACCTTCGATTTATCCAGGTGAGTTTGTTGACCCCAATTGCGATTTTGTTTTTGCTCGGAATCGTTTTTTTCGCCCATCAAGCGAGATTAATGCAGGCTTTGGTTTTTCTGATGTATGGGCTGGTAGGTTGGCACTATGTTAAACAAACTTATGGAGCGATGATCATCGGTGGACTGAGTCATCGCTATTTTTTTACTCCGCGAGAAAAATTCGCCTTAAGACTAAACCTCTATACAGTGTGGATCGCCTCCTGGCTCCCGCCTCAACTGAAAGGTTCTATTCCGTTGGATTTTTTTGGCTTACCTCGTTTGAGCCTTCAATGGCCAAGCGCGCTGGGCCCGCTTTTCCATGGCCTGGTGTTACTCTCTGGCATCGGCCTCGCCACCCTACTTTTCAAAAAATTTCGGGCTACGAGAAAACAAATTCCTCTTACCGTTGTGGTGGCCTATATCGCGGCATTGTTATGGCTCCTACCCGCATTCGAATCTGCGATTTTTTTTGCGTTTGTCCCGTTCTTTCACGCTCTGCAATACTTCCTTTTTGTCCTTACCTTCAAAAAGAATCAGGCGCTTGATTCCCCAGCACGCCCCGTCTCTAACCTTGAGGTTTGGTTTAGAATGAGTCGCTATCTCGCCATGGCGGTGGCGTTGGGGGCTATCGGATTCCACTTTCTTCCCCAGTTTCTCGATCGACATTTTCTCTGGGTGGCGAAATCGGTGAATTTAACTTCCCTCGAAGGGGCCTTATGGATCTTGCTTAATCTGCATCACTACGCCATCGATAGTTTGCTCTGGAAGGGCTCGCACGCCGAAGTTCAAAAATATCTGATCGCTTCGTCGCTCGCGGCTTAGGCGGGTTGAGTTTGGTTTCGTGCCGTCGTTAGGAAAAGGAAACGGATTTGAGGTTTCCAAAGTAGCCAGGCTACTTGCCACAATAAGAGGGCGATGATTAATTCCTGAGAAAAGCTGCTGATCCGCCAAAAATCTAAGGCCCCTCGCCAAGGCCTCACCAAGAGATGCCCTGAATAACTGAGTGCGCCTAAAACACTGGCGGCTAGCATCATGCCGTAGCGAATTCGGCTTGGGCGGAAAACAAAAAATAACATTGGAAAATATAGGAACCAGGACCCGTCCCATTCCACATAGGCATTCCAGGCCAATCCCTCGTGTCGCGCCACTGCGAGGGGAATGGCAATCCTCAAAACCACGACCGAGGCCATCATGGCCAAAACGATAAAAGCCAACTCCCGCCGAAAATTCCTGACCGTGAAGCGGGTCTTCTCCACTGAAGCCAAAGCCAATGCGGTAGTCGCAATCGGAAACAAACTTCGCCACCAATAAAACGCCGGGCCCTTTGAAGCATAGGCAATCAGCACCGGAAAAGGCGAGAGTAAGTCATTCAAAAGATAGAGCGGAACAAACAGGGCTAGGCTAAGAAAAACCACCATGCCCCCAGCACTCTGAGTTCGCCAAAAACTCACCAGAGCTATCACCAGAGCAGGGAAAACAATCAGAAAGACTTCGTAACCATCCATCAATTCTTTCACGTCGCCAAAGTAACAAACGAAAGCAGATAACGGAGGAGTAAAAAGAACTAAACTGGCCAGCAGAAAGCCGCCGAACCCCATTCTCCGTCGTTCTACGACTTCCGGATAGACAAAGGCGGTCAACGGCCAAACGGCGACCATCTGAACGATGATGAGAGTAAGAACCAACCCGCCCATCAATCGAATCACCGCTGACGGAGCATAAAATCGGGCGCCCCAGTCCAGACCACACTGATGCAGGGCATAACCCAAAGGAATAAAAAGAAAGAGTCCGAAAAAAAGCATTCCCATCGGACGCCAGGAAGAGCGACTGGGTTCATCCTTTTCCTCGTCGATTTCAGTCCCAAAACGAATGGAAGTCAGCATGAGCATCAGTATAACAGAACTCTTTACTCTTCCCCTTTCAGAATGGAGAAAACCGAGCTATGTTCGCCTCGCCATGACTCCATCCACCTTCCATGCTGATGTTTCGTCCTCCCTCTTATTCAAAGGTCGTCCGGGGGATCCTCGCCTTGGAGAATGGGTGAACGCCAGTGCTCTGATTCCCACCGTGATCTCGCGTCCCCGAAAAAAAAACAGAGAGAATATTGTGATTTGGGGTTGCCCCGATGATACCGGCGTATTGCTGAATCGAGGAAGAGCGGGAGCGAAAGGGGGTCCCGACTCCATTCGCAAACATCTCTATAAAATGACACCTCCGATGGATTTTCGTTGGGAAGATAAAATCCAACTATGGGACTACGGAAATCTCGTTCCCACGGAAAACCTCAATGAGACACATCGACACTGCCGGCAAATCGCAGCCGCCATCATCGCCACCGGTGCAACCCTGATTGTGCTGGGAGGTGGCCATGACTTTGCGGCGCCTAATTTCTCTGGTTTTGTCGAGGGATTCCCCCTTCGGGGAGGAAAAGAAAAACGAAGTTTCGGACTGATCAATGTCGATCCCCACCTCGACGTCCGCGAGAGAGAAAATGGTCTGCCGCATAGCGGCACTCCCTTTCGGGAAATTTTGGATTCAAAAATCCTTAAAGGTGAAAATCTTATCCAATTCGGAACCAGGGCCAATCGCAACGCCCGAATTCATTACGAGTACTGCCGACAGAAAAAGGTGACGGTTTTGCCGCTGGAAAATCTGCGCGAAAACGCTAAGCCCATCACTCAACAATTTGAGCTGGCGATGAATCGGCTCTCTCGGCAAGTGGCCTTTCCCGCCGTAACATTCGACATGGATAGTTGCTCGGAAGCTGAAGGGGTCAGCGCGGCCCCCGTTCTTGGTTTCACCGCCTACGAACTCTGCAAAATGGCAGAAACCGCAGGACAAACAGCTGCATTGCGTTACTTCGAAATTGCTGAGGTGGCTCCCGCCTTGGATAACGCAGAGCGAAGCAGCCGTATTGCGGCCGAGATGGTTTTCGCTTTTCTCCGGGCAAGGGCGAGTCTAGCTTAGAGAGAATGGTTTCGTCGCAGTGCTTCAGGCCAATGACCGCCTTTTCTCCTATGGGGAAAGTGAGCTTCAATTATTTTAAAAAACTTAAAAATAGTGGGAAAAATTGCAATTGGATGAGATTAGAAAGTATCAACAGACTGTGGATTGTCGCGGTATCTGCCCCTTATTATTTAGATTTACGTTAGATTTTTCTAAGAATTCACCTCGGCGGGGCACTGGTCACGACTCATTTGGTCATCTCACATTAATTCAGTCATTTAAGTCTGTGGATAGAAGTAGATCGTCGGCAGACTCGTCTTTAGAAACGCCGCTTTGCCCGCTGATCCTGCATCGAGCTATAAAGGCCATTTACTAAAGTATGCTGCAACTCGACTGGAACGCGACAATTAACTCTATTCGCGAATCGTTGCCGCAGGCTCAGTTTCAGAATTGGTTTAAACCGCTGCAACTGATCCGCGCCGATGAACGCGCCGTCGTGTTAGGTGTGCCCAGTCGTTTTCATGAAGAGTGGTTGAGAAGTCATTACTCTCAACATCTCAAGCAAGCGATCAAAAAGCACAGCGGTGGCAATGAGTTACAGCTTGAATTTGAGATTTTGGTTTTAGAAGAGAATATCGAAGCCGCCAAAGCATCGGCCCCGGCTCCCAGCATTCCCCCTCCCGGTCGTCCCAACCTAAGAATCGTCGATAACTCCGAGCCCCTCGGACGTCCCGCCGATTCCCACTCGCAACCCGTCCCCACGCCCCACTCTCTGCCCGAACCACCTAATCTGCCGGTTTTCAGTCATGAGTTTTTCGAGCTCGACTACAATCACGTTGCGTTCCAATGCGTCGGAATGTTTGCCGAAGGAACCAATCTGCAGATCAATCCCCTTATTCTTCAAGGGGGAGTAGGCATGGGCAAGACTCATTTGCTCAGTGAGATCGGACGTCGAGTGCTCAAAGTAAATCCTCGGCTTCGGGTGCGTTATACTAACGCAGAAAATTTCACCGCCGAAATGGTGCGCGGTTTGAAATCGGGTGAGATCTTATCTTTTAAACATAAGTACCGCGTGGAAACGGACGTCCTGCTTTTTGATGACGTTCAAGGCATTTCCAAGCGACTGAAAACCCAAGAAGAACTTCTTCATATTTTTAACGATATCGTGGCTCGTGGGGGCCGAGTCGCTTTTACCTCCAGCGTGCCGCCCCACCGCTTGGAAGAATTTATCGAGCCGATGAAGTCCCGACTGCTATCCGGGGTCATCGCTGAGATACGCTCGCCCTCGTTCAACGATAAGGTCGATTTGCTGACTAAAATGAGCACGCATAATCGACTTGCCATGGACCCTGCCGTGGTACGCCTATTGGCGGATAAAGGACAGAAGGATGTTCGAGAATTAATCGGCACTTTGGTAAGAGTCCATCTGCAGGCAAAAATCGAGAACAAAGCGCTGGATCATCAGTTCTTGGCTCAAGAAGGCTGGGGACGCGAGGCGCAAAAAGAAGTCATCACCATGGCCGAGATCATCACTCTGGTGGAACATAACTTCGGAATTTGCCGCACTGAATTAGTCTCGAAATCGCGAAAGAGCCATACGGCTTGGGCGAGACAAGTCGCGATGTATTTAGCCCGCACTTACACCTTGCTCCCTCTGGAAGAAATTGGAAAAGCGTTCGGTCGAGACCACGCCACCGTCATTCATGCGTTTCAAAAAGTCACGGATACCCTGCAAAGCCATCCTCACCGCCGCTATGAAGTCGAGTTCCTCAAACAGAAATTGCAAAATCGAGGTCCCTCCTCGCGCGATACTGCGCAAACCGCTCTCGATTTCTCTTCATCCGAACCCCGCGACGAAAATGAATAGCTTTCAGTGGTATCGTTTGATTTTGTCTTTCCATCTCATTAGCATCATCGCTTGGATGGCCGGTATTCTCTACCTGCTTCGCTTGTTCGTTTATCATGTGGAAGAGACGGAAACGGTGGTAAAAAATCGCTTCGAAATCATGGAACGCCGTTTACTGAAATACATCACGGCTCCGGCCATGGTGGCCGCATTTATCTTCGGAGTTTGGATGCTCGCGTTAAACCCGGAGCTACTCAAGCAAAGATGGATGCACGCCAAACTCTGCTTTGTAGTCTGTTTGGTGGCAGTGACGATGTATGCAGGAAGTTTAAGACGTCAGTTAGCGAAGGGTTCCCAGCGCCGGAGCTCTTTCTTTTTTCGAGTACTGAACGAAGTGCCAACCCTACTCATGATCCTCATTGTCCTTTTGGTCATCCTCCGCCCCTTTTAGACTGAGAAAGCCCCCCAAGGACTATCTTTCGCTTCGGTCCCCAGCCCGCATTCCCCTTGCCGTTTCTTAACGACTCTCCAATAATGGCAGCCTGATGCTCGAGCTCGACCCCAAACTTTCGCCGGCGAATTCTGTGATCCCCACTAGCGCGGCTCCAGGATCTCGTAAAACAAAGCAAGGGACTGCGGCAGAACAGGCGGAGCTTGAATTACAAATGACCTTACCCCTGGAACCTAAACCGGAAGAGCCGGCAGCTGATTGGCGAGCTCAAGTACCTACCATTTCTCAGCTAACCCGCCGCATTCGGGGACACCTGGAAAATACGTTTTTCGATGTTTGGGTCCGGGGAGAGATCAGTAATTTTCGCAAACCAGGATCCGGCCACGCTTATTTCTGTTTAAAAGATGCAAGCGCTCAGCTTAAGGCCGTGATGTTTCGTCCCGCTCTTAGCAAGCTCAAGTTCCAGGTCCAGGATGGAATGGAAATTCTCTTGCACGGGAAACTTACCGTCTATGAAGCTCGAGGCGAATATCAGATGGTCGCGGATGCCTTGGAGCCGGTGGGCGCGGGCGCCCTTCAATTGGCTTTCGAGCAATTGAAACTTAAGCTGCAAAAGGAAGGCCTTTTCGACGCTAAATTCAAAAAAAAGCTCCCTCATCTTCCCCAACGCATTGGAGTGGTTACCTCGGCCACCGGAGCAGCCGTGCGAGATATCCTCAAAGTCCTCTCGCGCCGCTACCCCAACCGCCATCTTTTTATTTTACCTGCGTCGGTGCAAGGGGAAAAGGCGGCAGCTGAAATCGTCGCTGCCCTGACCTTAGCCGAAAAATGGAATCTAGAACGTCCCGCTCTGAAAATCGATGTGCTCATCGTAGGACGCGGTGGAGGATCGCTAGAAGATCTCTGGCCGTTCAATGAAGAGATGGTAGCTCGCGCGATTTTTGGCTGCGGTATACCGATCATCTCAGCGGTTGGACACGAAATCGATTTTACCATTGCCGACTTTGTCGCAGACTTACGGGCTCCCACTCCTTCAGCGGCCGCTGAAGTCGTCATTCCTCGCAAGGATGAACTCGCCTATCAAGTGCAAAGCCAAAGCCTGCGATTAAGAAGTTTAATGCAGAAGCAGCTTGAGCAATTGCGTCTGCACTTGGGCCACCTTAGCAATCGCTTAGTCGATCCCAGGCAGAAGGTAAGAAATCTAAAACAAAGTTTTCAACTCTTGGAAGAAAAGCTCACTATCGCGTTGCGCACGCGGTTACTGCTCTCTAAGAAACGAGTGGAAGCCACCGTTCATGTTTTGGACTCTCTGTCGCCCTTGAAAGTCATCGGACGCGGTTATTCCATCACTCAGACGAACGACGGAGCGATCGTGCACACGGTAGACGATACCCAAGTGGGACAATTCATCCAAACCCGAGTTAGCGACGGCGTCATTGAGTCTCAAGTCCTGACTAAAAACAAAAAACAGTGGTGAAACTCGCTCTATTTTTCGTTTGAGTCATTGCCTTGGTCTTCGGCAATCCAATCCGGCAGTCCCTTCCTGGGAATATACATCGTCCCTAAACGATCTCCCGCCTTACTTAGGACCTGCAGCACGAGATTTTTCTCTTCCAGATTGGATTCGGGCAAAACGATGAAATCCTTGGGCAGTACTACTCCAAGTTTTGATTTATTTTCCCCTGCGGTCAGAATCTCTCGAATTCTTGCCCTTTCCCCTCTAAGTTGCGGCGAGTTCCATAGCTGGGTGTTTACCTTACCGCCTTTTACCATCACGTCATGGAGCTGATCCCAATTGGCAGTGCTTTTCAGTACCTCTGCTTCCTCGTCCTCGGTCTCCTCAATTTCCTGCGAAGAGACTCGCGCACGCGGTGGCGGTTGTTGCAATCGGGGAATCGGTTTTTCCGTCGCTTCGGTAGCGTCTGCCTCACTGCCTGCTAAATCAGCGATCTTGGGTTTGACCGCCGCAGCGATTCGCTGCCCCTCGGTCAAATCTTCAGAATCATTTTGCTCCACTCCCGGAAGCCGTCTTTTCGCTTCATTCACGGCCTCGTCGACTTGAGGGTTGCCGGAATTTCCATGCTCTGCCGCCCAAGCTTCAAACTGGGGCAAATATTTCTTATCCAGCACCGGCGAATGGGTGAACTCTTCCATGACTCGTTCTTGCTCCTTCACCGCCAAGGCTACAATCTTATCGCCTTCTTCCCCAGTTAAGCGGGGAGCAGCGGTCTTCACCGTTCCCGGATAATGGCGGTCCGCAATCTTCGCTAAAGCATTGGCGAAAAGTGTCGCCAATTTCTTTTCCGGCGCCGAAGCATCTCGGCTCACGGCAATTTGATTCAATTGTTTCATCGTCGGTTCGAAATTAACTGGATTTCCGTTAAATCGAACATATTTGGAAATCAATTCTCCCAGTTTTTCTAGCGCTTTTTCCCGTAAGGGGTGTTTTTGACTTTCAGGTTTTAGCAGAAATTCCACGATGCGCTTGGAATGAAAAATCACATCGGCTGCACTGGTCTTATCAAACTTAGTTTTGGCCGGGCCAGCCATAAAACGATTCACTGTCGGATCTTTTTCCCGCTCCAGAAAGCCACTTAAGATCGATTTAGCTTCCGGTTCAATGTCTTTCCATTCCTTAAGTCGATATTCAACGAAGCTGGGTCCACCGGCCGCCGCATGAAGATAAAACCAAACTGCTGTTCCGATCTTTTCTTTCAAATCACCTTCAAAGGCTTCTTCTCCGGAAGCCGAAAGGGATTTTTCGTCTTGATCGATCAGCGCCGGATTCGCTTTCACGAACGCGGCCAAAGCATCGACTTTTTGCCGTGGGGTTCCTCCGTCGCGAAAGACTTCAACCAGATCCAGACGTGTCCGTTCCGCGCTGGGATTTTTGGTAGTCGAGGGCGCCGGAGGCGGATGCCCTCCAATATCACTCAGACTGGTGGGAGGTTTCGGCACCCCCGGAACACCATGCTGAAATTCTGCGTTAACATAAGAAGAGCAAGTCAGCGCAAAAACTGAATACACCAGCAATCTAAATTTTCGGTTTGATGTCGGAGCAACCGAGCCAATCGTTTTCTCACTCTTCATGATTCCCCCCGAACTCTTAAGTCTAAGAGTCGTCCCTATCTCGCTAAAAAACTATCCAGCGGCCAAGCCTACCCCTAGGCTCGGTAAAACACAGATCTAGATAGCAAGATAGGGTGCAACCAAGATGCCAGCTCCACCGGGTTGATGTTTTCTGAGGACGAGAGCACAAGCCCCGGAGCTTAGAAGCCAATTCCAGGAAAATGCGTAAGTTTACGACGGTTGAAATGTTTACTAGGCAGTGCCTTAAGTACGCGCAAATCCGCAGCTGCCTAATCCGACGACAACGCTAAGCCTGGGGAAACGCAGTAGTAATCAAGCGGTGTACAACCCCCAGTCACCCCATAAATTGAAGAGACATTAAATCAAGCTCGCTGCGATTTTGAAGTTTTCCACCCGCAATGACTCTTTAAACTTTCAATGACCTTTTAGGGAGAAGTCTTTCAGTCGTTGAACCGCCGAGTTACCTGACTCGACAAACCGCGAAAACCAGCAACGTATACTCCGTGGCATCCCGCTTGCACTAAATTTCCTACAACGAGATCCGTTCGTGCGAGTGATTTTTTTCGGGGGATGATTTATGAAAAAAAGTTCGCCTACCCAGTCGACTTCCAAGGTAACGCTTTCCTTACTCGTCTTTGCCTCGCTAACCGTTGTAACCTTACCTAAGCTGGGACAAGCCGATGATATCCCCCCAGCCCCTTCCGTAGGTGTGGCTAAGGTGGGACCGCATGGAACTTCAACTATCCCTAACGGTAATAAGGCTGGAGGCTCTTTAGTTCCTGAACAGGATGGTCTAGACAAATTGATTCAGGATTGGGGAATTCCCGTCCCACAGAGAATTGCTTTCAAAAATCTGCTCAAGGCTCAAGCTACCGAGCTCACGATTGCAGCTCCCAAGACAGAATTGGTAGGGTTACTGACCTCAAGAGATGGTTACGAAGAGGCGCTCAAACTTCTCGATCATCCGAGTGTTTTCACATCGGTGATTTGCGAAATCAGCGTATTGAATTTCTGATCGGCCTCGGCTGCCGCTTTTTTGAGGCTTTCACCAATCGTTGAGCTAAGTCCCGCTGGAAGTGCGGTTTTCTGGGCGCTGGCTAAACCAGCGAGCAAATGATCGCGAAGCAATTTACTTTCTGGATCGGTGAGCGGTAATGTTTTTAATCTATCGATCTCCGCCGAGCGCTTCTTCGGATCTAAAGCGAAGGTGATGCCAATTAGAGCACGAGCAATCAAATCAGATTGTGCTTTTTCTTTTTTTCTAAGCTCAGTGCGAATGATAGCCAAATTTGCCGTCGCCGCCTCCGGGCTCGAGCCTCCCATGTTTTTCAAGAGCAAATGGTTGCGGGGATCCTCTATTTGGTGTTTCAAATACGCGGCATCGGCTATCTGTCGCCGTCGGGCTTGAGCATCCAAACTT
>Ga0206903_10009_pt2 | contig 39788 bp, 27 predicted proteins | sample Alteio_BWOrgHeat_45_FD_152959 | JGI IMG/M metagenome (GOLD analysis project Ga0206903, IMG submission 152959) | Enriched cells from forest soil in Barre Woods Harvard Forest LTER site, Petersham, Massachusetts, United States -... | ecosystem: Environmental > Terrestrial > Soil > Temperate forest >... | reverse complement strand
CCAGTTGCGGATAACTTAAAACACTTTTTTTGTGTGCAACCTTATCTGTACTTTCTGCTTCCTGTTCTGCAATTTTTTCAAGATCAATTTTATTTGGCACTGATGAAAACCTGAAAATAATTGCTGCAAGAATAAATACAGCGCCTAAAATAAGATAAGGTGTTTTTACACTTTCTATGCTTGCAACGCCAACACTGCCTACAGCTACCGTTCCAAATATTGCAAAGCTTACAAGCAATGGTCCTATGGTTGTACCAAAATTATTTATGCCGCCTGCCATGCATAATCTTTGTGCACCGGTTTTAGGATCGCCCATAACTATTGCCAAAGGATTGGCCGCAGTTTGTTGTAACGAAAATCCAAGCCCAACTACAAATAAGCCGGTTATCATTATTGGAAATGATGCTGTTTGTGCTGCAGGATAAAATAAAAGTGTGCCTAAAGCTGAAATAATAAGCCCAAGAGAAATACCGTTTCTAAAACCAATGCGGTTTAAAATATCACCGCCGGTTAATTTTGAAATAGCAAAATATATTATTGATCCAACTGTGTATGCAACATAAAATGCAAACGAAACCATTTGTGATTGCCATTGTGCCAAATGCAGTTTGTCTTTAAAAACAGGGATAAGAATATCGTTGGATGCTGCTACAAAACCCCAGAAAAAAAACACAGTGATCAAAACACTGAATTGTGACCATTTTGTTTTAACAGGTTCTGACATTTGCAATAAGTCTTTGGTAGCAATATTTCGCGTATTAGTTTCCATGCTTGCCATCGTTAATTTATGAAGTAATGAATGAGCGTTTAAAAGTAAACAGAATTTTATCTTTTCAAAAATTTTATGCAGCATTTGCCACAACTATCTTTTTTAAAGATGAGCAGGCACAATCAACCGGTTAAAAAAAATCATCAAAATATTTTATCATAGGCTTGAACTATAGTTGATTTGATTTTAAATTGCTGAAGAAATAACCTTAGTTTTATTGCCATATTGAATTTGTTATTTAACCGTAACCGGTTACAACGTTTATATTTTATCGCATGGAAATCATTCACCTTAGTTTTGAATGCTACCCGGTAGCCAAAGCCGGCGGCCTCGGCGATGTTGTTGGAGCTTTACCAAAATATCAAACAAAAGCGGGGCATTATGCAAAAGTGGTAATGCCGATGCATCGTACCAAATTTTTGAATACACATGAATGGGATGTTGATTTTAAAGGCCGCGCCAATATCGGCAACTGGTGGTTTGATTATACGGTAATCAAAGAAAGGAATAACACACTTGGTTTTGATCTGTTTTTAATTGATATCAATGGCTTGCTCGACCGTGAACAGATCTATGGCTTTGCTGACGATACTCAGCGTTACATCGGCTTCCAGGTATCATTTATAAACTGGCTCGATCACTGGGAACATAAACCTGATGTTATTCATTGCCACGATTATCATGTTGGCCTTGTTCCGTTCATGTTGAAATATTGTTACCAGTATTCCCGCCTTGGAGATATTCCAACGGTGCTTACCATTCATAACGCACAATACCAGGGATGGATGGGTTGGGATCAAAGCTTTATGTTGCCCACATATGATACCTGGAAAGGCGGCCTCCTTGAATGGAGTGGCGATATAAATCCGCTTGCATCGGCTGTAAAAAATGCATGGAAAGTAAATACGGTAAGCTGGAGTTATATGGAAGAGCTGCGCTATAATTCAAACGGGCTTGAAGCTTTGTTTGAATATGAACGGGGCAAATGTTCCGGCGTTTTAAATGGTATTGATACGGATGTATGGGATCCTGCAACAGATAAATTCATCGACGTGAATTATGATGCGACTACTGTTGATAAGAATAAACAAAAGAATAAAGAGGCATTATGCAAAGAGTTTAATCTTGATCCGCAAAAACCATTGATTGTTTTTATTGGCAGGCTTGTTGGTGAAAAAGCAGCAGATCTTTTACCTGATGCCATTGCATCTGCTATGTACAGTATGCAGGGTTATGTAAACTTCCTGGTTTTAGGAAGCGGCGACCCACATATAGAATGGCAACTTAAACAGATGACACAAACATTCAAAGGCAGTTATAATGCTATGATCGGTTATAACGAAGCGCTTAGTCATAAAATGTATGCAGGCGCAGATTTTTTGCTTATGCCAAGTCGTGTTGAACCTTGCGGATTAAATCAAATGTATGCAATGAAATATGGCACTGTTCCTATGGTTAGAAGTACAGGTGGATTAATTGATACGGTTACCGATATGGGCGAGTGGCAGGGCTGGGGTATACGTTTCATGCAAGCCAGTGTTGGTGATATTATGCATGCCATAAGCAGGGCCGTAGGTTTGTATTATGATGATAAGAAAACGCTTGCGCGTATGCGTAAGCACATGATGGAAATTGATAACAGTTGGGAAAAATCTGTACAACAATATTTGAATATTTATCTTAGTCTTAAGTAATAATCAAAAAGGTTAATCAATACTTTTATAACACTGAAACACAAATTAATTATATGGCATCATTAGCACAGTCAGTAATAGCAGTTATCCTTGGCGGCGGGGCTGGTACCAGGTTATATCCTTTAACAGCAGCCCGTTCAAAACCTGCAGTTCCTATTGCAGGTAAATATCGCCTGGTAGATATTCCTATAAGCAATTGCATCAACTCAAACATTAATCGCATATTTGTTTTAACGCAATTCAACTCGGCATCTTTAAACAAGCATATCAAGAACACTTATCTCTTTAGCAATTTCAGTTCAGGCTTTGTTGATATACTTGCTGCGGAACAAACACCGGATAACCCGGGATGGTTCCAGGGTACTGCAGATGCTGTTCGCCAATCACTGAGACATATACGCAACAACGATTATGAATACATTCTTATATTAAGCGGCGACCAATTGTATCAAATGGATTTCACGCACATGCTGGAGAATCATATTGCTGCGGGCGCTGAGCTTTCTATTGCAACCATTCCTGTTGTAGGAAAAGAAGCTACAGAATTCGGCATAATGAAAACAGATGAACAAAATCATATCACATCATTCATAGAAAAACCAAAAGCTGAAGTTTTGGGTGAATGGATAAGCGATACCGGTGCGCAAATGCAGGAGCAGGGCCGTGTTTATCTTGCTTCAATGGGTATTTATATTTTCAGCCGGTCATTAATGAACGAACTGCTGTTGAACAAACATCCGGATGCAAAAGATTTTGGAAAAGAAATAATTCCATCTTCTATTGCGGCGCACACAGTTATCAGTTATCAATACGATGGTTACTGGACTGATATAGGAAACATCTCATCATTCTTCGAAGCAAATCTCGCATTAACATCTGATATACCTGTATTCAATTTATTTGATAGTGCAAACCCGATATACACACGTGCGCGTATGTTGCCACCTGCCAAAATAAGCGGCACCACGCTTGAAAAAACAATGATCGCTGAAGGTTGCATCATATTGGCAAGCCGTGTTGAAAATACGTTGATGGGTATCAGGACAAGAGTGGGACATGGCAGTACGATTGTGAACAGTTATATTATGGGAAATGATTTTTACGAAACAATAGAGCAAATGGAAGAGAATGTTAGAACAGGTGTGCCGCGTATTGGAATAGGTGACAGGTGCTATATAAAAAATGCCATCATTGATAAGAATTGCCGCATAGGAAATGATGTACGCATAAACGGCGGCCCGCATCTTGAAAACGTAGATCATACTTTATATACTGTAAAAGATGGAATTGTTGTGGTGAAGAAGAACGCAGTTTTGCAGGATGGGTTTATTATATAAGTTATTATTAAATGTACAAAAAGGCTGAGTGAATTCACTCAGCCTTTTTATTTATACGAATTAAAGTTATTCCTGCTTTTATAACTCTAAGCCTTTTTAACCTTAAACTTTTTTATGAATATCCAGAAAACAAAAACGCCTAACAACAAAGGCCAAATACTTAATGCAAATAAAACAGTTTCGCCAAGAACAGATGTGCCTGTTGAGAATGCACTTGTAAGTCTTGTAAGAAAACCAGATTTTTCATCATCAGCTGTTGATCCATTTATATATTGATAGTATTCAAGATTAATAGTGCTGTATGCAGATGCGTGTTGCAGGTAATTTATTCTTCCGTTGGCAGCTTCAATATTTTCCTGTATTTCATTTAAATCATTCTGAACCTGCAATATTTCATTCATATTTTTTGCCTGTTTTAATAACTGCAAATATTTTTCGCGCACAGCAAGCTTTGCCTGCAAACGCGCTTTTGTATCTACGACTTCACCCGTCACATCTTCACTTGAGATATTCTTCTCCATTATTTTTACACCATCTCCTCCGAGAGAATTTACCAGGTCCTCAAACTGCGCAACAGGCACTTTTATAGTAAGGGAATTTTCCATCCGGTAATCTGTTTCCTGTTGCTTTTCTTCAGCTATGTAAGCGCCATATTGTTTTAAAGAATTATGAATGGATGTATTGAACTTTTTATACTCATCTACCTGTAATTGCAGGTCTGCATTTTTTACTATCTTTTTATCCCAGTCCTCATCATTATCTTTTGCTGTAGCAATATTATTGCTTATTTCTTTTGTTGGCGCTGCTACAGTATCTGCCGAAGCAATTTGATCAGTTAGTTGTTGAGATGTTTCATTTTTATTTTGAGCACCTGCAGTTTGGTCCTGCAGCGGAACATCATGAATCTTGAGAGATGAACCTTTATTACATGAGTTTAACATCATAGCAAATATTGCCATGAAATAAAAATATCTTTTCATATAAGTTGATTGATTAGTTAATAATGAGATGCGGAAAAAAATTATTTACATAAAACAGGCTTACGATAAATTAATAGGCAAAAGTTAGCCAACCGTAAAATTGTTACAGCAAACTTTGGGTTTGAATAAAATTGTTTTTAGATGTGAAAAGAATTGCAAGCCTGCAAATGATTAATTACTGCATGAAGATTTTTGTAACCAGTACAAGAAGTTAAAAGAAAGTAAAATGGTGGTTTAAAATAGACGCTCGCAGCTCACTACTCAAAGCTTATAGCTTTTTCGATTATTTCATTCCACCCATCTCCAAAATAATATCCCACTCTTCATCGGTGACAGGCTGAACAGATAATCTTCCTATTCTTACCAGCGCCATGTTTTGCAGTTTTTTATTGGCTTTTATTTCAGCAAGTGTAACGGGATTTTTTAATGCCTTCACAGGTTTGAGCATAACAGAAACCCAACGGTCATCATCTATTGTAGGATCCTGGTAGAATTCTTTTGACACTTTTGCAATGCCAACAATGTCGGTTCCTTCATTGCTGTGATAATAAAAAACCTCATCACCTTTTTTCATGTTCTTAAGATGAATACGTGCGGCGTAATTGCGCACACCATCCCATGAAGTTTCTTTGTCTTTCACCAGTTGTTGCCAGCTATATGCATCAGGTTCAGATTTTACAAGCCAATGCGCCATGATAATTAAGAATTAAAAATGAACAATTAATAACAGCGTAGTATTTTCTATAACAATTTTAAGCAATCTTCCAAACTGGTTCTCCAATTTTTTAATTGAATATTGAAGTCGTTTACAATTTTTGATTTATCCATCCCTGAATAAGCAGGACGTTTTGCAGGAGTTGGATAAGCTGTTGTTGGAATTGGATGCACAACACAATCCAATTGTTTTATTTCTTTAATAGCCACTGCAAAATCATACCACGAAATAATGCCTTCATTGCTGAAATGAAATACGTGAGATGTGAGATGTGAGATGTGAGATGGATTTACGTCCTTACTATTGACTATCGACCATTGACTATTAACTATATCGATTATCGCTTCTGCCAGATCTTTAGCATACGTAGGCGAACCTGACTGGTCGCTTACAACATTTATCTCTTTTCGTTCTTTCATTACACGCAACATGGTTTTTACAAAGTTGTTTCCATAGCTGCTATACACCCATGATGTGCGTATAACAATTGTACCCGGGTTATTATTTAATGCAAGCTGTTCGCCCAGCCATTTTGTATAACCATAATAATTTACAGGATCAGTTTCATCATCTGTTTTATACGGCTGTGTTGCCTTGCCATTAAAAACATAATCAGTAGAAATATGAATGAGCTTTGTGTTGAACTCATGACATTGCTTTGCAATTAAACCGACAGCTTCTGCATTTATTTTATATGTGATCTCCTGGTCAGTCTCGGCTTTATCAACAGCAGTATATGCGGCGCAGTTGATGAAGAATGCAGGTTTGTATTTTTCAAATGCTTCCTTCAACACGTTCTCATCAGTAATATCCATGTCATCTTTATCAGTAAAAACAAAATCGAAATTTTGCGCAGGAGCTAAATCCTTCAACTCATTGCCAAGCTGACCGTCTCTCCCTGAAACTAAAATGTAAGGCATTCAATCTAATATTAAATTATAAAATCAGTTTGATTTATTCACTTAAAAAATGTTATGATAACATTATTTCTGTTTGGTAAACTCTTTAGGCAACTTAAACCATTCTTCGCTTGATAAAGCTTTAAAGTAATCGTATGTTTTTTTCAGTCCTTCTGCGCGGTCAACTGTTGGTTGCCAGGCTAAAATATTCTTTGCTTTTGTAATATCCGGTTGCCTTTGTTTTGGATCATCAACAGGCAAAGGCTTATAAATAATTTTTACGGAAGCACCGGTAAGTTTCAATACTTCTTCGGCGAAATCTTTCAATGAAATTTCATTAGGATTTCCAATATTTACCGGCATTGCATAATCGCTCAGCAACAAACGATAAATACCTTCTACCAGGTCGTCCACATAACAGAAAGAACGCGTTTGGCTTCCATCTCCAAATACAGTAAGATCTTCACCACGCAAAGCCTGTCCGATGAATGCGGGCAACGCACGCCCATCATTCAAACGCATTCTCGGGCCATATGTATTAAAGATTCGGATGATTCTTGTTTCCACTGCGTGATAAGTATGATACGCCATCGTTATTGCTTCCTGGAAACGCTTGGCTTCATCGTACACACCACGTGGACCAACAGGATTTACATTGCCCCAGTATTCTTCTGTTTGGGGATGCACCTGCGGATCGCCATACACTTCACTGGTTGATGCAACCAATATTCTTGCTTTTTTTTCTTTTGCCAAACCCAAACAATTGTGCGTTCCTAAAGAACCAACCTTTAATGTTTGAATAGGGATTTTTAGATAATCAATCGGGCTTGCCGGTGATGCAAAATGTAAGATGTAATCAAGCTTGCCGGGAACATGAATGAACTTTGAAACATCATGATGATAATATTCAAATTCTTTTAATGGAAATAAATGTTCAATGTTGCGAAGATCGCCGGTAATAAGATTATCCATTGCGATAACATGATAGCCTTCTTTTATAAAACGATCGCACAAATGCGATCCTAAAAAACCGGCTGCGCCTGTAATTAAAACTCTTTTGCTCATGGTACTTTTCAGTTTATGTTTTGGCTAATGATATTGAATTTTAGTTTATAAATGAATGCATGTACTGTATGTGCATTGCTCAGTAATATTACTGCAGTTGAAGGGAGTGACACAACGAAGATGCCACGAAGAACAACTGCCGGCAACATAAAAAAATTAATTGAAATAAGCCAGCACATTATCTGCTATGAATTGCAACTGCTCTTCATCCAGTTCAGGATGCATAGGCAATGAAATAACTCTTTCTGTTAACCAGTCTGTAACAGCTAACTTATATTCAAGTGCGCCAAATGTTTCAAACATTTTTTGCCTGTGGCCCGGCACAGGATAATAGATCATGTTTGGAATTTTTTTGCCGGAAAGATATGCGCTGAGATCATCACGCAAATCTTTTCTATCGCTGTTCAATATAAGCGTGTATTGATGAAACACATGCCTGTTATTCTTTGCCCTGAACGGCGGTTGTATTATTGAATGATCTTTAAAAGCATCGCTGTAATGATCAGCAGCTTTTATGCGTGCTGCAATATTTTTATCAAGATGCTGCAACCTTATATTTAAAATGGCAGCCTGTATTGTATCGAGCCTTGAATTACATCCAACCACGTCATGATAATATCTTTTACTTTGCCCGTGATTGGCGATCATGGTTAATCTTTGCGCCAACGCATCATCATTAGTGAACATCGCGCCGCCATCGCCATAAGCGCCAAGGTTTTTTGCAGGATAAAAAGATGTTGTTCCTATCGTACCGATCGTTCCTGTTTTTTTTGAAGTGCCATCTGTAAAATAATAATCGCCGCCTATTGATTGTGCGTTGTCTTCTATTACAGGAATGTTATGCTCATTTGCTACCTGCATAATCGCTTCCATATCGCATGATTGCCCATATAAATGCACAGGCACAATAGCTTTTGTTTTTGGCGTAATGGCTTTGCGCAGGCTTTCAACATCAATATTAAAAGTTTGCTTATCTACTTCAACAAATACAGGATTTAAGCGCAGCAAGGCAACCACTTCAGTTGTTGCTATATATGTAAACGATGGTGTAATTACTTCATCGCCGGGCTGAAGATCTAAAGCCATCATGGCAATTTGCAAGGCATCTGTTCCATTCGCACACGGGATTACATGCTTAACATTGAGATAATCTGCCAATGCTTTACTGAAATCCTGCACAGGCTTGCCATTTATAAACGCAGCGCTTTCTATAACATCAATAACAGCCGTATCAATTTCTTTTTTTAACCGCTGGTACTCTGTTTTCAGATCAACCATTTGTATAGCTCGCATGAAACAAGTTTGCGGGCAAAACTAAGGAAAAGTTCAGCGTATAAATAGCCAATACAATTAAAATAAAAGCCGGCAATTGCCGGCTTTTATTGCTTGTTTATTTTATTCTGTATCTCCCAAACTGTATTCATTGTTTTCTTCATCCTCTTCACCTATTTCTTCATTTGCATCATCATCCTCTGCTCCGGGTACATCAAGATCATCTCCTGAAACATCATCATCGTCTTCGTTCAATTTTTCACCATCAAAATCAGTATCATCTAATTCAGCGCGATATATATCTTCATTGTCTTCTGAATCCACATCTTCTGTTTTTTCAAGTAATTTTTTTTCTTCGTCGGTAACGTCTGAATCGTCGCTTACGGCATCATCGGTTATTTCAAGTTCATCGTCATCATCAAATGCCTCATCATTTTCTTCATCGTCAAGTTCAGCATCCGGTTCTTCATCATCACCAATTATCAAATCATCTTCACTTAACTCTTCGCCGGTAGCCAGGCGTTCACCCATATTATCAGCATCTTCATCAAATAGACCAACACCTTCCTCATCATCAGACGATATGGTTGTGTCTGCCATTTCACTCATATTCGGCGCATGAACAAATTCCTGCCCCGGTATATCTTTTACATCCGGAAGATCGAGTATTGCTTCATCAGGTTGCAGTTTTGCTTTATCTCTTTCTGAATCCGGTAAATCAGAATTGAAATTTGTAGCCATAAATTTTTTTATTTAAATGTACTAAAACAATGCCACCGTTAAATTATCAAAATATGAATAAAACATTAAGAAATTCCGGGCTCAAATTAAAATAAACAGTTGCCCAGGCAATAATCAAAAGGAAATTAATGTATTCCCGAATAAAGACCGGTAGATATAATCGTGCCTGGTAGAATGATTTGCTGCAACCAAAATAATTAACCATTTTTTAAATAGCATAGAGTAAAATAGTCTACATAGTCCATATTAATAAACTATATAAATCTTTTATTTAACAGCTGATCCGTTATGGCTTAAGGTTTGTATGATGGTGCTATACATCTAATCATTGTTTAAAAAACATCTTTATGAAAAAATTATTTGGCATTTTATGTATTGCTTGTGTTTGTGCATTTACAGCATGCAACAGTACCTCAAAAAATCAGGATAGTGTAGACAGTTCTAAAAATGTAAATGACAGCATGTTGCCTGACAGCAATTCATCTGCTATGGCTTCTGCGCCTGCTTCTGAACAGGATGCAAAATGGGCGGTTGATATAGCCAATGCCGGCATGACTGAGATCGAATTGAGCAAGGTTGCTCAAACAAAAGCTGTTAACCCAAGGCTGAAAGGCTTTGCAGATATGATGGTTACCGATCATACAGCTGCTGCAGATAAGTTAAAAACAATAGCAGCATCAAAGAGCATTACTTTGCCTGACAAGCTAAGCGATGATTCTCAGAAAGCGTTGGATGAACTGAACAAAAAATCAGGAAAAGATTTTGACAAGGCATATATGAATGACATGCTTGACGGACATAAAAAAGCGGTTGATGCTTTTCAGAAAGGAAGTACAGATTTGCAGGATGCAGATCTTAAAAACTTTGCTTCGCAAACATTGCCCACCATACAAATGCATCAGGATTCTATAAAAGCAATTGCCGGTAAAAAATAATTCACTCTTTGCCTGTTACATAAGGGAATGCACATGCATTCCCTTTTTATTTACATACCTGTATTCACTGATGATTATTTTATTTCTTTGCATCTAATTAATGCATAAGTTTTTCTATAACATCTTTATAAAATTTTACCCGCTTGCCGCTGCCGTAATTTCTCCTTTTAATGAGAAAGCCAGGCTTTGGATAAACGGCAGAAAAGCTATTCTTAAACACATTGAAACTACCATAGCAGGAGATACCTCCAAAAAAATATGGATGCATTGTTCATCACTGGGTGAGTTTGAACAAGGCAGGCCTTTAATTGAAAAATTTAAAGCCCTTTATCCATCTTATAAAATTGTACTTACTTTTTTTTCTCCGTCAGGGTATGAGGTTCAAAAAAACAATCAATTAGTTGATTATGTTTTTTATTTACCGATGGATTCTTCAAAGAATGCAAAAACTTTTCTTGATAGTATAAACCCTTCGCTCGTAGTGTTTGTGAAGTATGAATTCTGGTATTATTTTCTTAAAGAAATAAATGAAAGGAATATTCCATTGCTGTTAGTGTCTGCTATATTCTTCGAACATTTCTCCTTCTTTAAATGGTATGGTTCATGGTATCGCGAAAGTTTATTTCTTTTCACACATATCTTTTTACAAACAAAACATTCAGAAGATTTATTGCGTACAATAAACGTTACAAAAAATGTGAGTGTTGCCGGCGATACAAGATTTGACCGTGTATTACAGGTAGCCGCAGAATCAAGATCATTTCCCGAAATAGAAAAATTTATCATCAACTCAAAAACCATTATTGCAGGAAGCACCTGGATAGAAGATGATGAAGTATTGGATCATTACGCGAATACACATCCCGAATTAAAATTTATTATTGCGCCGCATGATCTTTCCAGGGAGCGCATAAAAGAATGTTGCACATTATTCAAACATGCTGTTTTATATTCTGATTATGTTGAAATGATAAATAAACAAACATTACCTGGTGATTCTTTCAACACATTAATAATTGATAATATCGGCATGCTGAAATTTTTATATCGTTATGCAACTATTTGTTTTGTTGGCGGCGGTTTTGGCAACGATGGCATTCATAATATACTGGAAGCTGCTGTATATTATAAACCTGTTTTATTTGGGCCTGCTTATGATAAATTTTCAGAAGCAATAGACCTTGTTGATAAAGAAGGCGCGTTTGATATTGAAGATGCTATTGAACTGGAAGAAGAGTTGACCGATCTTTTAGCTGACGAAATGATTTATAGAGAAGCCTGCAATATTGCAGGCGAGTATGTAAAAAATAACGCAGGCGCCACAGCAGCGATCATGAATTATATTCAGGAAAACCTTCTTTTAATTAACTGATCAAATAACTGTACCACATCACTGCTTTCATTCCAGCCCAATTTTAATTTAAGCTCACGCTTTATCCAAAGCTCTGCTTCCCCATAAATATTAAAACCATTAATGGTCTTAATACTACGTTCGTACATGGTTTGGTCGCCGCGAAAAAGTTCGTTAATAAAAAGATATTGATCATTGATGCCAATTGCCTTGCGCAGGTCTTTGATCGGGCCTTCTTTTATCCTGCTTGCAACTTCTTTATGCGAAGAAAGATTCTTGAGCTTATCATTTATACTTTCGTTTTGCAAGGCAACAGCTTCATTCACTTCCTGCTGTTTTAAAGAAAGCGTTGGTATTTCAACCATTGGATCAAAAAAATCTTTGCGTGTATTTTCTGCCTGTGTTTGTATTATGGCAGCAGGCTTTTCTTCAATAACAGGTACAGCAGCAGCATGCATTTGCACACCGGTTTCGTTTTCTTTGTTTACCTGCGGAGGAATAATTGCTGTACCATTATTTGCAATAGGTTCGCTTATCTCAAAATGAGTGGCAGAAGGAAAAAAAACAGAAACATTATTTTGAAAACTTTTTACTTCTTCTTTCTCAAGTTCGCTTAACAGCAACTGCGCGGTAATAGCCAGCCGGTCTTTGCCGGCGTTATTGCGGTATTGTTCAAACAACCGCTCTATTAGTGCGCCTGATTTATCCATAAGATAATTACATTTGAAAGTTTATTCAATCATTATAACGTACTAAGTTAGACAATATTATCAATGTTTATCGAACCACATATCAACAGCGAAAAACGCGGATGGATAGAGGTGATCTGCGGATCAATGTTTAGCGGCAAAACCGAAGAGCTTATTCGCAGGATGAAACGTGCTCGCATTGCCAATCTTACAACAGAAATATTTAAACCTGCAGTTGATACGCGGTATGATGAGATGAATGTGGTGAGCCATGATGAGAACAGGATCATATCTCAGCCCGTGCAACATTCGCAAAATATTTTATTGCTGGCGCACGATGCTGATGTAATTGCTATTGATGAAGTGCAGTTCTTTGATGCAGGCATTGTACAGGTTTGTGAGCAGCTTGCTTTAAGCGGTAAGCGTGTAATCGCTGCAGGACTTGATATGGATTATTTGGGAAACCCTTTCGGCCCGGTTCCGCAATTGCTTGCTGTTGCAGATTATATTACCAAGCTGCATGCGATATGTGTGCATTGCGGCAATATTGCGAGCATGTCTTACCGTAAAACAAAACAAAGCAGGCAGGTTGTTATTGGTGAGATGGATATTTATGAACCAAGATGCAGGGTTTGTTATGCAAAGGGAGATAACATTTAAACAATTTATTTTTTGTTACCACGCAGCAGTTCTCATGGCATCGCCTGTGCAGCCTGTCCCGGACTTGATCCGGGATCGCAACACTTGTACTGTATAGTTTCAGGCAACTTCAGTATTCAACTCATAGCTTCTTCTTTTATAATTAGCTTTGGACCGTCACCTTTGTAAGTGTTATATAATTCAATAGCAAATTCAGACACACTGCCAAACCGCGCTAAAGCATAACGGCTGTTTATTTCAATCCCTTCCAATGAGCGAACAGTCTTCAAAATGCATGCTGTTGGCATTCCCGCATCCTGCTTAATATATGCAGCCATAGCTGTCCTTCCCCGGAACCTGTGGTATATATCTTCAGCACATCATATCATATACTGCTTTGGCTGCTGCATGGGTCGCTTTCCGTTTTCGCAGCATGTGCTCCAGGTACATCATTTGGCTTTCTGCTCAATAGTTTATTTTTCCTGGTTTTTTGCCATTCCGGGGTTTATACTTATTTTACATAACAAGATATCCTGTTTGTAATAGCTGTATAAACTATACATTCCTTTCCATCCTGCTTCACTCTCATAGAGACCTTATAGTAACATTATAGTAACATTATAGTAACCTTATAGTAACCTTATAGTAACCTTACCCCATACCAAACCCCTATCAGCTCCCTGTCAACTCCATGGCAAAAGGCACCCAGGTGTATAGCTAAGCCTGACTATAGCATACTAAATAACGTGAATTGGGATAAGCCTGGAGGGCCTTAATATGAACAAACCTCTGATGCAACCAGAGGCTGAATATTATGATCAATCAATTGAACCCCTGTGTGGTTCAATGTCTTTTACACATTTCTTCTCCCGTAGTTCTTACCGGGCTATTCAAATTTAATTCTTTTAAGATTACTTTATACTTACACCAGGCTCACGTTAGTTTAAATAGTTAAAGAAATTTATACCTTACCAGTATTGTTCCATCCGTTATAAAAAATACTTTGCGTATATCTTTTTATAAAATGATAAAGCGCATTCTTTATGTACCGTTAACCATGCTGCTGTTAATTTTTACTGCAAGCTTATCTGCGCAGGTAAAGCAAACATCAGTTAAAATAGCTACGCAAGATCCCGAACAACTGTTTCTTCATCCGCCTGAATCAGCAAAGCCCGGTGTATTATGGATGTGGATGGGCGCTAACATTAGCACAACCGGTATAACAAAAGACCTTGAAGCTTTAAAAGAAGAAGGTTTCAATTCCACTACTGTCATCAGTCTTGCAGATGCTACAAATCCCTGGGGCGTTCCCATTGAAAAAGATCCAACACCCGATGTTATTGCATGGACAGAACCTTGGTGGCATATGGTACAACATGCAGCAAAAGAATCGCAGCGGCTTAATATGACAATGGGTTTGTTTGATGGCGCGGGCTATTCTACCAGTGGTGGTACCTGGATAACGCCCGAGCTTTCCATGCAGCAGTTATGCTGGTCGCAAATAACTGTTACAGGCAATGACAGTGATCAACAAATTAAACTGAACAAACCTGTAGTTGACCTTCATGCCAATGCACGTTTTCCAACCTATAATCCTCTAACAGGCACAATAGAAATGCCTGAAATTAAAGAGCGTTCAACCTACTACAACGACATTGCAGTAATAGCTATTCCTGCAAAAGATACCGTGCATAAAAGCTCTGTCATTATTCTTACAAATGCTATGCAACCTGATGGAAATTTACAATGGCATGTACCGGATGGTGAATGGACCATCTATCGTTTTGGCCATACTGTTTTAGGCGAGAAAGGCCAACCTGCACAATGGCAGGCATCTGGTTTTGAATGTGATAAAATGAGTGAGAAAGCAGTTTCATTTCATTTGGATCATGTAATAAGTGAAATGAAAAATCATCTTGGCAGTTTGGCAGGCACAACAGTAGATCATATTTATTTTGATAGTTATGAAGAAAATGATGCTACATGGACGCCAAAGATGCGTGAAGAATTTTTAGCAAGGCGCGGTTATGATTTGCTGCCTTATCTTCCAACATTTGCAGGCCGCACCATTGAAGGCATTCAGCAAACGTTTCGCTTTAAATCAGATTTTACAGAAACTGTTCATGATCTCTACAGGGACGTTTACTTTACTACTATCGCTAAAAAATTAAAAGCTGCGCATTTGAATTTTCATTGCGAACCTTACGGAGGCCCATGGAAGGTTGATGAAGTTGTTCCGCTTGTATCTAATATGATGGGTGAGTTCTGGACCAACGACGGCACATTTACACCTTATGACCTGGATGATTTAATTAAGCCTTTGAGAAGCAGTGGTCAAAATATATTTGCTGCTGAAGCATTTACAGGGCAGCCTGTTTACAGTAAATGGAATGAAACGCCTTCATGGTTAAAGCCGATTGGTGATGAGGCCTTTTGTGAAGGCATAAACAAGCTTATAATACATCGTTTTGTACACCAGCCCTGGGACGATAAATACAAACCCGGTGAAGCAATGGGACAATGGGGTACGCATTTCGATCGCACGCAAACCTGGTGGAAACCTGCTAAGGCAATGATCTTTTATGTACAGCGTTGCCAGGCTGTATTGCAATGGGGACAATACGTACCAAAAACATTGGATGACTTTGGATTGAAGTTAGACAGCATAAACCTCGAGATAAAAGAAATTCATCGCAGGAGCAATGATGCAGATATTTACTTTGTTGCCAATTCAACGCATTATCCCGGCGACGCCACTTGCACATTTAATGTTACAGGCAAACAGCCTGAATTGTGGGATCCTGTAACAGGCACAATACAACCAATTAAATCTTTTATTAAACAGGATGATAAAACCGTTATACAATTGTCGTTTGCAGATGCGCAAAGTTTTTTTATTGTATTCAGGAAAAAAATTACAACATATCCGGCTACATTAAAACATGATCTTATAAAAAGCAAAACTTTATTATCACTTGACAGTAACTGGTCGGTAACATTCGATAGCACCTGGGGTGGCCCCGCAAACCCGGTACAATTTTCAACCTTAACCGATTGGACATTAAATGAAGATGAAAGCATTAAATATTACAGCGGAACAGCCGTGTATTCAAAAACATTTTCGTTGCCTGATACGGCATTGCATCAACATAAAAACGTATCACTCAATCTTGGCAAGGTTAATTGTATTGCAAATGTCTTTATTAACGGTAAAGATGCCGGCGTTGTATGGACAGCTCCGTGGAAAATAAATATTCCGTCTGCCTGGTTGCAATCAACAAATAAATTAAGAATTGAAGTAACCAATGTTTGGGCAAACCGGTTAATTGGCGACGAACAGCAACCTGATGATATGGAATGGCTGCCTAACGGATATTTTTATAACAGCGGCAAATCGTTAAAAACATTTCCTGACTGGTTTCTTAATAACAAGCCCCGCCCTTCCGGGAGATATTGTTTTACTACATGGAACTATTTTGACAAAGATTCTCCGTTAACCCCATCCGGGCTTTTAGGGCCTGTGATAATTGAAGCTGGTGAATAATTAATATAAAAAAATGTGTGCAGTACCTTCGTTTCATCCATTTATATCAAATTCAAATGTTGAAAATTCTTGCACTTCTGTTTTTTTCTTTATTAGTGATTGGCGTACGCGCTCAATCTGTTTCTTCTTTCAATAATTATTTGCAAGCCAACAAGCAGGTGCTCTTTGTAAAAACCAATTCAGATACTACAATTCACGGAATGATGTTTTTGTGTGAAAGAAAAAATGCGCATAAGCAATGGCACATTGTTGACTCATTCAATGTTGTTGTTGGTAAAAATGGTTTGGGAAAAGATGCAACTTCATCACTCAGCCTGAATAATACAACGGCGACAAAACATGAAGGCGATGGTAAATCGCCTGCTGGCATTTTCAAACTTGGAAAAGTTTTCAGTTATCATGAGGTAAAAAAATTGAAAATGCCTTTTATACAGGTTGATACAAATTTTTATTGTGTGGATGATGCAGCTTCATCTTATTACAACACATTAATTAAACAGGATACTGCGCAACATAATTTCAACAGTTTTGAATACATGAAACGCAATGATGCTTTGTATGAATATGGCGTTTGGGTTTTATACAACAGCGATCCTGTTACAGCAGGCAATGGTTCCTGCATTTTTTTGCATATATGGCGCAACGAAAATTCCGGAACGGCAGGTTGCACCGCAATGGCAAAAGAAAATATGCTGAAACTTATTCATTGGTTAAATAAAAAGAAAAATCCTGTGCTGTTACAAATTGTTGGCAACTGATCTTTCAACAAACAAATAATTCACATTTATTATTTACAACTTTAGCTGAAAGCTCATTGCTCAAAGCTCACAGCTATTCCTCGCTATATTTGCTGCAATGGTAAAAGCTTCTGACGATACTCCTTTAATGCAGCAACACAAGGCTATCAAACAAAAATATCCTGATGCCATTTTGTTGTTTCGAGTAGGAGATTTTTATGAAACTTTCGGCAGCGATGCTATTACAGCTTCGCAGGTTTTAGGTATTACATTAACTAAAAGAAATAACGGTGCTGCTGCTTCGAATGAGCTTGCAGGTTTTCCGCACCATGCGTTAGATACTTATCTGCATAAATTGGTAAAAGCAGGTTATCGTGTTGCCATCTGCGATCAGTTAGAAGATCCTAAACTTGCGAAAGGTATTGTAAAACGTGGTGTAACAGAACTGGTAACACCTGGCATTGCCACTAACGATAAACTGCTTGAACTGAACAGCAATAATTTTTTAGCTGGTATTCATTTTAAAGATGATGAAATTTTTGGCTTGGCTTTTCTTGATATTTCAACCGGTGAATTTTTTGTGGCGGAAGGCAACCAGGAATATGCTGATAAATTATTGCAAACATTAAAACCTGCTGAAGTAATTTATCAGCGCAGTAATCAAAAATTATTCAAAGAAAAATTCGGAACAAAGTTTTATACCTACACGCTTGATGCATGGATCTTTGATGAAGCATTTGCTACTGAAAATTTGTTGAAGCATTTTCAAACGCATTCACTTAAAGGTTTTGGTATTGACACATTGCATTGCGGCATCATTGCAGCAGGCGCTGTGTTGCATTATCTGAAAGAAACAGAACATCCAAATCTTCAACACATCACAAACATTCAACGTTTGGAAAAAGAAGATTATTTATGGATGGATCGCTTCACTATCCGCAATCTTGAATTATTGAATACAGGTAGCGAACACCAAAATAGTTTATTGAAAATTTTAGATAACACTATAAGTCCGATGGGTGCGCGTTTGTTAAAACGTTGGCTATTGTTGCCCTTGAAGGATATTAATAAGATCAATGAAAGATTAAATACTGTTGAATTTTTGATTCTTCAAACTGACCTGCGTAAACAATTGCAGCAATTAATAAAACAATGTGGCGATGTTGAAAGACTGGTAAGCAGGATTCCATCTAAAAAAATAAATCCAAGGGATGTAATGCATATTGCCAGGGGATTGCAATATGCTGAACAGATCAAAACTTTATGCGCTTCATCAAACAATGAATATTTAAAAAGAATCAGCGCAGCTATCAATCCCTGTAATTATATCGCTGAAAAAATACTGAATGAAATATCAGATGTGCCGCCTGTTGCAGTTAACAAAGGCGGCGCAATAAAAAAAGGGGTGGATGCATCGCTGGATGAACTGAGAGCTATTGCAAGCGGAGGCAAACAATACCTGGTAAATATTCAGCAAAGAGAAATTGAGCAAACAGGCATTGCTACTCTAAAGATTGGTTTTACTAATGTATTCGGTTATTATCTTGAAGTAACCAATTCACAAAAACCAAAAGTGCCTGATGTATGGATACGCAAACAAACACTTGCCAATGCTGAACGTTACATCACACCTGAATTAAAAGAATACGAAGAAAAAATAACAGGCGCAGAAGATAAAATATTGCAGCTTGAAGCATTGTTATATGATAAACTCTTAATAGAGTTACAGGATTTTATCGCACCGATTCAAAACAATGGAAGTTTGTTAGCTGTTCTTGATTGTCTTTGTTGTTTTGCGCAAAACGCCATTCAGTATAATTATAAAAAACCGCAATTGCATGAAGGCTTTGAACTTGAATTAAAAGCAAGCCGCCATCCTGTAATTGAACGCAATTTGCCTGCTGGCGAACAATATGTTTCGAATGATGTATTGCTTGATCCTTCATCGCAACAGATTATTATTCTTACAGGTCCAAATATGAGTGGTAAGAGCGCATTGCTACGACAAACTGCGCTCATTACTTTGCTTACACACATGGGCAGTTTTGTTCCTGCTGATGAAGCAAGAGTTCCGTTGACAGATAAAATATTTACACGTGTTGGTGCCAGCGATAATTTAAGCGGTGGTGAAAGCACATTCATGGTGGAAATGAATGAAACGGCAAGCATCATCAATAATATTTCTCAACGCAGTTTGATATTGTTGGATGAGATTGGCCGCGGCACTTCTACATATGATGGCATCTCTATTGCATGGAGCATTGCAGAGTTTTTGCATACCTCATCATGCGCTCCTAAAACTTTATTCGCTACACATTACCACGAGTTGAATGAATTGGAAAATAAGTTTCAGCGCATAAAAAATTATCACATCACCAATAAAGAAGTAGGTAATAAAATAATATTTCTACGCAAGCTTGCGCCCGGTGGAAGCATACACAGCTTTGGTATTCATGTTGCGAAAATGGCCGGCATGCCACCCGAATTGATCAATCGTGCAAATGAAGTTTTAAAACAATTGGAAGCCAAACAAAACCAAACGCCTGACATCAATATTAAAAAGATCAATGCTCCGCAACTGCAGCTTTCCATTTTTGATGAACACTCTGCAACGTTTGCATCCATAAGAGAAGTGCTCGATAACATTGATATCAATCGCTTAACACCTGTCGAAGCATTGATGAGACTGAATGAAATTAAAAACCTGTTGAAGTAATGAAGCTTTATTTTTTTGTAGCAGAACCTTTCTTCTCAAACATATATAAAGGCGCATCATTCATTCCTACCAAAATATAATTACCGCCTTTTGCATTTTTGATCGTATCAATACATCTTGCCTGTCCATTTACAAACAAACCACTTTGCATTGGTGACACATAAGCAAATTTTCCTGATGAAGTTCCGAGCAACGTTGTTCCATAGTTGGCATCAAACCGACCAGCTTGCGGTTTCAATCCATAAAAATTTCCAGCCATAAAAATATCTTTAATGCCATCATTATTTAAATCAGTTACAGTAATACAATTGACTGTTGAAAGCTGCGACATTGTTGGCAAATATTCAACATCAAAATTGTAATTGCCTTTATTGATGTACACGACTGATTGCGGTTGCGTAACGGTTAACACAGATGCTTTGCTCAACTCATCTTTTGTAAAAATTTCATCAATGGATTTGCCTGCATAATCTGAAAAATGCAGGAACTTTTTCTTCAGTTGCGGCAATTGCTTTTCAAGATCATCCTTTAAATAATAAGGATACGCTTTGCTATCTGTTTTATAATACACAGGAATGCATTCTGTTTTTCCGTTGTTTGCAAAATCACTTACATACATTTTTGCGGGATGTGTACTATCAGGTTTTATGCGTGAGTTCAAACCTATATTACCTGCAACAATATCAGATTTGCCATCATTATTTATATCAGCAATTACAATACTGTTCCACCAGCCTGAAGAATTGGGAATTGTTTTAATAACCTTTAATTGATCATCGACATACTTTAAAATTTCAATCGGCATCCAATCACCTGCAACAATTAATTCTTTGTTACCGTCACCATCAACATCAGCCCATTGCGCATCGGTGACCATTCCCAAATTTAAAAGCACCGGTGCTGTTTGTTTTGTAACATCAGTAAATGTTCCGTTGCCATTATTTTTTAATAATGCACTACGCGGAATAGTGCCGTAACTGCCCGGCACACATCTCCCACCAATAAAAATATCAGGCTTCCCATCATCATCGAAATCATTAATGCGCACACATGATGCATTGATAGAGACTGGTGGAAAATTTTGGCTTAGCATGAAATTTCCTTTACCATCATTCAAATACAAACGCGCATTTAAATAAGGTGAATTAGGTGGTGCCTGGTTACCGCCCGATGCAACAATAAGATCAAGATCACCATCGCCATCAGCATCAAAAAATGCAGCGCCAACATCTTCATACAATTTATCTTTTATAAAAGCCTCTTCTGCTTTTTGTGTGAATGAACCATCTTTCTGCTGAATAAATATCTTCGCTGTATCGCCTGTTGCGCTGCCCATGAAAAAATCCTCAAGGCCATCATTGTTTACATCACCAACAGCAAGGCGCGGCCCTTCGGTTGAAAGCATTTTTGGTAACAGCGGTTCATCATCAAAATCTATATAATCATTTTCATGATGCGTATAGTTGCCTTTAATCTTTTGAGCGGCAACATTTGCATACAATTGTTGAGAAGATATAACAGGTGCAACATAATCCATTGTTGCATTCTGCTGATATACAATCAATGTTGTATCAGCTTTTATATTTACAAGTCTTTGTACTTTATTGTTTGGCCATTTGATCAAAGCGCTATCAACAACTGCAACATCATTCAAACCAAAAACAAGTTCAGGATTCATGCTGCTCTGAAAGCCGCGCTCCGGCTGCTGTTCCATTGCCTGCTCTCCTGCTTTGGTAAACAATGTAACCTTTGCGCCGTAGCCAAATACGTTCTCATTATTACCCTTGAATTTTATTTTTAAATAATGACGATGCAGTTTTTCTGACGTCATATTCCTATAAATGAATGCAGGCATGTTCTCATTGTTGATAACAAGATCAAGATCACCGTCGCCATCTAAATCTCCGTATGCAGCGCCATTACTGAACGTTGGTGTTGCAAAGCCAAGCGCATTCGTTTCATTTTTAAAAAAAAGATTATGCTGATTTACGAATGCATAATTCGACAATGGTGTTGAAGGCATTTTTGAAAGCAGATCATTCCACCGCATTTGCCCGCTTTGTATTTGTTGCATGGTTGCATCGCTGCCAAAGAATGCGAGAAAATCCTGGTCGGTAAGATCTCTGTATAAACCATTACAAACAAAAATGTCTTTCCATCCGTCATTATCAAAATCAAAATTTAATGCACCCCAGCTCCAGCCTGTTGCATCAATACCGGCAAGTTGCGCGATCTCGCTGAATGTTCCATCATGGTTATTCAACTGCAAACAATTACTGGTAAGCTGGTGATGAAAATCCTGCAAATGCTTTTCATTCTGGACATCATAATCATCAAACTTTATGTTGGTCTTTAAACGATAATCACTTTCTGGCAACATCTCTGTTGTAAACACATCCATGTAACCATCGTTGTTAATGTCTGCAATATCAGAACCCATTGAACCTTGGCTGCTGTGTTGCATGCAACTATCAAGCACTTCTTTAAATGTACCGTTGTGTTGATTGATGTATAAATAATCGCGTTCGAAAAAATCATTCGATACATATAAATCTTCCCAGCCATCATTGTTTAGATCAGCAACGGTTACACCAAGCCCAAAACCAATTGGGCTTTGAAAGATGCCCGCATCTTTACTTACATCAACAAATTTTCCATTATCATTCCTGTATAAACGATCGCCATTAATGCTATCCCTTATATTTCTTAACTGGCTGTTATAACCAAAACTGCTAAATGATTCGGGGTTGTTATTCAATACAAAACAATCAAGATCGCCATCATGATCATAATCAAAAAAAACAGCTTGCGTTGAAGGGCCTTTATCATCCAAACCGTATTCATGCGCTTCTTCTTTAAATGTGCCATCATGCTGATTGATCCATAATTCATTTGCCCTGTCATCATTTGGATTATTACCACTGTTGCATATATAAATATCCAGCCATCCGTCATGATTGATATCAACCATTGTTACACCTGTATGCCATGTATGCTTGCTTGTTATGAGTGATGTTGCAGTAGCATCTTCAAACTTCCAGTTGCCTTGATTGATGTATAATTTGCATTGTTGTTGATTGGATGTAAAAAAAATATCAGGCTTGCCATCATTATTTACATCGCCGATAGCAACTCCACCGCCATTATAAAAATTGTGATAAGTAAAAATGTTGAGGTCTTTTGTATCGGTTACCGTGTTTGTAAAATTGACACCTGTTTGTGAAGAAGGTAATTGCTGAAATAAAAAACTGTTGCTAGAAATTTTTTTGTCAGAAGAATTGCATGATGAAAAAAATACAACAAACAATACAGCTACAAAACCCGGAAGCCCCTTGTACATAAGAAAGTTGGCTGGAAAAAATGAATAAGACACAAATAAATTGAAATAAAGAGAAAAAGTAAAGTTAAAACAAATTAAGAGTGAGCAAATCTAAAATTGTAAGCAGTTATACTGTAATATCGCTGCCCAAAGTTTACTGTGATGAAGAATTTTTTTATTGTTCTGCTACTATTTATTGTTGTTGCCATTGCATGCATTTACATCTTTATTCCATCTAACATTAATGTATCTGCAGTAATCGTTGTAAACGCACCAACAGGCAGTGTATATCGTTTCGTAAACAATGAAAATACCTGGCGCGAAAAGCTCATGCCGGACAACGCCTTTAAAGAATATACAATTAGCAGTAAAGTTCAAAATACGGTTGATATCGTGCTGCGTGATAATAATGATACAATTAACACCAAACTCATTTTAATATTTCCGGGTGGCGATTCAACAATTATTCACTGGAATTGTTCAGTGGCTGCAGGCATGAATCCTTTTTCAAGATTGCTTGCTTATAATAAAGCTGTAGAAATTAAAAAGAATATGGACAGTGTTTTATACAAACTGAAATTATTAACCGGTGATCCTGAAAACATTTACGGCCTTAACATCTACAAGACTGCAGCAAAAGACACTACATTAATTTCAATCAAAACAATGCTTGACCATTATCCTTCAACAAATGATATTTACAGTTTGGTAAACAAGCTGAATGATTATGCTATTAAATCGGGCGCATTAATTACCGGCAATCCTATGTATAATGTTAGCCCGGTTGAAAAAGATACGGTAAGGTTAATGGTAGCGCTTCCTGTAAATAAATTGTTGCAGCAAACCGGTGCTATTATACCCGTAAAAATGGTGCCCGGTAATTTTTTAGCAACACAGGTTTCAGGTGGTGAAGGCACAGTAAGAAATGCACTTGCAACGATGCAAAATTTTATTACTGATAATAGCAAAACATCTATGGCAATACCGTTTTCGTATTTGGTCACAAACAGGGTTGATGAACCTGATACGTCAAAATGGGTTACTAAAATTTATATGCCGGTTTTTTAAGTAGTAAAGCTGTTATTTGAATTCAATCACCATTGTACTATCATTATTTCTTGCAAGCACATAAGCCTGTTTTTTGTTAGTTAGCTTAACCGGTTTTATTGAACGCACTTGCCCTTTTACTATCAGCCCGTTTAATGTGGTTGCAACAAAATTATCATTGCCTTTATTCAATAAAATAGTTCCGTAATCAGCATCATATCTTCCCATCTGAATATTGTTATCATAATAATTTCCGCCCAATAAAATATCCGGGAGATTATCGCCGTTCGCATCAACAACTGTTGCAGTTCTATAAGGCGAAAGCTGCGCCTGCATTGGCATTGGAACTGCTTTAAAGTTCATCTTTCCGTCATTAATAAATATGGTATTGTAAAACCAATTTGCAGTTAATGTGGTAGAAGATTTTAATTTCTCTTCGGAAAAAATATCAGATAAAGATGCTTTTGCAAAATCACTTGCATACAAATATTTCTTTTTTAAAGCAGGCATTTGTTTTTGCAACTCATCCTTATTGGCAAATGGAATTTCTTTATTAGCGAGATAATAAGTAAGTACCTGTTCTTTGTTGCCGTTATCATCAAAGTCGTTAATGTATAAGCGCACAGGATGTGCATCGCTTGCTTTTAATCGGCTGTTCAAACCAAGATTACCTGCAACTAAATCTACATCGCCATCATTATCTATATCGCATGGATAAACAAAATTCCACCAGCCATGTTTATCAGACAGTATTTTTTTTGTGAAGTGACCGTTATCATTCATAAATGCAACAATGCCGCCCCAGTCAAGTGATATGATCAGATCTTTGTCACCATCTTTATCTATATCATACCACACTGCGTTGGTAACCATTCCAACATTTGAAAGGCCTTTTGCATATTGATTTGTTACATCTTTAAACTTTCCTGTTCCATCATTCATTAATAAATAAGATTGCGGAGTATCGCCGTAATGAAATGGCACAACCCTGCTGCCGATGAACAGATCAACATAACCATCATGGTTAAAATCACAAGGCACAACACAGGACTGCGTTGTATAAATATTGGAAAACGCATCATACCTACGTGTAAGGTTTCCTTTGCCATCATTTAAATAAACACGCGGCAATAAATTAGAATCGGTTCCATAATATTCATTGCCGCCGCTTGCAATAATTAGGTCAGGATTGTTATCATTATTTACGTCTGCCCAGCAAGCGTCAACGTCTTCATATATACTGTCTCTGTCTAAAGCTGGTTCATTTGCTTTTACAAATTTCCCCGATAATGTTTGAATAAATACTGCAGGCTTCTCAAGTTTTGATGCACCAATAAAAACATCATCCAGTCCATCATGATTGATATCGCCCACTGCAAGCGCAGGGCCTTCTGTTGAGTTCATGTGTGGGATTAAGGGCTCGCGATCAAATTCAGGAAAATCGTTTTCATTATGCTTATAATTAAGATCCACTTTGTGCGTAATATCTTCAACCGGTTTTGAAGTATTACTGTTATACTTTTTTAATTCATCATAATTAAATTTCGGAAGGCCTGCAGTGTAATTGATCAAAACAATTTTTCCTATATCATTTTGCCAGTTTATTTTTTGATAAGAATTATCAGGCCAGACAAGCACGATAGAATCAACGTTCGTATTTTTTAAACCAATATGTAATGGAACTTCAGCGCTTGATAAAAAACCGTGCAAAGGAAATTTCTCATACGTTCTTACATTATTCTTTGCAAACACAATAACTTTTGAACCGACGGCATTTATATTTTGCGGCGCACCCTTTAATTTAAATTCTATAAAATCTTTTTGTTTGTTGTCATTCGATTTATTTTCATAAATCATTGCTTCGGCATCAATATTATTCACCACTATATCCATATCACCATCGCCATCCAGATCCGCAGCCAACGCTCCATTTGAAAATGTTGACTCATCATTTTTTATTGATGATGCAATGTCAGTAAATGCGAGCGAGCCATCGTTCTTATAAAACTTATTTGGAATTTTTATTTCAGGAAATTTATCTATCAGTGATATGTCTTTCGTTTCCGTATTATTTAATCGAATATCCATCTGCACCTGGTCGTTCGAAACATAATTGATGTAATCAATATCATTGAGGCGTTTCGGAATTCCGTTTGAAATAAAAAGATCTTTCAAGCCATCATTATCAAAATCAACCCATAAAGGAGACCATGACCAATCGGTAGCCGCAATACCCGCATATAATCCAACTTCACTAAACACCCCGTTACCACGATTGTATTGAAGATTGTTACGTGTGTATTGATAACTGTAGCCGTATTTGATCTTCTGCCTGAACAGATCATTTTCATCTTCGCCCAATGATCGCTTTAAAATATAAGGATCAGAGGGTAACATATCCATGCTCACAATTTCGGGCAATGCATCATTGTTTATATCGGCAACGTCAACACCCATTGTATACTGGCTTGTGTGCATGAAGGATGTTGAATCTTCTTCTTTAAAGGTTCCGTCGTGGTTGTTAATGTATAAATAATCCTTCTCATGAAAATCATTACCTACATAAATGTCAGGCCAGCCATCCATATTTATATCTGCAATGGAAAGTCCAAGTCCGTAACCTAATACAGAACTGTTGATGCCGATTTGTTGCGTAATATCAGTAAAATGCCCGTTATCATTTCTGAAAAAATGATCGCCTGAAACATCGCTTTTTGTATTGATCATTAATGAACGCAAACCGAATGTTCCGTTTTGATGGATGGAATGATTCATCAAATACATATCAAGATCACCATCGCCATCATAATCAAAAAATGCGGCTTGTGTGCTAAAGCCCGAAAAATCAACACCTAATTGTTTTGCTTCATCTTCATAATAAGGCACACCATTTTTATCAATGCCTTTACAGATGAGAAATTCGTTATGGCTGTTTAAAGTTTCATATTTGCCAACGCGACAAACATACAGATCCAGTAAGCCATCATTATTTATATCAACAACAGAAACACCGGTACTCCAGCCTCCATCATTTGGAATATGCGCTTCAGCAGTTACATCTTTAAAATGCATATTGCCGGTGTTGAGATATAGTTTATTCTGGCCCTGGTTTGAAGCAAAAAAAAGATCGATCAACCCATCATTATTAAAATCTCCTGCAGCAACACCGGCGCCATTATAAAAATACATGTAGTGAAAAACATTGAAATCATTTGTAGGCGTAAGCTTATTTGTAAAATCTAAACCTGTTTGTTTTGCATCGAGCACTTCAAATACAGGAGGTGTTTTTTGCGATGAACATGCAGCACATAACACAAAGCATAATAAAATATAAAGCTCATATTTTTTATACTGTATCATATTCTTTTACCCGGCTGCGTATGAGCTGTTATTTTAAATTTAATTATTATGAATTTTATACAATACAGGAAAATCATCATTACGGAGAAATAAAAAATACCTTTTGTTACCTGCATTAATTTCTTTGATATCTTTTATTTGTCCGCGCACAGCAAGTCCTGATTTTATACAATCCATGCATGTGAAATTTCCTTTACCATCATTTATCAATACATTTCCAAAACTTGCATCTAATCTTCCAAACTGCGGAAAGAAATTATCTTCATTGCCACCGATTACCAGGTCAATTTTACCATCGTTGTTTATATCAGTACAATTAATTGCATTGATAGAAGATATCTGCGCCATCACCGGCAATTTTTCAACAGTAAAATTTCCATTGCCATTATTAATAGCAACGCAAGAGCTTGTGTAATTAAATTGTTTAATTAAACTTTTATTTAAAAGATCAGGAGGAAATAAATCCTGTATAGATTTTTTTGCATAATCAGCATGCTGCAGGTTTTGCTTTTTTATGGATGGTACTTCATCCTGCAGATCATGTTTCAGAAAAACAGGAACATCTTTTCCATCAACAGTGCGCGTAAGAATTTTATCTGTGTTTCCGTTCTGATTAAAATCGTTCACCCAAAGTTTCACCGGATTTTGTTTGTTTGGATTGAGATAAAAATTTTCACCAATGTTACCTAATATCAAATCCTGTTTGCCATCGCCGTTTACATCAGCCACGTTTACGCTGCGCCACCAGCCAAACATATCAGAGAGATTTGTCTTTACTTCTTTGAATTGATTATTGTTGTATTGAAAAATTCTTGGCGTCATCCATTCACCGCAAATAATTAATTCTTTGTCGCTATTGCCTGTAACATCGGCCCATGCAGCACCTGTAACCATTCCAATGTTTTCAATTTCAGGCGCAATTGTTTTTGTAACATCAGTGAAATGGCCTTTACCATCATTTTGAAAAATATAACTGCGCGGGCTTACTCCATAGTTACGCGGTTCATTTCTTCCTCCAACAAACAGGTCAAGGTCACCATCGTGATCAAAATCATATGTAACAGCAACCGCTATATCAACACCATTATTCGGAAATGCTGATGCATCTAAAGTAAAATTCCCTTTTCCATCATTCCTGAAAAAACGCATTTGCGTTTGCCTGCTGAAAGGCGGATTGTTATTGCCACCTGGACCAACAAACAGATCAAGATCACCATCACCATCAGCATCAAATAATAAAACAGCTTCGTCTTCAAAATCTGTAAACTGGTTGAATGCCGGTTCATCTTTTTTTACAAAATCGCCATTCTTTGTTTGCAAATAAATTTGCCCGGGATGGCCTTGTGTTCCGCCTATATAAATATCGGTTAAGCCATCGCCGTTTACATCGCCGGTTGCAGCTTTAGGGCCTTCACGCGAAAGCACTTCGGGAACATTGCGTTCGTAATAAAAATCTACATAATTATCTTCAACATGTTTTTCAAAATTTGATTTCACTGAATCAATTAAAACAGTTGCAGGAGGCTTTGGTTCACTATAGTTGTTTGCCGAATCAGGTTGTTGAATTAAATACGTTGTGTCAATTGAAGGATGAATGATCTTTGAATAAGAAAGATTTGGCCAAACGACGATCATCGAATCCATTTGAGTGAGGTTGCCTAAACCAATGATTTGTTTATAATCCACAGACGATTGAAAGCCGCGGCTCGGCATAATTTCACGACTGAAAATCTGGTTGCCTGCATATAGTTTGACAACACTTCCAATTGCAAACGTATTTTGTTGTTCTCCCTTAAGTCTTACAGCAATGTAATGATTTTTGTTTATCTGCCTCGCATTGTTTTTATAAATAAATGCAGGGCCATTTTCATTGTTGATGATGAGATCAAGATCACCATCGTTATCTAAATCGGCATAAGCAGCACCGTTTGAAAAAGATGGTTGCGTAAAGCCCCAGCTTTTACCAACATCTTCAAACATTAAATTGCCTTTGTTTTTAAAAGCTTTATTGATCAATGCATTTTGCGGAAGATGCGCCAATACGTCATCAACATTTTTCTGATTGTTTGACAACACCAGTTTCTGCACTTCTTCATTCGCAAAAAAATCGACGAAATCAAGATTTGTAACATCGCGATTTACACCATTACATACATAAATATCATTCAACCCATCATTATCTGCATCAAACATTAAAGCACTCCAGCTCCAGTCTGTTGCAGAAACACCGCAAAGGTTTGCAACATCTGAAAATGTTCCGTTCTTGTTGTTTAACTGCAAACAATTTTTCATGTATTGATAATAAAAATCCTGCTTTACTTTTTTGCGGAAAAGATCAACATTTTCGAATGAACCCAAAGTTTTTAAACGATAATCGTCTCGCGGTAACATATCAGTAGTAAATAATTCAGGATAGCCATCGTTATTTATATCGGCCATATCAGAACCCATCGAAGAAAGGCTCGTATGCGAAAAGCAATTTTCAAATTCATCTTTAAATGTTCCATCTTTTTGATTGATGTAGCAATAATCACGCTCATAAGAATCGTTGGAAACGTATATGTCAGGCCAGCCATCGTTATTTATATCCCCGATAGAAATACCTAACCCAAAACTTATTAATCCGCCATGTATTCCTGCCTGTTTTGTTACCTCTGTAAAATGGCCATTATCATTTCTGTATAAATGATCGCCGCCGCCTTTTAAAAAACCTGCGATTGGCCAATCTTTATCAGGCAAATCACGACGGTTCACATAACCCAAATCATTTATGGGCATCGGGCTGTTGTCAATCATAAAACAATCGAGATCGCCATCATGATCGTAATCAAAAAAAGCAACCTGTGTTGTATAAGCAGAAATATCCAATCCGTATTTGGCGCCTTCTTCGGTAAATGTCAGATCATGATTATTGATGTATAATTTGTTCCTGCGATTCCTGTCTTTCATGTGGCCTGCGTTGCAAACATAAATATCCAGCCACCCATCATGATTAATATCAACCATAACAACACCTGTGCTCCACATGCTATCCTGTTTAAGGCCTGATGTTGCTGTAATATCTTTAAACTTAAAATCTCCTTTATTCAGGTATAATTTATTTTCGCCCATATTTGATGTAAAGAATACATCGGGTAAACCATCATTATTTAAATCGCCAATGGCAACGCCGCCACCATTATAATAATTTCGATAAGTAAATCCGTTCTCAAGCTGGCCATCAGTAACCTTGTTATTAAAATCTATCCCTGTATTTTCTTCGAGCGTAAAAAGTGTTGTTTGTTTTGAATGGCACGAAAGAAATAAAAAACCAATTAAAACATATAGCAGTAAAATGCGCATATCTAATTATACAAAATAAAAAAAGGCCATTCAATTAAAATGACCTTTTTATAAAGCTTAACAAATATGATTAATTATAACCAGGATTTTGTTTAAGATTTGGATTAGCTGCCAATGACTGATTTGGAACCGGGTAAACAAGATATTTCGGATCATCAGATGGTTTATATTGCCATAAAACATTGAATACACCAAAGCGTATCAGGTTGGTTCTTCTCAAAGACTCCCAATATAATTCTCTTCCTGTTTCTGCTAATAAAGTATGTGGATCGTCAACATTGCTTGTGTTAACTAGAGAGATTGAAGTTAATGGCGCAGCGTGTCTTGCAGTTCTAAGCTGATTAACTAAGGTTAAAGCACCTGCAGTGTTACCTGTTCTCATTTCTGCTTCAGCAACCATCAATACGACTTCAGGGTACCTCATAAGCATAAGCCAGTTACCTGAATTAGCTGAATAGAATGCACCGCCGTGATCTGTAAAATCAGGAACATATTTTATAACTCTTATGCCGGTAACTTCAAGATTTGAACCTTGTTCGATCATAGAAGAAGCAATGTTTGGATCGAATGCAAGCGGATTGCCTTTTCTATCCTTTTCAGGAGTGCCATCTGCAGCATATTGTTGACCAATCAACATACCAGGTTTAAGACCTGAATATGGAGTAACGTTTTTATTGAACCTGAGACCAATACGGCCATCCAAAACAGAATCAGCCTGGGTTAAAGTAGCCGGAGCTGTTGCACCAAATGTTTTATAAAAATCGCTCATAGTTGAAAACCCATTCCAGCCAGCATTTGGAGCTTGTGCTTTGTAAGAATTATAGTGCAATGTCATCATCCAACGTGCATCTATACCGCTATTGTTTGCACTTACACCGGAAGTATTCGGATAAGCAAGAATGCCTTCTGTTGATTTTATGCCGGCAGTAAAATTGTCGAAATATTCAGGCATATAAGAATACTTACCGCTGCTTATAATTTCATTACCTAATGTAATTACCTGTTCCAGATCAGCATCAGCAAATGTGGGCGTTTGACGATTTACAAAAGCACCACGGTTTAAATAGCACCGCATCAATAACACTTTTGCCGCATCCTGATTTGCCTTTGTCATATCATTGCTTGGATTAAGATCAGGCATTATTGTCGTCAACTCATTTATAATAAAACTAACAGCACTATCTCCTGTATATACTTTTGGAGCATTTAAAAGATTATCTCCCGGATTTCTGAATGGGAACTGCCCATATAAATCCAACAGATAATATAAAGAATATGCTCTTAAAAACCTTGCCTCGGCCGCTTGCGCAGGGCTGGGATTAAATGAAAGTACATTGGTTGCATCAAAATTTAATTTATTCAGGTTATTAAAAACAGTTAAAATCTGCCCGTGATCCGGAGTCCATGTATGATTGTGAACCACTCTCCAAACGCCGTTATCATCCCAATCACCTCCCCTTGTCGGAACCAAAGATTCATCAGTTGAATTTTCCTCAAGAGAAAATACATTGTCCTGGGCGGTAAAAGGTGTTGCTAAGTCAACATAGGCACCTTGTAAAATCAAGCCCGTACCGCCTGCGCCTAAGCCTGTTGAGACTTGATTATTTGTAAAACTGTTACCCAGATTCTCATCCAGCTTAGTGCAGCTGCAAATTATCGTTGCAACCAAAGAGAAAATGGCAATCGCTTTATTTTGTGTCATAATATACTAATGTTTTAAATGTTTGTTATTACAAAGAAAAATTAAATCCAAATGTGATAATCCTCGGTGTTGGATAAGGAATATATTCTATTGATCTTGAAGGATAGCCATTATTGCTTTTGTCAACGTTTACTTCAGGATCAAAGCCGGTGAATTTGGTAAGAACAAATAAGTTCGTTCCTGAAACAAAAACGTTCAATCCTTTAAGATAGCTACCTACATTCCCGAAATCATATCTGAATGTTGCATTTCTTAATTTGAAATAGTTACCACTTTCCAGGAATCTGTCAGATGCGCCCACACTGCTGGTTGGCCTTTCTGCAGAATTATAAGCTGCCTGGTCAACGTTTCTGCCTTGTTCAATTCCTGATAAGTTGGTTACGGAAGTTGCGGTGTTATTGTAAATAACATAACCACCTGCTCCACCCGCATTAATAGTTAATGAAAGTTTATTAAACGTCAAAGTAGTATTAACGCCATAAACAGTATGCGGATTCGGATCACCTGCAAAGATTGGAATCTCTGTTGTTAATGGCATTGAATCAAGACCAACCTGGTTGCCGTTTTTATCAAATCCGCCAAAGGGTTTCAGATAAAATTCATTAACCGGCTGATTGTTTGTAATGATCTGGGACAATGTTCCTGATACACCTTGTCCGCTTATTTGACCAGTATAAATATTCTGATTGAAGTTCGTCAGCTTATTTGAGTTGTTGGAAATATTAAACCCTAAATCCCAGGTGAAGTTTTTCTTCTGAATAATAGTAGCACTAATTGAAAATTCAAAGCCTTTATTAATCAAATTTGCATTCAAATTTTGATAAGAAATGGCAGAAGGAGCTGGCTGAATAGCTACACTTTGGAATAGAATATCGGTGGTATTTTTATCATAGTAATCTATACTACCGCTGATCCTGCTGTTAAGAAGACTATAATCTATTCCGAAATTATAGGAATTGGTTTGTTCCCATTTTAAGTCCGCGTTGTGCACATTTGACTGTCGGGCTGAATTATAGGAATCAAATACAAATTGTTCTTGTGATGCACCTGCAGGGAATTCCTGGTTACCGGTTATACCCCATGAAGCTCTAATTGCCAACGAAGAAATTATAGGAAGCCCCTTCATAAAGTCCTCATTGGTAATAAGCCATTTTCCCCCAATTGAAGGGAAATAACCGTATTTGTTATTTGCACCAAATTTGCTGGAACCATCGGCACGCAAAGTACCGGTAACAAAGAAGCGGTCAAAAAAGTTAAGATTCACCCTACCGAAAACTGATTGTAGTTCAGTTGTTGGTTCAACAAAAATTGAGGGGAGATTTTGAGTTTTTCCATCTTGTAAAACTTCTGTATAATCAACCGGAACAAGGTTGCTCTGATCAAGGTTGAAGTTAAATCCTAATGCCGAGTAATTTGAGTTTTGATAGTTTGTCTTCCAGTATTCATACCCAGCCACCGCATCAAGCTTTATATTGTTTGTTAAATTGGCGGTATATGATAAGGTATGCTGAAAATCCTGGGAGGTTAAAAGAGCACTGGAAACTACGCCGAAACCAGCGCCTGTGATCGGGCTTATACCTGGCAACCATCCGTCAATATTTGTATTTCTGGTACCTGTTGAATGGTTAACAGCATATAAAAATTTATACTGAAGATTTTTAAGTATTTTATAGCTGGCTGATATATTTCCAAGGTAAGTATTTGTATTGGATATGTCTGTATAGCCTTTTAAGAAAGCAAGCGGATTAATTGTTCCATTTCCAAGGTCAACAAAATTTCCGTTGGCATCTGTAAAAGCAGCAGTTGGATTCCATTGCAAAGCAGCGCTTATTAAGTTACCCTGAGAACCTGCAGTGTTAGAAACCAATGGCGTATTTTCTGTAACGTGCCCGGCGATTAAGCTGAAATCAATGCTCAGTTTTCTGTCAAGGAATTTATAAGAACCGGAAAATGTTCCTAAATATTTATCGAGTTCAGAATTTTTTATAAGTCCTTGCAGGCCTGAACCAAGGAATGATGCACGGTAATGAGCATCCTCATTTCCGCCACTTAATGCTAAATCATACGTTTGGGACAATGTGCTTTGTGTAATTTCTTTTAAAGGATCAACAGAAGCGCCTTTATCAAGAGAATTTGTAAGTGTATCTAATGAATATTTATGCAAAGCCTGTCTGAACTGGCCTGCATCCAATACCTCGAATTTTTTCATATATCCGTCATTGAATCCGAACTGTGATCCAAACTCGAGCTTGGTGCCTTGAGAAGACGATTTTTTAGTTGTAATAGCAATAACGCCATTTGCACCTCTTGAACCGTAAATAGCCGCAGCAGAAGCATCTTTTAAAACATCTATCTGTGCAATATCATAAGGATTGATATACAACAATGGATTATCATCCGGTGTTGTACCAAAACCACCTGTTGCTAAATTTACGCTTGGTCTTGCAGTCCTGCCATCCAGCGGAACTCCGTCAATCACATAAAGAGGATTATTAACCGCACGAATGGAGTTGTTACCCCTTATTTTAATGGTAGTAGCGCTACCCGGCATACCACTGTTATTGGTAACTTCCACACCAGGTATTTTATTTTGCAATAACTGGTCAGGAGCGTTGATTACGCCCTGGTTGAAATTTTTTGCTTTAAGAGAGACTACAGATCCTGTAATATCTTTCTTTTGTGAAGTTCCATAACCAATTACAACAACATCGGTTAATGAAGAGTTTTCCGGTTTTAAGCTAACGGTAACACTTGAAGAAGAAGCAATGTTTACTTCCTGTGCTGAGTAACCAACAAACGAAACTACCAATGTAGATGTAGTTGAAGGCACAGTTAAAGTAAAATTACCTGATGCATCAGAAGTAGTGCCGGTCTTTCCTCCCTTTACTACAATTGTAGCCCCTGTAACAGGGTTGCTCTTTTCGTCTGAAATTTTTCCTGTAATTGTTTTTTGAGCTTGTGCAGCGAAGGCCATTAGAAGCAATATCGGGCACAAGATGAGTGCTTTACGCAATCGGTTTGATGTCATAATACAAGCAGTTTTTAAAATTAAACAAGCATTTAAAAATGTAAATATATATGTAAGTGTGTTCGTTTTACACAATCGTTAAAAATTTTTTTTAACGATTGTAAAAAGATAAGACGGCTGTAAGCATGTAAATGCTGCTTGAATTATAAAATTATTCTGGCTAAAATGTTAGCTATCAAACTGCAAAGCTTTCGCCGCAGCCGCATGTTCGGGAAGCATTTGGGTTTTTAAAAATAAAGCCCTTTCCGTTTAATCCATCAGAATAATCCAGCTCTGTATCAAGAAGATAAAGAAGACTTTTTATGTCGGTAACAAGCTTAAGATTTTCCATTTCAAACACCTGGTCATTTTCTTTTAACTCATTATCGAAATCAAGTTTATAGCTTAATCCCGAGCAGCCGCCTCCAACTACTGAAACCCTTAAAAAATAAGAAGCATCATCATTAATGCCTGCCTGGTTCATTAATTCTATTGCTTTCTGCTGAGCTTTTTCACTGGCTGTTATACCTTCTATTATCGTATCCATAAACTTAAATTAATAACTGCAAAGGTAAATGTTATCCGCCCAATTAAGCATATTGCTTTACCTCATGCCTTTTGATTTATAGATTTGTAAAAAATAATTATAAAATGGATTATGTAGACCACATTGGTATCGCTGTGAAAGATCTGAATACTTCTATTCCATTATTTGAAAAGTCTTATGAATACCAACTGCTATAAACGGGAAGTCGTTACCTCACAAAACATAATTACTGCATTTCTAAGAACCGGAAAAACCAAAATTGAATTACTTCAGGATGAAAATAAAGATGGAGTAATAAATAAATTTATTGAAAAAAAGGGGGAAGGCATCCACCATATTGCTTTTGAAGTGGAGAATATTCTTGAAGAGATTGAACGGCTTACAAGTCTTGGTTTTACCTTGTTAAACGAAATTCCTGTAAAGGGTGCTGATAATAAGTTAATTTGTTTTTTGCACCCCAAAACAACAAACGGCGTTTTGATTGAATTGTGCCAGCAAATTAAATCTGGACTGTAATTACATACAATAATAACCCGGGTTGGAAAACCCGGTTACCATTACGAATATTTCCAATCAGTTCATTAATGCGCCGCGTACCACAGGCTTGAATTTTTATCTGAAAGCAAGAATTTCTGGAACCTGTTAGTGAGTGTATCTTCACCAAAAAGGTTAGCATGTAATCCATCCGCAGTTTCTGAATCCCGCCAGTAAAACTGATCTGTTTGCCTGGGTAATGAATCTGCCCACTGATAAAAGCCCCATGTTATTAATGGGGCAACAGCATTGCGGCCTTTATACTGTGTGCCTGCAATTCCATTTATCTGATCCTGAATGGCCCATTTGCATCCCCATCCGAAATAATATGGAGAAGGCTCTTGGTTCCATGGAGCTTCCTTACCGAATGTTCTTGTTCTGCCTAAAACATATAATATTTTAAGATTCGGAAATTTCCTCTTCATTACCTGCATACAGGTTTCAATATCATTTTTAACCAATGTTGGCCTCTGCGGCCACGATATAAACTTTGTTGTATCATCTGATTCAAGATAAAGCAACTGCACCTGTTTAAAACTTGATTTTGTACCATGCAGTATTTTTGATATATGCGCCCAGTATGGGTTATTTGGATCCATAATGTTGTTCAGTGCACCGGCTCCTGTGCCGTTGTTACCATTTATTATTTGTACATTTTGACTGCACAAAGGATTGCCATACGTTTTAGTTTGCAGGTTTTTCATATTATGGCCGCCTGTGCTGCCGCCCATAGAAAGGAAGACAATTTTTGCATTGGCTAAACCCGAATGATTTCCGAATGTATCGAGCGGAATTATTGTTTTGCTCGCTATATATAAATCATGAGCATAAGTGCCCGAAGGTGAATTTTCGCCATTAGGATATAACCCTCCAACAGAGTCGCCGAATGTTCCTGTTCCAAGATCATTAAGCGGGATTTTTTGATCAGGGGGCGTATATACCTTTTCTAAATTTTCATCGGATGCCTGTAATTGGGTGCCGGTGTTTTCTTTTACACAGGCTACAAATAACAGAACCAGCAGCAATACTGTGTGTTTTTTGCTCATAGGGAAACAATTTTTATTAGTGATTAAAATAAAACGAATCAGCCAATGAGCAGGGTTAGCTTGTTATAATATGATTTATAATTGATTAGTATTTAATGCGCTCCATACCACAGGCTCGCATTCTTATCAGTAAGTAAAAAATTCTGGAAACGGGTTGACAGTGTATCTCCTCCTTCGTCGTTCGCATGAAGACCATCCTTGGTCTCGCTAAAACGCCAGTAAAAGCTGTCTGTTGTTCTTGGCAATGAATCTGCCCATTGATAAAAGCCCCAGGTTATTAATGGAGAAACAGGTTTCTTGCCTTTATACTGTGTTCCGGGCACGCCGTTAATCTGGTCTTCAATGGCCCATTTACAGGCCCAGCCAAAATAGTAAGGAGAAGGTTCTCTGTTAAAGAGTTCCTGGTTGCCAAATGTTCTGGTTCTTGCCAATAAGTAAACAATTCTTACATTGGGGAATTTTTGTTTATACACACGAAAGCATTCCTGTAAATCCTGCTTAACCTTGATTGCTCTGTCCGGAAAAACTATATTATTTTTTGAAGAGTCATCAGCCTCTACATAAATAATCTGTACTTGCCTGTAACTTGAATGCGCTCCACCGGTTAATATTTGAGTTACATGATTCCAATACGGATCATCAGGATTCATTTGACTGTTTAAGGAAGCAGTTTTTTTTTCCGTTATCGCAATTAAGCAAAAGAAGATTAGGATTAGTTAAAGGATTGCCTTCCGTTTTAGCCTTCAGATTCCTCATATTATGGCCTCCCGTACTTCCTCCTAAAGAAATAAAAACTATTTTTCCATCCGAAGAAGGGTTGCCGAATGTATCAATCGGAACCATCAACTTGCAGATACGGTTTAAGTCATAGCCGTGACTGCCGGAAGGCTTATTTGCGCCTCCCGGATACAAACCTCCTGTATAACCATAAAAAGTGCCTGCTCCGAGATCATTCAACGGAATATCCATCGTATCAGTTACAGCAATTGCCATATCGGTTGAATTAGCGGATGCTTTTTGATTACTGCTTTCTTTGGTGCACGTTACAAAAGACAATACGATTATTACTGCAGCAATTTTAATTTTCATGGATTGTAGAATTTAGTGAAAAAATAATATATACGGAATTGGTTTATAGAAAATCAGCTTTGGTAAAATAAAAGTTATTGACCTCCTGTATATGGTCATATATAAATTTCCTGAAATTTGGTTTCATTAATGCGCTCCATACCACAGGCTCGCATTCTTATCAGTAAGTAAAAAATTCTGGAAACGGGTTGACAGTGTATCTCCTCCTTCGTCGTTCGCATGAAGACCATCCTTGGTCTCGCTAAAACGCCAGTAAAAGCTGTCTGTTGTTCTTGGCAATGAATCTGCCCATTGATAAAAGCCCCAGGTTATTAATGGAGAAACAGGTTTCTTGCCTTTATACTGTGTTCCGGGCACGCCGTTAATCTGGTCTTCAATGGCCCATTTACAGGCCCAGCCAAAATAGTAAGGAGAAGGTTCTCTGTTAAAGAGTTCCTGGTTGCCAAATGTTCTGGTTCTTGCCAATAAGTAAACAATTCTTACATTGGGGAATTTTTGTTTATACACACGAAAGCATTCCTGTAAATCCTGCTTAACCTTGATTGCTCTGTCCGGAAAAACTATATTATTTTTTGAAGAGTCATCAGCCTCTACATAAATAATCTGTACTTGCCTGTAACTTGAATGCGCTCCACCGGTTAATATTTGAGTTACATGATTCCAATACGGATCATCAGGATTCATTTGACTGTTTAAGGAAGCAGTTTTTTTT